>SAMEA3387474__coassemble_1353_pt1 | contig 17925 bp, 15 predicted proteins | sample SAMEA3387474__metabat2_low_PE_013 | metagenome-assembled genome bin SAMEA3387474 (sample SAMEA3387474) | Felis catus | biome: Faeces | place: United Kingdom | collected 2012 | reverse complement strand
GAGGTAGGTCGCACGCACCGGCCTGTCCTGATAATTGATCTGCGCCGAAGCACCATCCACCTCGAACTGGGAAACAAGATCCGCCAGCTCGCCCATCTTCTTATTGGCAAGTGTATTGGCGGAATCAGCGTCCAGCATCGGAATCTGATCCCACTTTAACTCTTTGACTTCCTTTGAGAAATCGCCCTCCTGCATCGGAAGTAACTCCGCATATGTCTTTGCGCGGAAAATCACGCTTCCGGCAAGACCGCCGACGGCGCTGATCGCCAGAAGTACCGCCGCAACCACCACCGGAACGGTACATTTTTTCAGCAAATGTTTGAAATATTCCTTTACGCCGGAAGCCTTATAGCCCGTCACGAAAATGTTGCATCCGCAGTACACGATGCACAGCAGATAGACAAACAGATAAAAATCCGGCGAATGCATATTCAGCGCCGGCAGCTTTACATAGAAATAAAGCGCTCCAAATACCACAGTAACCAGTAAACTAATCAGCATATTCCTTCCTCCCTCTTGACACCCTTAATTACATCCGCGAAATCCTTTTCCGATGATCTCGCTGCTGTTTGTGATCGCAATAAATGCGGTCGGCTGGTTCCTCCGGATATAATTCCGCAGCTCCACCGCCTGGCTCCTCTTCATGATCGTAATGATCACGCTTTTCTGATTGTGCTCGTATGCGCCCTCCGCCGCGTAGACCGTCGCGCTGCGCTTTAGTTCGTGCGTGATAAATTCACAGATTGGCTCCGGATCATTGCAGATGATCGTAAAATATTTACACAGATTGATACTCTCGATCACATTATCCACGACGAGCGACTTCGCGAGCAGACCGCAGAGTGAGAAAAGTCCCGTCTGCGCGTCAAACACCATGCACGATGCGACAACGATCCCCAGATCCACCAGAAACAGCGCGCCGCCGATATTCAGCTTCGTGTACTTCCGCAGCACCATCGCGATAATATCCGTCCCTCCCCCGGAAGCGCCGATATTAAACAGGATCGCCGAGCTGAATGCCGGAAGCACGATCGCATAGATCAGCTCCAGCACCGGCTGATCTGTGAGCGCGTGTTCCATCGGAAACCACAGCTCCGCCAGACTTAACCCCGCCGACATCAGCAGGCTGACATACACCGTGCGGATGCCAAAGCTTTTTCCCAGAAAAACAAATCCGACGACGAGCAGCGCCATATTGATGATAAACGTAATATCTCCCGGTGAAAACGGAAGTACAGCCGCCAGCACGACCGCGATACCCGTGACTCCGCCAAACGAAAAATTATTCGGGAATTTAAACACATAAACACCCACAACCAGTATCAGTGTGGCTACCGTGAGTACTGCGTATTCTTCCAATACTCTTTTTGCTTTTCCTGCGTTCTTAAACATCGTCTTTTCTATTCCTTGTAGTGTGAAATTATATTCCAAGCATATCATTGAATCTGTATGTTTACAAGCCTTTTACACGACACGCTTCTCCATCCATCTGCCCCGCTTGTAACGCACCGCAAAAAACAGCGAGCGGAACACCCAGTCGACATACATCGCAACCCAGACACCGAGCACGCCAAGCCCCAGCGTGTCCGCGAAAAAGTAACTGCTCGCCACGCGGAACACCCACATGGAGAACACGCTGACCCCCATCGTATACTTCGCGTCGCCCGCAGCGCGCAGCACGTTCGGCAGCGTAAAGCTGAGCGGCCAGATCAGCACTGCGCAGACGGCATAGCTGATCAAAAGTTCAACCGCAATCTCCTCAGCCTCCCCCGACAGCGCAAAGCAGGACACCAACGGTCGCACACCGAAAACCAGCGCCACGTTTGTCAGGAGCATCCCGAGGTAGGCAAGTCCCATCAGACGTTTGCTGTAATACCGCGCCTGCTCTTTCTCCCCCGCACCGATGCACCGCCCGATCACCGTGACAATGGCAAGTCCGATCGAGATACCCGGAATATTGATAAATCCCGCGATACTGTTCGCGACCGCGTTCGCCGCAATCGCCGCCGTGCCAAAGGTTGCCGTCAGGCTCGACACCAGCAGCTTTCCGACCTGAAACATCCCGTTTTCCACGCCGCTCGGAATACCGATCTTTAAAATCTTCGCGATGACCTCCCACTGCGGTTTCATGCATCCCTTTGTCGCGATGCACAGCGGATTCTCCTTTTTCATCAGGAGCATCAGCATCACAAGCGCCGAGATCACGCGCGCAACAAGTGTTGCCGTCGCCGCTCCCGCGACGCCCATCCCGAAGCCGAAAATCAGCAACGCATTTCCTCCGATGTTGACGATGTTCATCACAAGGCTGGTGTACATACTGATCTTGCTGTTGCCGATGGCGCGGAACAGCGCCGCCCCCGCATTGTAGACGCCGAGAAACGGATAGGAGAGCGCCGAAATGATAAAGTAGATCTCCGCACTCGCCATGACGTCCGCATCGATCTGTCCGAAAATCGCACGCAATAAGAACTTATGTAGAAAGAGCACGATCACCATGACTGTGCCGGAGGTCACAAGCATGATGAAAATCAACTGCCCTGCCGAAAGCTTCGCGCGCTCCGGCATCTTTTTCCCGATATACTGGCTGCACACGACCGCTCCTCCGGTCGCGAGCGCCGAGAGGATCTGTATCAAAAGCACACTGATGCTGTCGACCAGTGAAACTCCCGACACCGCCGCCTCCCCGCAGGACGATACCATCAGCGTGTCAAACAGTCCGATGCTGATCGCAAGCACCTGCTCGATCACCAGCGGCACCATCAGTTTTTTCAAATCTTCTCTGCTAAACAGCCTTTGCTCCATTCTGCCCTCTCCTTATTTCCCCCGCAAAATCTTCGTAATTTTTCTATCAGATCCGGGTACCAAAAAGGGTTTTTCCAAACTGCAACTGGAAAATGCACAAAGGGTATTCTTTTTTGTTCAGGATTCCGAAGCTAAGAACTTCTAAAATGTTCTGAATATCGTTAATATGCCGGAACGCAACCGCCCTCGATGCGCCATCCATGGCGCAATTCGGTCTTTCACCGGCATCCCTGCCGTCGAATTGCTGGGAATCGGCAGAACATCAAGAAGTTCTAACCTTCTCCATATTCACAAATCAGAATACCCTTTGTGCATTTTTCCAAGCCTATTTTTGAAAAACCCTTTTTGGCACCCGAATCTCTATCAACAAAACCGCAGCGCCCGGAAAACCGGTCGCTGCGGTTATATACTTCATAAATATCCCTGCAAAAACTATGCAAGTGCCGCTGTAATGATTGCCATGGAATATACCTCGGACGCATTGCATCCACGGGACAGATCGTTGATCGGCGCATTCAGTCCAAGTAAGATCGGACCGTATGCCTCGAAATTACCGAGACGCTGTGCGATCTTGTAACCGATATTGCCTGCGCTGATATCCGGGAAGATAAATGTATTCGCATGACCTGCAACCTCGCTGCCCGGGCACTTGGTACGTGCCACACGCGGGGATACGGCTGCGTCGAACTGCAGCTCTCCCTCGATCGGAAGCGTCGGATATTTTGCCTTTGCCTTGTCCGCTGCATTGCGCATCTTATCCACATCCTCGCCTTTTCCTGATCCGAGTGTGGAGTAGCTTAAGAATGCGATCTTCGGGTCAACGCCGAAAATCTTTGCACACTCTGCGGTCTCGCCTGCAATCTCTACCAGCTCGTCCTCTGTCGGCTTGATGTTGATCGCACAGTCGCCCATCGCAAGCACCTCGTTCTCACCGGTTGCGGACGGACGGACCAGAATAAAGCAGGAGGACACGATCGAGTTGCCCGGCTTTGTCCTGATCAACTGTAATGCCGGACGTACCGTATCTGCGGTGGAGTAAGTCGCTCCGCCTAAAAGCGCGTCTGCCACGCCCATCTTTACCAGCATTGTTCCAAAATAGTTCGCCTGGGAAAGCACCTTCTTCGCCTGCTCCGGCGTCACTCCCTTGCTCTTTCTAAGCTCACAGAACAGCTCTGTCATCTCGTCAAACCTGTCATAATTCAACGGGTCGATGATCTCCGCACCGCGGATGTTAAAACCGCTCTCCTCTGCAACCGCTGCGATCTCCTCCGGATCTCCCACCAGGATCGGATGTAAAAATGTACCTGCAAGGAGACGGGAAGCCGCCTCTAAAATACGCGGATCGTTGCCCTCCGTAAACACGATCTTCTTCGGGTTTTTCTTTAAAATATCGATCAACTGACCAAATCCAAACATTTGATTCTCTCCTTTTGAATGGTAAATAATATAGCGTCTGTCTCTTTACTTGATCGTGAAACCTGCGCTGTCAAATGCTATTATAGTGTAGATTCCAGAAATTTCAATCCTTGTACCCAAATAAATGCACAATACCTGTCATGTTCGGGAAAAAGTACTTTTTACTTCTCCTGTGCATCCCCGGTATGTCCTGCGGTCTCCTCCTCCGCACGGATCACCGCATCACGAAATTCCGGTGACTGCGCTGTCTTGATCGCCCCCAAAATATTCGGCACATGGTGGTGCTTGTCCGGCTTGGTCATCAGCATGAAACGGCGGAAGATAAACAGCACGCCGATGCTGAGCACCGAGAGCAGATCCTCGACCGGCGTCGTGCTCGTGACAATCATATGACGCGCGATCAGGAATATCAGCACCTCAATGATATTTGCAGAGCTCGGCTTACAAAGCATCTTCATGAACTCGATTCCAATGACAACATTAAACACGGCGTCCAGATAGGCGAGAAACGCCCCGGCTTCCATTCTGTGATCCCAGTACGCGGTCAGTTCCGGCCAGAGCGTCAGCGCCCCAATGACGATCCCCGCTCCGACTGCGCCCGCCATAAGCAGCTCCAGAACGTCGCACACCTTATACAGTATTTTTCTTATTTTATCCCACATGGCGTCTTTTCATCCTCCACACAAATCATTTTCTGCATACAAAATCCGAGCGCCTCCCTTCGAACCAAAACGACAGACGTTACCGCCACAGTTAACTCAGCCCAGGCACCCTCGCATCACCCGGGAGCTTCTACTTAGGGCTGCTTCATTCCTGACCTGACCCGGTTCATAGATTCCCGCCGTGCAAGACCCAAGCGTCGACGCCACTTATGACGGGCTGCTCTACCGCTTAACGATCCTCCGATCGGCATCACCCCAACTATAGCGGATTGTTGGTACAGGGCACCGCTACCACCCCGGCTGCTCGGAGATTTAAGTATATCCTGTTTCACAGTCAGTTGTCAATGCCCGCTTTCTTCCTCTCGCGGAGTTCGCGGAAAAATCCCGATAACATCGCGGAGCATTCTTCCCCGAGAACGCCTTTTTCGATCTCCACCTGATGATTAAACTCTGCCATTTGCAACAGATTTAAAACCGATCCCGCGCATCCCGCCTTCGGATTCATGCTGCCGATGACCACCCTTTTCATGCGGCTCTGCACGATCGCGCCCGCGCACATCTGGCAGGGCTCTAAGGTGACGTACATCGTACAGTCCTCCAGCCTCCAGTCCCCGGTCTTTTTGCTCGCTTTTTTGATCGCCGACAGCTCCGCGTGCGCAAGCGTGTTTCCCTCCGTGTTTCTCCGGTTGTAGCCCCGCGCAATAATTTTGTCATTCTGCACGATCACACATCCGATCGGAACCTCCTCCAGCGCATATGCCTTTTTTGCCTCCCGCATGGCAGCCTTCATATATTTTTCATCCAGTGTCATAGACAGTCTCTCCAAAATACTATATATTATTTTTAAGATACCTAGGGCAAACGCAGATTCTTCAAGCTGAAACTGATAAATTTCACAAATTACATTCTGATTTGTGAATGTGGAGAATCTTAGAGATTCTTAATGTTCTGTCAATTTCCAGCAATTCGACGGCATGGACGCCGGCGAAAGCTGTGAAACCCGCTCTTGTCCTCAGCATCTTAATTATAATAAATAGTTGAAAATTTGTCGATTGCCACTTTTTCACGTGGCATCAGATTTCAGGAGGAACCGCACATGAATATGCTTTATGAGACCGATCGCCTGCGTCTGGAAATACTGACTCCGTCCTCTGTACGTGAGGTTTTAGACTTTCAGCTCCGCAACCAGGAGCTGTTTGCACGTTATGAGCCTTCGCTGCCGGAAAATTTCTATACGGTCAGCCACCAGCAGGCGCTGTTAAAATGTGAATTAAAGCTTGCCATGAAGCTCTCCACCATCCGTTTTTATGTTTTCAGAAAAGATGCGCCGTCGCAGATCATCGGAACGGTATGTCTGCACGATGTGACGCGTATGCCGTATTCCTGCTGCGAGATCGGCTACAAATTTGACCGCGCCTTCCATCGGCAGGGCTACGCCAGGGAGGCTGCCGCCAAAGCGGTTTCCATCGCGTTTCTGGATCTTGGTCTGCACCGTGTTTTCGCGAGGGTTGTCCCGGAAAACACTTCCTCCATCCGTCTTCTGGAATCCCTGCAGTTTGTGCAGGAGGGCTTAGAGCACTCCTGCACGTGTATTCAGGGTGTCTGGACTGACCATCTGCGCTATGCGCGGCTGTCGCCATATGAAAAATGATCCCACACTTTGGCGACGCTGGTCCGCCTATTCTTCCATGCAGCGGTACCAGCATCCAAAACGATTGACCGGTTCGTCACACGGCTGGTCGTCACCCTCCTGCGCCACCGCGACAAATTCCGGGAACCCAAAGATCGCCGCCATCACGCGCTCCTGACGCTGGTAGACGCCCGGCACGCCGAGAAACCACCTTCCGTCCCCCGTTCTTCCAACCACAAGATAGTGATAGTTGAAAAATCCGTGCAGCAGAAAACTGTTGTTTCCCAGATACCAGTAGCGTTTTGGCAGTTCGCGCAGGTTCCTGAGCTCGATCTGTACACATTCCGCCGCAGCATCCTCAAACGGCTTATAACACTTATGGTTCTGTTTCAGGTTCTCCCAGATCTCATTCCACTCATACTCCGGAAAAATATTTCGCATCGGAACCTCTGTCGCCCGAAGATCTGCCTCCTGCTCTGACATCGGTTCCTGTTCCGGCGTCTCCTCTATGGGCGTCTCCCCTTGCTGATCTTCCCCTGTCACCGACGCTACGCCACCCTTGGTCTCAGCGGGCTGTGGCTGCGCAGCTTCCATTTCTTCCGCCGCTGCAACTTCCGGCTCCTCTGCGATCTGCTGCGGTTTCCACAAGTGAAAGTTCTCAATTCCTGCCTCGCAGGCTTCCCCCTCTTTCCACCGGCTCATAAAAATGCGTTCATCCTCCGTCAAGAGAAAAATCCCTTCCATATCGTCCATGCAAAACGGGCTCTCTCCTACATGGCTTGTTTTCATCCTGCCGCCGAAATCTCCCGTTCCGTTTGCAAGCCACATTTCCCCGACCGGGAATCCTTCGATCTGCCCGTCCTTCACACGGAACAGACAGACGCTGCATGAGGTACGCCTCACGTACACTCCCCGCAGATGAATTTCCATCCGACATTCCTCACCCCGGATATCGAATCTGGCAAATCCCACATTGCCCCCCTTCTTTTTCTCCTCATATGCATATATATATGTAACAAACCGTTTCATCCCTGCCATTGGCACTCCGTACCTCTATTCTCCTTACCCTATTCATATGCCGCCGTTCTTCCTTTATGACCAATTCTTTTTTAATTTTTCTGTTGACAAATCCCATTCTGTTCGATATTATAATATCAGGAATTATTCCTATTATTGAAGGGATGGTATTTATGTTAAAGTACAGCAGACAACGGGAGTCCATTCAGAATTTCCTTGCCAACCGATATGACCATCCTACCGCTGAGACAGTCTATCAGAATATCAGGGAGGAATTTCCGAATATCAGTCTGGGAACCGTTTACCGCAACCTCAATCTGCTTGCGGAGATCGGCGAGATCCAAAAGATCTCGACAGGGACAGGTCCTGACCGTTTTGATGGAAATATGCATCCTCACTACCATTTTATCTGCAATCACTGTGGATGTGTGATGGATTTGTCAGTAAGCGGTCTTGAGCATATCAATATTCTGGCAAGTCAGAATTTTGGTGGCGCAGTCGAGGGCCACGTTGCCTATTTTTATGGTAAATGCCCTGCTTGTGCGGAAGATAAAATTTCTTTGCCGCACACACAAAAAACTTCTTAGAAAGGTATTGACAAAGAAGTTTTTATAGTTTAAAATCAGTAATAGTTACTGATATTGATCCAAACAAATTTTTAATAAGAAAAGGAGATTACAATTATGGCAAAGTATGTATGTACAGTATGTGGTTATGTTCACGAGGGAGATTCCGCTCCGGAGCTCTGCCCGGTATGTAAGGCACCGGCTGAGAAGTTTAAGCTTCAGGAAGGTGAGAAGACATGGGCTGCTGAGCACGTTGTAGGCGTTGCACAGGGCGTAAGCGAGGATATCTTAAAAGACCTTAGAATGAACTTTGAGGGTGAGTGCTCTGAGGTTGGTATGTATCTTGCAATGGCTCGCGTTGCTCATCGTGAAGGTTATCCGGAGATCGGTTTATACTGGGAGAAGGCCGCTTGGGAAGAGGCTGAGCACGCTTCCAAGTTCGCTGAGTTATTAGGTGAAGTTGTTACCGACTCTACCAAGAAGAACCTTGAGATGAGAGTAGAGGCTGAGAACGGCGCTACCGCTGGTAAGTTTGACCTTGCTAAGAGAGCAAAAGCTGCAAACCTTGACGCAATCCACGACACAGTGCATGAGATGGCTCGTGACGAGGCTCGTCATGGTAAGGCATTCGAGGGTCTGTTAAAGAGATACTTCGGCTAAAATTTAGAGAAAATTTCAGGCAGCAGGATAGAAATATCCTGCTGCCTTATTTTTACCTATATATTCTGCTCCACACCCTCTTTCGCCACCGGAAGTTCCAGCACCACCTTGAACAGATCCCCGTCCACATAGAGGGAGAAGGTTCCATGCATCAGATCCATGAGGCTCTTGGCGATGGAGAGTCCAAGTCCGCTTCCTTCCGTATTTCTGGAACTGTCCCCGCGCACAAACCGCTCCATCAGCTCCTCACTGCTGATATTAAGCGGATATCTGGAGGTATTGCGGAAGGTGAACACCGCCAGTTCCCCGTTCACTTCCAGATTCACATAGACGCGGGTGTCCGGCTGTGCATATTTGCAGATATTGTTCATCAGGTTATCGACCACACGCCAGAAATGCCTGCTGTCCGCCATGATATAAATCGGCTGCTCCGGTTTTTCTACCAAAAGCTTTAGTCCTGCCGCATGGATCTTCTCATCAAATTCTCCTACGATCTGTACCAGAGATACGCCCGCCTCCAGCTTTTCCAGATGCACCGCCAGATTTCCGGTGGACGCCTTCGACGCCTCCATCAGATCCTCGATCAGCTTTTTTAAACGTGCGGACTGCCGCTCCAGAACCGCCAGATATTCCGTTGCCGTCTCATTGTGCAGTTCCTCTTTTTCCAGAAGATCCACATAGTTGATGATGGACGTCAGCGGCGTCTTGATGTCATGGGAGACATTCGTGATAAGCTCCGTCTTAAAGCGCTCGCTTTTCATCCGCTCGTCCACGGCGAGAGACATTCCTGTGCTGATGCTGTTTAACGCCTCCCCATGCCTGCGAAACTCTCCGAACATCTTTTCCGTATCAATGCGGTGGTCAAGATCGCCCTCCGCCATGCGTTCTGCCCCCTCTTTCAGCTTCTGCATCTGCAGGGCCGCAAGCAGAATAAGCGGCACCAGAACTACTTTTTCTGCCAGCCACGACAATGTAATTCGTCCGATTCCGTCCCACGAAACCACCCAGAACTCTGCCATCGACAGCACGCCGATGACGATCAGTACCTTCCAGAGCAGCGAGATATTCTCACCGATCAGCTTCACAAACCTATAAGCACGGCGCAATATCCACCAGCAGACCGTGTTCTCCCACCATTTCCCGTACTTTACGCGTGTGGCAAAGCTTAAGATCGCAAACAGCAGCATCCAGCCCTCACAGAGCAGGATCAGCAATAATCCTGCCATCGCGGGAATCATGGAGACAAAACCGGCGACACCAGACAGCCCCGGCACCACCACTACCATCATCGGGATACCGATCATGACCAGAAAAAGATCGAACGGTATCTGATCCGCCCACGTCAGGACGATCTCATCCGTGCTGCGCCGGTGCCCTGCCGCACATAGGAGAAATACAAAACAGAGGACTCCCGCCGCCAGCGAGAGAAGCAGGATCGCATAGACGCCGTAGCGCAGTCCGTAGCCAATCGCTGCAAATGTGTTTGCCTGCACAAACAGATCACTGCTGATGCCATAGCCGGCTTCCTTTGGGAACTGCACGGCAACCAGATAGGTATCTGTGTCCGCCTCCGCCGTCAGGACAGAGATCGTCCACTCATCGGCGTCCACCTCATAATTCCATCCCTCCGTGATATTCCCTTCTCCCAGGCTCTCGTCCATCACCCGGATCACACCGTCGCTGTACGCATACTCCCTTCCGTCCAGGATCACATTCGCCATATCGGGCTGAATTCCCAGTTCCTCCAGCCCTTCCAGTGACACGCCCAGCGAGAGATCCGCCTCCGCCGTTTCTGCCGTTTCTGCTGACTGATCGCTGACGTCACTTGTCTGCGCCTCTCCTATATAGTAATAAGCCTTCCGGTCAAAGTCGTACGCAAAATTGTAAATACGCGTTTCCCCTTCTACGGAATCATAGATCCCCACCTCTCTCACCGGGTAATAGCCCTCGCCCGTACTGTAATAAAAAACGCCGTCCGTGCGGTTGTAGACAACTTCATAAACCCCCAGCATTTTTTCTGCCGCCATAGCCTCCGCTGGTGACTCCCATGCATATCCGGAGAGCACATTGTCTGACCAGTAAAAGTTTGTATTGTCCCCAATCTCATAGAGCTTTACATACAATTCCTCGGGAACGATCTCCCCCGTGAAATTACTCTCAAGATAGCTGTTCTTATCACTCAGATCTACACTGTCCGGGTCGTCGGTCCTGACAATGCCATAGCGAAAGAAAGTATCACCGAAATCATTTTCTCCCCCATACACGATATTGTACAATGCCTGCATCGTGTACTGATCCGCAGCGGTCTCGTATAAGCTCTCCCTGCACGCTTCCTCGGACGGATAATCGTAAACTCCGATCTCATCGATCACCAGCACCCCGGCAACGCCCACAAAAAATAAAACCGCGCTCACCGTGATCCCAATCCATGCGGCAACCTTCGCCCCGGTTCTTCCTGTCCATTTGTTCATATGATTTCCTCGCTCCTCCTATTCTTCCATCTTATACCCGCGTCCCCAGACAACCTTGAGATAGCGTGGCTCCGCCGGGTTGTACTCAAGCTTTTCCCGCAGATGCCTGATGTGCACCGCAACCGTGTTCTCCGTGCCGTAGGGGTTATCCTGCCAGACCATCTCATAAATCTTGTTCGGCGAGTAAACTTTTCCCGGATTCTCCATCAAAAGCTTTAAGATGTCATACTCCGTCCTTGTCAACGGCACGGCTTCGCCGTCGAGCGTCACCGTCTTTGACCGGTCGCAAAGCTCAATGCCTCCGATGGCGATCACATCCTTTTGCTCTGCGGTGTTCCCGCCGCCAAGCTGCATATAGCGCCGCAACTGTGATTTCACGCGCGCCTGAAGCTCCACCGGATTAAACGGTTTCGTGATATAGTCGTCCGCTCCAACCGTCAGCCCCAGCACCTTGTCCGTGTCCTCGCTCTTTGCCGTGAGAAGGATCACGGGAACATTGCTGGTCTCCCGTATTTTTACCATTGCAGAGATACCGTTCATCTCCGGCATCATAATGTCCATAAGCACCAGATGTATCTCCTCCTTCTTCAAAACCTCGACCGCTTCCCGCCCGTTATAAGCCTCAAAGACCTGATAGCCATCCGCAGTCAGATAAATATTTAACGCCGACACAATATCCTTTTCGTCATCACATACCAGTATGTTATACATTTTCTACTCCCTGTTTCGTACCGCCCCGCCATCTTATGGCGAAAACGGTGTGTTATGATCATAGTCCTATTGTAGCGGAATCTTTATGAAGTTAAAAGGAGTGAAAAGATTAAGATTTGATGAATTTCATCCCTTGACATTCCTTATTTTTATGACTAATATCGTCTTTGGATTATTTGGTTATGAGGTTACTGAAATGTTACAGAAGAAGCGTATGAGAAAAGAAAATGATCTTGGCAAAGACCCGATACCGCAGTTGGTGTTGCGCCTTGCCATCCCTGCCATGCTGGCGCAGTTTGTCAATGTGTTATACAGTGTGATCGACCGTATGTATATCGGAAATATCCCGGAGATCGGGGAGACGGCACTCGCGGGCGTCGGCATCTGCGGACCGATCGTCACGATGCTCTCCGCGTTCGCCGCATGGATCGGAAACGGCGGCGCGCCCCTGCTCGCCATCAAATGCGGGGAACAAAATAAAAAAGGCGCCTCTGCCATTTTAGCCAACAGCTTTTTGCTGCTGCTTGGCATGGGGACGCTTTTGACATTGCTTGGCTTTCTCACAAAAGATTTTCTGATCGTCAAATTCGGCGCAACGGAAGCTATCTTTCCGTATGCCGAGGCTTATATGTCCGTCTATCTCGCCGGAACGGTCTTTTCCGTGCTCTCCCTCGGCTTAAACCAGTTTATCATCTGTCAGGGCTTCGCAGGACTCGGTATGACCTCCGTCGTGATCGGCGCAGTTTTCAATATTGTATTAGACCCGGTTTTTATCTTCGGGCTTCACATGGACGTCGCCGGAGCGGCGCTTGCAACCGTGCTCTCCCAGGCAGCCTCCTGCCTTTTTACACTGTGGATCCTGTTTCGCGGTCCGGTGCCGGTCAAGATCACATTTCACGGCTATGCAGCCGGGATCTGTGCGCGTATCCTCACGCTTGGCGTGACGCCGTTTCTGATCATTCTGTTTGACAATGTCCTGATCATCATCCAGAATGTCATGCTCAAAATGTACGGCGGCGCGGACAGTGATATGCTCTTAACCTGCAACACCATCGTGCAGAGCTTTATGCTGATCATCACCATGCCGCTCGGCGGTATCACCGCAGGCACACAGTCGATCCTCGGCTACAATTACGGAGCGGCAAACACCGCGCGCATCCGTCTCGCCGAGAAGCACATCATTAAGACCGCACTGATTTTCTGCACCATTATGTTCGCGCTCGCGCAGTGGAACGTCACTGCCGGACTGTTCGTCGGACTGTTCACACAAAACGCTGCCTACCAGTCCCTCACCGTGCAGTTTATCCGCATTTACACGCTCGGCGTCATTCCGCTTGCCCTCCAGTACGCGCTGGTGGACGGTCTGACCGGAATGAGCCTTGTCGCGTTTTCATGCCCGCTCTCCTTTGTGCGCAAGGGCTTGTACATCGGGCTTGTAGTGTTTCTCTCCGTCACCTTCGGCGCCGCCGCCATGTTCTGGGCGGAGCCGGTTTCCGACGTCGTTGCCGCCGCGATCTCCTGCATCACATTCCTCTGCGTGATCCCGGGTGCGCTGCGCCGGAGAGAGGCAGCGGTCCGCCGCCTTACTTCTGGTTCGCCGGCTCCATATTCACGGAACGTCCCTTGATCTTGGCGTTCTTCATGCCCTCGAGCACCTCTCTGCCGTACTCGCGCGGCACCTCCACAAATGTGTACTTGTCGTACATATCGATCGCTCCGACAAGCTTGCCCGGCATACCGGATTCGCCTGCGACCGCGCCTAAAATGTCTCCCGGCTTCACGCGGTCGCGCTTTCCGATATTGATAAAGAGACGCACCATGCCTTCCTCCGCGCCCGTATTGTCAAAGTCGAAATCTTCCTCTTTCTCGAGCTTCACCTGACCTAACGCCTGCTTTAAGAATGCGGCGGCAATATCCATCGCCGTGTAATCCGACACGTTGACCTGCTGCTCGATCATGTCGATCATATCCTTTAAATTCTCCTCGTCGATGATGCGACCGATCTCATCGAGCACCTTCTCCGCCTTGATCTGCGCCACGTCGTCCGTGGAAGGGATCGGCATCGCGATGATCTTTGTCTTGCAGTAGCGCATGATATCCTTGAGCTTGTAGACCTCCTTGCCCTTCACAAACGTAAACGCGCGTCCGGTACGTCCCGCGCGTCCGGTACGCCCGATGCGGTGCACATAATACTCGTCGTCCTGCGGAATGTCATAGTTGAATACCGCCTCCACATCGTCCACGTCGATACCGCGCGCCGCCACATCCGTCGCGATCAGGATCTCCGTCCTTCCGGTACGAAATCCTTTCATCACACGGTCGCGCTGCGTCTGCTTCATGTCGCCGTGCAGTCCCTCTGCAAAATAGCCGCGTCCCTTCAGTTCCTCAGCCAGCTCGTCAACCATGCGCTTGGTATTGCAGAACACAAGAGACAGCTTCGGATTATAGTAGTCGAGCAGACGGCAGAGCACCTCGGTCTTGTCGTTGCGCTTCACATCATAGTAGTACTGCTCGATACTCGGCACGGTCAGCTCCTTCTTGACAACCTTGATATTGACCGCATCGTGCTGATATTTCTTTGTGATCTCAAGGATCGGCCGTGGCATCGTCGCAGAAAAGAGCACAGTCTGGCGTCCCTCCGACGGGATGTACTCGAGGATCGTCTCAATGTCGTCGCGGAAGCCCATATTTAACATCTCGTCCGCCTCGTCGAGCACGACCGTATTGACCGCGTCGCAGCGGATCGTCTTTCTGCGCAGGTGATCCATCACGCGTCCCGGCGTACCGATGATGATCTGTGCGCCGCCCTTTAACGCCTTGATCTGGCGCGTGATCTCCTGACCGCCGTAAACCGGAAGCACCTTCACGCCGTGCATATATTTTGCCAGCTTGCGGATCTCATCCGCCACCTGGATCGCGAGCTCTCTCGTCGGAGACAAGATGATCGCCTGCGTCTTGCGGCTGTTTGGATCCACCTTGTGCAGCACCGGGATGCCAAATGACGCGGTCTTTCCCGTTCCCGTCTGTGCCTGTCCGATCACGTCAACGCCCGACATGACAACCGGGATCGCCTGACTCTGGATCGGTGTCGCCTCCTCAAACCCCATCTCTGCGATCGCCCGCAATACCTGCGGATATAAATCTAATTCATCAAATCTTACTGTTTCCATTCTTTTTCCTTTCTTACCTCAAAAAAGGGAGCGCCCCGCGCCCCCACACCTTGTTTCTTATCGCCGCTGCGCTGTGTCCCACGACCCGCTGTTACAGCCCACGCAGTACGTTTCACGATAACATGACTACCGGAATTTGTCAAGAAATTTTACTTTTCCACGCTCTTGTCTGCCTATGTAACCCTAACCTGGATCAGGTTAAGGCATGATTCATATAAAAAGCAATCGATCGAACGGGTATCTCACTCATATGGCAAAACACATTATCGACTTTTGTAAAAATGTAAACATTCGATTGCGGGTTTTCACTCCTGCTATCATTCTATGCCCGCACGCCAAAATGTTTCCTGTCTTGCGCCTTAAGTTTCCCGTCTACTCAAAAAATTCTACCGGATCTACCGGAACGCCGTCCTTGCGCAGCTCAAAATAGAGATTGCTCCCCTCCACGGAATAATACTTGGTCGGCTCCGCCACAAATCCGAGCACATGGCCGGATTCCACATAATCGCCCTTTGCAAAATTCGGCTCCTTCAACTGACCGTAAACTGCCTCGTAGCCGTCTCCCAGATCAACCGTCATCGTGCATCCGGTCTCCTCGTTGTTCGAAATATCGGTGACTTTTCCCTTTGCGACTGCGTACACCTTGTCGTTCACCTCGCCCTCAATGATGACCGCCGGATTGTATTTGTACTGCTCGAGTGTGGCAAAGTAGACCGTGGAGTCCATGCTGTAATTTAAGATCACATCGCCCTCCATCGGCCAGAGCATCCCGTCCTCGGGCGAAAAATGGAGCGTGTCTTTTGCCGCTGCCGTCTGCGCCGCATCATCCTCTTTCTTTTCCTCTTCGGCATTCGTGTCTGCCGTCATCTGTTCATTTGCGGCAACCTCCGCCTCACCGTCCGGTGTCAGCGCCCCGTTCTCAGTAAGCTGCGCCGTATCCGCGCTCTCCTCCGCCGGAGCAGTCGGCGGAATCACGGACGAAGCCGCCTGGGCCTGTTCCGTCTCCTCCTCCACCGCAACCTGCTGCTCTGTCTCGGCAAGCTCCTGCGCGAGCTCTGCCTCCATCTGCTGACGCTCTTTTTCCTGCTCGCTGCTGTAATACATCGTGGTTCCCACTGCTGCAACCGCTACGATCGCGCCCGCGATCACATATTGCTTCCGCCGTAAAAATGCGGCGAATCCTTGTTTTTTCATAGTCATTCACCATCCATCGTTTATTTTTAACAATAGTGTTTCCCGCTTTGGATGGTTTATGCAATTTTTTCTTTCTGCATTATTTTTCCTGCAAATCCCTGGAAATCTCTGTACCCGGGAAAAAATAGGCGAGGATCTCACGGTAGCCGCTTCCGTTTTCCGCCATGATCTCCGCCGTGTTCTGGCTGAGCCCAAAACCGTGCCCCAGTCCCTTCGTCACGATCCGCATCCGCCCGTCCACCTCCGCGAGCGCAAAACACGCGGAGGGAAGCCCGAACGCAGCCCGAAACTGCTCCCCGTCGCAGCCCGTCTCCCCTATTTTTACCGCCGTCACATACCCTGCAGTATCGCGTGTCTCGATCACGATGTCCGAAAGATCTGCCGCCGCACTTTCCGGAAAATGCTCGCTGCACAGCCGCAAAAATTCGTCCATCTCCCAATAGGAGACCGTCAGGTATTTTTCTGCCACGGCGTCCTCCTCACATGGTTTCGCCTGCAAATAGGGAATATCCGCATCTGGGTAAAGTTCCTCCATCCCGCGCGTACTGCCCGCGCTTACCGCGTGATACGCCGCATAGATATAGTCTCCCTCCCAGAGCAGCACCTCGTCCTCTGTCTGACGGACACATTCTGCCAGACGGTCATAGTATTCCTGAAAATGATCGCCCCAGAGATTTTGCATTTCTTTTCGGTCAAGTCCCTCCGGCTCTGCGAGCCCCCGCGCCCGCGCGTCGCAGAGGTTTGTCCGCGCGATCACGCACTGGGCGAGAATCGCCTCCACGTTTGCCGATGGAGAAATCTCCTTTGCCACAATGCCGATGATCTGCTGTGTGGTCTCATCCTCCCCTGCGGCTGCCTGCGCATCCCCGTAGAGCAGTTCTTCAAGCTGTACACGCCTCCCGATGCTTACGATAAAAACCGGAACAAACAGCACAATGATCAGCAGGCTCAACAGCTTATCTATTTTTTTCTTTCCTTTTTTCCGCATAAAAAATCTCCCCGTCCATCTATTATATGATGTGGGGAGACTTCTCATTCTTATTCTGTTACATCATGCCTTCCATCATCAGGAAAGTCGTGCGGAACATATAATAAAAAACAACGATAATATTTATCAGCATCAGCAGGGCATATACTACCGTATAGATGATCGGCACTGTTTTCTTACGCCCAAGCACATATGCCCTCCAGATGTAATATCCCGGATTCAGGAAAATCGCAAACAAAACAAGACCCGTGATCTTGTAACCCGCTTTATTCACGTTGTAGATATCCAGTATCGCCAAAATGATGTATGCGATAAACAGCAGATTGCTCGCCATCGCCAGCACGGCGTACATACCGCCGCTCATTGCGGTAAGGTATTCCCCGGTCATCGCACTCTCATAATCGGTGATTCCCGAAAATGCCATCACCGACGACACTGTTGCAAGAATGATGCGCAGAGGCATCAGTACCAGAAGGATATTGCAGAAAATATCCCTCACCTCACCATACACCGGCTGTCCATACGGCGGCTGCCCGTACGACTGGTTTGGCTGCCCATACGGCGGCTGCCCGTACGGCTGGTTTGGCTGTCCATATGGAGGCTGTCCGTACGGCTGGTTTGGCTGTCCATATGGCGGC
>SAMEA3387474__coassemble_1307_pt1 | contig 19040 bp, 19 predicted proteins | sample SAMEA3387474__metabat2_low_PE_013 | metagenome-assembled genome bin SAMEA3387474 (sample SAMEA3387474) | Felis catus | biome: Faeces | place: United Kingdom | collected 2012 | reverse complement strand
GTATAAAATAACAATGCTGTAAAGAAGTTTATACTTATTTTATAAAACGGAAGGTGAATTTTTATGGAGTCGTATTCATTCTTATTATTTCTGGCAATTATTATGATTTCCACAAAGGTACTGGGACTGTTCTCAAGAAAGATCCATATGCCTGCCGTTGTCGGGGCGCTGGCAGCGGGCGTGCTCCTGGGACCATCCGGATTCGGCATGATCACACTGGATGGAAGCGCGGGTATGTTTTTGGAGGATCTGGCGGAGATCGGTGTGATTCTTCTGATGTTCAACGCAGGTCTTGAGACGGATCTGGGCGAGCTGAAAAAGAATGGCGTTGCCTCTCTGGTGACGGCAGCCATCGGTGTTGTGATCCCTCTTGCAGGTGGATTTTTGGGGTATGCATTTTTCTTCCACACAGATTTTTCGGACTACACAGAAGTGTTAAAGGCAGTTTTTGTCGGCGTTGTGCTGACGGCGACGTCGGTGAGCATCACGGTGGAGACGCTGCGTGAGATGGGCAAGCTAAAGGGTAAGGTCGGTACGACGATTCTTGGCGCTGCGATTCTCGACGATATCATCGGTATCATTGTGCTGACGGTTGTGACAAGCTTAAAGGATACGAGTGTGAGCCCGGTCAGCGTACTGTTAAAAATTATAGGTTACTTTATTTTCATCGCGGTACTCACATTTATTCTGATGAAAATCAGACCGTACATCGAGATGCAGGACGAGAAGCGCAGGGTGGCGATTTTGTGCGTGGCATTCTGTTTCGTGCTGGCATATGTATCGGAGGAGTTCTTCGGGATCGCAGACATCACGGGAGCATATTTTGCGGGACTGATGCTCTGTACGATCAAGGTTGGTCCTTATGTGGCAAGGCGCTGTGAGATTCCTTCATACCTGATCTTTTCCCCGGTATTTTTCGCGAGTGTGGGACTTAAGGTAACGCTGGACGGCATGGACGCAAGCATCTGGCTCTTTTCCATTCTCCTGCTCGTGATCGCGATTTTGAGCAAGGTGGTCGGCTGTGGGATCGGTGCGAGGATCTGTGGCTGCAATGCAAGAGAGGCGCTTCAGATCGGTGTCGGTATGGTTTCCCGCGGCGAGGTGGCGCTGATCGTGGCACAGAAAGGCTATGCCAGCGGAATGCTTGACAATAAGCTTTTTGCGCCGATCGTTCTTGTCGTGATCGTGACGACACTTTTGACGCCGATCCTCTTAAAGTTTGTCATGAAGGACGGGAAACCGCAGACCGAGACCGCATAGGCGTGGTTACAGGAACCAGATATCGGCGTTGGTGGACGAGATACTGACCACGCCGGCATGAAGGAGCGCCATGACGTCCTCCTTGTCGGAGACAAGACCTCCGGCGATGACCGGAATGGATGAGATGGCGCAGATTTTGGATATGATTTTTGGCATAAGTGCAGGGAGGACCTCAATGACGTCCGGCCTTGCACTTTTTACTTGCCGCTCAATGTTTTCGTATGCCATGGAGTCGATGACAAAAAGGCGCAGGATCGTAAAAAGACCAAGCTCTCTCGCGTGTTTGATCAGGTTCGGCTTCGTTGTGATGATACCGTCCGCGTCGGTGTATTTCCTGAGAAAATCCACGGCAATTTCCTTGGAGCTTAAGCCGGCGATGAGATCTAAGTGAACCACGGCAAGCTTGCCGGACGCCTTGACGGTGTGCACGATATCGGCAATGCTGATAATGTCCCCATAGAGGATAAAGATGACGCGGCTGTCGCTGCCGGTACATTTTTTCAGACCTTCCTCATCTTTTACTGCGGCAATGATCGGAGAATCTTCGAGCGCTTCTTTGAATGTTCTTTTCATAACTAGTGTACTCCAAACTTTACTGGTATTTGCTGTCTATTTTACTATGTGGCAGAAAACAATGCAATGCTTTCGGTAAAGCCCGGGCTATTTCGCGGCGATATTTCTGGCGGCGATGATATCTACGCCAGTGTCTGCAACATTTGTGAGGATGACGTCGCCGATGGCAACCGGAGCCTGCACAATGACGTTTTTTAATGAGGCGGTGCAGGCAAAAATTTTATCCTTCGGGATGTCCGTGGCTGTCTTGACATTTACCATCGGACAGACGCCGCCTGCGACGCGGACGGTGGAGGTGACGATCCTGGTCGGGTTGGTGACCTCCTTGCGCGCGTAGGCGTCGCCGCGCGGACAGGTATTTCCGGTCACGGAGGTGACGGAGCCGTTTTCCGTTGTGACGGTGAGGGCGCAGCCCAGAGGGCAGTTGATGCAGGTTAATTCTCTTGTACTCATAATGATAAACCTCCCGTTTTACGCTTCTTCAATGCGAATGATGATCCTGCCCAGGTCAGGATGTGCGCCAAGCTTTTCCTTTGTGAGGATGATCTGCTCCATTTCCCCCGGAGCCATCACCGGACGCTTTTTCTTTTGCAGCAGTTCGTCGTCCAGATACACGCAGACGGCGCAGTTTTTATAGACGTCGCCGACGCGGAAACGAACCGTTACAGTATCGTCTATCCGTTCGGGGCGGATAAATTTCGGAACCGTGTAGCGCACGCCACCCTCCGGTACGATTTCCACAGTCCGGGCGTCGCCGGAAGAGCCGTTTTGAATATAGAGAGCCGCATTTTTTCCGGCAACAGCAGCCTCCTGCGATACATAGTCCACAAGGTCGTGTACATGGAGCACGTTGCCGCAGGCGAAGATGCCGGGGACATCCGTCTCAAGGCTGTCGTTTACAACAGGACCGGAGGTGACCGGACTGATCGACACGCCTGCGTTTTTGCTGAGTTCGTTTTCGGGGATCAGACCGCAGGAGAGCAGCAGGGTGTCGCAGGTATAGCGTTCCTCCGTGCCAGGTACCGGTTTGCGGTCGGCTCCGACCTCGGCGATCGTCACAGCCTCCACACGGTCTTTGCCCTCAATGTCAATGACGGTATGGCTCAGTTTCAGCGGAATGTTAAAATCATCCAGACACTGGACGATGTTTCGCTTTAATCCTCCGGAGTACGGCATAAGTTCAGCCACGACCTTGACCGTCGCACCCTCAAGGGTCATGCGGCGCGCCATGATCAGCCCGATGTCGCCCGAGCCGAGGATGACAACCTCGCGTCCCGGCATATAGCCTTCCATGTTGACAAGTCGCTGCGCCGTTCCGGCAGAATAGATGCCGGCGGGGCGGTAGCCGGGGATATTGAGCGCGCCCCGGGAACGCTCGCGGCAGCCCATAGCGAGGATCACTGCCTTGGCGCATAGCTCAAACATACCGTCCTCGCGGTTCATTGCCGTCACTTTTTTCTCGCCGGAGTCCATCACGGCAATATCCATGACCATTGTGTTTAACTTATATGAAATATTCCGCTCGGCTGCCTGATCGATAAAACGGGCAGCGTACTCGGGACCCGTCAGCTCTTCCTTGAACGTGTGCAGACCAAAACCATTGTGGATGCACTGGTTTAAGATGCCGCCAAGTTCTTTGTCCCTCTCCAGGATCAAAATGCTTTCAATTCCGTTGTCTCTCGCGGAAACTGCCGCAGCCAGTCCCGCAGGACCTCCGCCAACGATCACTAAATCATAATTTTTCATGACGATTCCCCCTTAAAGCTCTTTGTTTAAGCCGACGACAAGATTGCTGCCGACACCGTTCTTGGTGATGTCAAACATCTGCATTGGCACTTCACGCTCCAGTATTTCCATCGTGCGCGGAGAGCAGAAGCCGGACTGGCAGCGTCCCATGCCCGCGCGCGTCCGCCGTTTTACGCCGTCTAAGGAGCGTGCGCCCAGCGGCCGGTGGATGGCGTCCATGATCTCGCCCTCGGTGATCATTTCACAGCGGCAGATGATGTTACCGTATTCCGGGTGCTCTGCGATCAGACGGTTGCGCTCCTCCATGGAAAGTGTTTCCGGGCGCAGGATCCCCTTGCGGTGCGGGACAAAATCAGGGTTCTCTGAAAGTCCGAGAAGCTCTGCGGCAAGCTGCGCCACCATCTCGCCGATCGCCGGAGCCGAGGAGAGTCCCGGGGATTCAATGCCTGCTGCATTGATAAATCCCGGCGCATCCGCCGCTTCGCCGATGACGAAATCGCCGCCTTCCTCGTGTGCCCGAAGCCCGGCGAAAGAGGTGATGACCTGGCGCATCGGGATATTTTTTACGCTTAAGGAAGCGGTACGCCCCAGAGAGTCAAGTCCTGCCTGCGTCGTATTTACGGCGTCTTTATTTTCGACGTCCACGGCGGTCGGTCCGATCAGGAGATTGCCGTGGATGGTCGGCGTCACGAGCACGCCTTTTCCCATTTTGGACGGGAGCTGGAAAATCGTGTGGGAGACGTGTGTGCCTGCGTCTTTATCCAGCAGGCAGTATTCGCCTTTGCGCGCGGTGATGTGAAGCTTGTGTGCGCTTACCATATTGTTGAGAACGTCCGCATAGACGCCGGCGGCGTTGACGATGACCTTTGCCGCAAAAGTCTCCGTTTTGCCGCTGTCGGTGTGAACGGTGACAATTCTATAACCATTCTCTGCCTTTTCGATATGGTTGACTTTTGTATTTAAAAAGAAAGAAACGCCGTTGGTGCAGGCATTTTCTGCAAACGCCATGGTCATATGGAACGGGCAGACGATTCCGCCGGTCGGGGCGAAAAGCGCGCACACCACGTCATCGCTGATATTTGGCTCGAGGGTGAGAAACTCGTCGCGTTCTAAGATGCGAAGATCCGGCACGCCGTTTTTTCTTCCCTTTTCCATAAGCGCCTCAAGGTCTGCGCGGTTCTGGGAGGCTGTGCAGACGACGAGAGAGCCGTTTCTGGTAAACGGGATGTCGAGCTCGCCGGCGAGCGCGTCCATCATGGCGTTTCCACGGACGTTTAACTTGGCTTTTAAGCTGCCCGGCTCTGCGTCAAAGCCTGCATGGATGATCGCGCTGTTCGCCTTGGAGGTTCCGCAGCAGACGTCCTCCTCGCGGTCGATCACGCAGATGTTTGCCTGATACTTTGATAATTCACGTGCGATGGCACTGCCGGTCACACCGGCGCCGATAATTGCTACATCATACATGGCAAATTCTCCTTATCTGTGTACAGATTGCCTGATAGCGAGAGGCGGATAGAACGGTGTCAGATGTGGGGGCATCTGCGCGTTGCCTTATAGGGAACGAATTCCCATAAAGCAAAAAGAGCAGAGAAAACAAAACGATAAAAATCGCCTTGGTTTACCCTGCTCATGTCTCTCGGTAATCATTTTTCAATTTCCTATATTATAACACTCATTCTTTTATCTGGCAATAGCAAAAAGAAAAGAGAAGTGGTATGATGAACACAGCAAGGATATGGAGAGGAATCTGTATGGCAAAATCGGAAAACCAGAAATTAAAGCTGCTGTATCTCACGCAGCTTCTCATGGAAAAGACAGACGAGGAGCACGCCGTGACGATGCAGGAGATCATCGCCTATCTGCAGGCAAACCACGTCTCGGCGGAGCGGAAGGCAATCTATCAGGATATCGAGCTGCTGCGGGAGTTCGGCATGGATATCTTAAAAAAACCGGGTCGTCCCGGCGGCTATGCGCTTGTGAGCCGCCAGTTTGAGCTGGCGGAGCTAAAGCTGCTCGTGGACGCGGTGCAGGCGTCGAAGTTTATCACCACGAAGAAATCGCGCCGGTTGATCGGCAAGCTGGAAACGCTCTGCAGCAAGGCGCAGGCGCGCCAGCTTCACCGTCAGGTCGTCGTGACGAACCGGAATAAGGCGGTCAACGAGAATATCTACTATAATGTAGATCTGATCTACAATGCGATTGCCCAAAATACAAAGATCCGTTTCCAGTATTTTGAGTGGAGCGTGAACAAGGAAATGAAACTGCGGCGCGGCGGGGAGTTTTACGAGGTCAGCCCGTGGCTGCTCTCGTGGGACGACGAGAATTATTATCTGATCGCATACGATGGAAAAAGCGGGGAAATCCGCCATTACCGTGTGGATAAGATGCTAAAAGCCGGACTGTCGGACGATGTGCGGGAGGGAAAGGAACAGTTCGCGCATTTTGACGCGGCGGCATATTCCAGAAAAACATTCGGGATGTTCGCCGGGGAGGAGGAGACGGTGGTGCTCTGCTGCGATGCGGGTCTGACCGGAGTGATGATCGACCGCTTTGGCAAGGATGTGGCGCTGCGCAGACTGGATGACACCCATATCCGCGCGCGCGTGCAGGTGGCGGTGAGCCGTCAGTTTTTCGGCTGGATCACGGGACTTGGCGCAGGCGTGCAGATCGAGTCGCCGGAGCGCGTGACGCAGGCATACCGCGGCTATTTGCAGGGGATACTGGAACAGTATGAGATTTTTAGGAAAGAGCGGGCAGATGAGGATGAAGAATAAAACATACCGGATTCAGGTTGAGGATGTTTCCATCACAGTGGTCAAAAAGCAGATAAAATATATGTATCTCCGGATCCGCAAGGAGGACGGCACGGTGCTGATCTCTGCGCCGCACGGGATGAGCGACGAGCGGATTTTTGCGTTTGCCGCAGAGCGGATCGACTGGATCCGCAAATACCAGAAGAAATATGCCGCCGACAAGAAGCAGCGTGCGGCAGGCGGCGTAAGTCCGGCAGAGACGGAGCGGCAGAAGAAGCTGCTCAAGGAGGAGGTGCTACGCCTTGTGGCAAAATGGGAGCCCGTGATGGGCGTCACTGTTTCCGGCGTCACGATCCGGCTGATGAAGACTCGCTGGGGATCGTGCAATGTGAAGACCCACCACATCAATATCAATCTGGCGCTTGCAAAAAAGCCTCCGTTTTGTCTGGAATATGTGGTGGTGCATGAGATGACGCACATTCTGGAAGCGAGCCACAGTCCGGTATTCTGGGACTATATGACGCAGTTTTACCCGGACTGGAAACGTGCCAGAAAGTACTTAAATGACGAGACGGTGACCTTTTAGACGAACTGGTTGACAGAGGCGTCGTATTCGTAATCGATGGCGCGCAGTGTCTCTGCGATGGCAGCGCCGTCCGCCTGATAAGCAGCTGCAAGTTCGTCAAAGGATCCGTAATTGTCGCGGAGCTGTGTGTTGATAAAGCTTAACAGCATCACGGGATCTCCGGGGAGATTGTCGTACATGGTCATGGCGTATTCCTTTCTTTTTGTCATAAAATGGGCGAATGGGGCGTTCTGCGGTTGCACAGCCTCATTTCTCATGATAAAATAGCACAGCATCCATAAAAATGCAAGAAAACGAGGGTGGGATCTGCAATGGGACAAAAGATTGACAAAGAAGTATTTGATAAATTTTTCACGGAGAGTTACTGTCCCGTCGATTATGAGACGGTGCGCGAGGAGTTTGAGCGGATCGCGCAGGCGGGAAACGATATTTTTACGGGGAGCTATGAGGCGCGGAACTTAAACCGCGACAATTTCATTCTGTATCTGACGAGCGGGAGCTATTGTGACTTTGAGGCAGCGGTGCAGGAGGCGATGGACGATTTGAATCCGGAGATCCTCGATGCGGTCATGGATGTGACGGAGGCGCAGGCGGACGGCGATGCGGTGACGGAGAAGTACTGGGATATGCAGCGGGAGCTGCTGCACACGTTTCTGCTGCAGCTTTATGATACCGTGATCTGTGGATGGAAGTAGAGGAGGGAGCTATGGCGCAGACAAGCTGTGATAGTTGTGTATACAATGTCTATGATGAGGATGACGGGCAGTACTACTGCGAGGTGGATATGGACGAGGACGACGTCGCCCGCATGATGCAGGGGCACTATAAGGAATGTCCGTATTACCAGTCAGACGATGAATACGCAGTCGTAAGACACCAGATGTAGGTGCGTGCACCGGCAGGGATTGTGCCTGATTTTAGAAACAATTTAGAAAAGTCAGGAAAAGTTCACGAACTGTGTATTGCTTTTGGTTTTTAATTTCAATATAATAAAGAAAGTATACGAAAAAATCAGATGCGCCTTGTCAGGGGGCGTCTGTTTGGGAAAGGATAAATTGTTTTATGGATAATCAGGGACCTAACAACAACGGGAATGGAAACCAGAACGGGGGAAATGGAGGCAAGAATAACCGTAACAGCCAGATGATCATGGCGTTTATCATGGTTTCGCTGATCGCACTTTTTGTCATGAGCATGATCACAAACCAGTTTAACCAGATGAGCACGGAGGAGGTCTCCTATTCGGAGTTCCTCGACATGGTGACCGGAGAGGGCGAATGGGAAGGGCACAGCGTCGAGTCCGTAGAGATCGGCAGTTATCAGATTGACATCACCCTAAAGTCAGACAGCAAAAGCCCTTATGAGAAGACTTATTACTGTGGTATCGTGGATGACAATACGCTGATCCCGCTGCTCAAAAAATATGATGTGGAGATCAACGGTGTGATCCCGGACAACACATCGACGATGATCCTTGGAATCCTCTCTTACCTGATACCGATCGCGCTCGTGTGGATCCTGCTCGGCGTGGCGATGCGCAAGATGGGCGGCGGAGCGATGGGCGTCGGCAAGAGCAACGCAAAGGTTTATGTGGAGCGCGAGACGGGCGTTACGTTTAAGGACGTTGCAGGTCAGGATGAGGCGAAGGAATCCCTGCAGGAGGTTGTCGATTTCCTGCACAATCCGGCGAAGTACCGCGACATCGGAGCGAAGCTGCCGAAGGGTGCGCTTCTTGTAGGACCTCCGGGTACTGGTAAGACGCTTCTGGCAAAAGCTGTGGCGGGAGAGGCGAAGGTGCCGTTCTTCTCGCTGGCGGGTTCCGATTTTGTAGAGATGTTTGTCGGTGTGGGAGCGTCCCGTGTCCGTGATCTGTTTAAGGAAGCGCAGAAGCAGGCGCCATGTATTATTTTTATCGATGAGATTGACGCGATCGGCAAGAGCCGTGACACCAGATACGGTGGCAACGACGAGCGTGAGCAGACGTTGAACCAGCTTCTTGCGGAGATGGACGGATTTGACACCTCCAAGGGTCTGCTGATCCTTGCGGCGACGAACCGCCCGGAGGTACTGGATAAGGCGCTGCTGCGTCCGGGACGTTTTGACCGCCGGATCATCGTGGATAAGCCGGACTTAAAGGGACGTCTTGAGACACTGAAAGTACATTCCAAGGACGTCATGATGGACGAGACAGTCGATCTGGATGCGCTGGCTCTGGCAACCGCCGGACTGGTCGGCTCCGATCTTGCAAATATGATCAATGAGGCGGCGATCAACGCGGTCAAGAACGGCAGGAAGTTTGTCAACCAGTCGGATCTGTTTGACGCGTTTGAGCTTGTGGCAGTCGGCGGCAAGGAGAAGAAGGACCGCATTATGAGCGACAAGGAGCGCAAGATCGTCGCTTACCACGAGGTTGGACACGCGATGGTGACGGCACTGCAGAAGAATACAGAGCCGGTGCAGAAGATCACGATCGTGCCGCGAACGATGGGCGCGCTCGGCTATACGCTGCAGACGCCGGAGGAGGAGAAGTTCTTACAGACGAAGGAGGAGCTGCTCGCGAAGATCACAACCTATATGGCTGGCCGTGCGGCGGAGATGCTGGTATTCGGTTCGGCGACCAGCGGCGCGGCGAACGATATTGAGCACGCGACGGCGATCGCCCGCGCGATGGTGACGCAGTACGGTATGTCGGACAAATTCGGTATGATGTGTCTGGCGACAGTCGAGAACCAGTATCTGGATAATCACGCAGGCTTGATCTGCGGCGAGGATACGGCGGCACAGGTTGACAAGGAGGTACTGTCGATCATTAACAGCTCTTACGACGACGCGATGAGGATGCTGACGGAGAACCGTGAGGTGCTCGATAAGATCTCCGATCATCTGTATGAGCACGAGACGATCACAGGCAAGGAATTTATGCAGATCTTCCGGGAATTGAAGGGTATCCCTGAACCGGAGGAGGAAGCGGAAAAGAAAACATTTTTCGAGCAGGCAGAGGAAGCACGCAAGGCATTGGACGGAGCGGAATAATGTTTGATATCACAGAGGAATTAAAAAAACTCCCGGATCAGCCGGGAGTTTACATTATGCATGATGAACACGACGCGATCATTTATATCGGAAAAGCGGTCAGCTTAAGAAAGCGGGTGCACCAGTATTTTCAGCCAAGTCATGACGAGGGGATCAAGAAAGCGCAGATGGTCAGACAGATCGCGCGGTTTGAGTACATCGTCACGGATTCCGAACTGGAAGCGCTGGTACTGGAATGTAATCTGATCAAGGAGCACCGGCCGAAATATAATACGATGCTGCGGGATGATAAGACATATCCGTATATCAGGGTGACTCTCGGGGAGGATTTTCCGAGAGTCCTCTTTTCACGTCAGCAGAAGAAGGACAAATCACGCTATTTCGGGCCGTACACGAGCGCAGGGGCGGTCAAGGACACCATAGAGCTTGTCAACAAGATTTACCAGCTCCGCACCTGCAACCGGAATCTCCCGAGAGATACGGGGAAGGAGCGCCCGTGTCTGAACTACCATATTCACCAGTGCGCCGGACCGTGCCAGGGCTATATCAGCAAGGAGGCGTACAGAGAGCGCATCGACGCGGTGATCGAGTTCCTGAACGGAAATTATGCTCCGGTACTCAGATCACTGGAAGAGAAAATGAATGAGGCGTCGGAGCAGTTGGAATTTGAGAAGGCGATCGAGTACCGGGAGCTTTTGAACAGTGTGCGTCAGATCGCGCAGAAACAGAAGATCACGCACACGGACGGCGAGGACAAGGATATTATCGCCTATGCGGCGGATGAGAGGGATGCGGTCGTGCAGGTCTTTTTTATCCGGGACGGCAAGCTGATCGGCAGGGACCACTTTTATGTGCGCATCGGCGCGGAGGACACGGGGGCGCAGATCCTCGGCACGTTCGTGAAGCAGTTTTATTCGGGAACGCCGTTTATTCCGCGTGAGATCATGCTGCCGGAGGCGATCGACGAGCCGGACATCCTGGCGGACTGGCTTTCAGAGAAGCGCGGCGGCAGGGTCTATATCCGTGTGCCGCAGAAGGGCATGAAGGAGAAGCTGGTCGAGCTCGCACAGAAAAATGCGCAGCTTGTCCTTTCACAGGACAGAGAGAAGATGAAACGCGAGGAGGGGCGCACCATCGGCGCGCTGAAAGAGATCGAGAAGCTGCTCGGCATGGAGAAGCTCGTGCGTGTGGAGGCATTCGATATCTCAAACACCAACGGATTTGAGACGGTCGGCTCGATGATCGTGTATGAGAAGGGGAAACCAAAGCGCAGCGACTACCGCAAGTTTAAGTTAAAGACCATCAGCGGACCGGACGATTACGCGTCGATGCACGAGGTTCTGACGAGGCGGTTTACGCACGGTATGCGGGAACTGTCCGAGATGGAGGAGAAAGAGCTGTCCGGGGAGTACGGCAGCTTCACCAGATTTCCGGATCTGATCATGATGGACGGCGGGCGCGGGCAGGTCAATATCGCGTTGAAGGTGCTGGATGAGCTGAAATTAAATATTCCGGTCTGCGGTATGGTGAAGGATGATAATCACCGCACGCGGGGGTTATATTATAAGAATGTGGAAATACCGATCGAGCGGAGCAGCGAGGGCTTTAAGCTGATCACGAGGATCCAGGACGAGGCGCACCGTTTCGCGATCGAGTATCACCGCTCGCTTCGCAGCAAGGAGCAGGTACACTCGGTGCTTGACGATATTCCGGGCATCGGTCCGGCGAGACGCAAGGCGCTGATGAAGAAATACCAGTCGCTTGAGGCGATCGGGGGTGCAACGAGGGAAGATCTCGCTGCGACCGACGCGATGAACGAGCAGGCGGCGGAGGCAGTGTACCGATTTTTCCGAAATGTTGAAGAATAATACCGCATATGGTATAATTTTTTCAGTTCATGAAAATGCGAGAATTGTAAAGGAGAATCTTGTATGTCGGGAGTTAGTATTGCGAAAATTGTCAACATTATGGATCTGTATAATTTCCTGCCGGATATGGAGCTGAAGAAGCACCGGATCATGATCAGCGACGTGAACCGTCCGGCGCTTCAGCTCAGCGGATATTTTGAGCACTTTGAGCAGTCGCGTGTGCAGATCATCGGCATGGTGGAGTATACTTATCTGCAAAAGCTAGATGCGGATAAAAAAGAAAAAATTTACCGTAAATTTATGGAATATGATATTCCATGCGTGATCTTTTGCAGGGATCTGCGGCCGGATGAGCTGTTTTTGCGGCTGGCGAATGAGCATAACCTGCCGGTGCTCGGGACGAAGCGGAGCACATCGGAGTTTATGGCAGAGCTGATCTACTGTCTGAGCGAGCAGTTGGCACCGTGCATCACGATTCACGGAGTGCTCGTGGACGTATACGGCGAGGGACTTTTGATCATGGGCGAGAGCGGCATCGGCAAGAGCGAGGCGGCGCTTGAGCTTGTGAAGCGCGGGCACCGTCTGGTGACGGACGACGTTGTGGAGATCCGCAAGATCAACGAGCACACGCTGATCGGAACATCGCCGGACATCACGCGGTATTTTATCGAGCTGCGCGGTATCGGCATCATCGATGTAAAGACGCTGTTCGGCGTCGAGTGTGTCAAGGAGAAGCAGCAGATTGATCTTGTCATTAAGCTGGAGGACTGGAAGAAGGACAACGAATATGACCGTCTGGGTCTTGAGGAGGAGTACACAGAGTTTCTCGGAAACAAGGTGGTATGCCATTCGCTGCCGATCCGTCCGGGACGAAACCTGGCAGTGATCTGCGAGGCGGCGGCTGTCAATCACAGACAGAAGAAGATGGGTTACAATGCGGCGCAGGAGCTGTATCGCCGTGTACAGGAGAATCTGACGAAGAAGTCGGCAGAAGATGAGGACTAATGCAGCAGGAAACGGCGGCAGGCGGCAGAGTGCAGTCTGTGCCGTGGAAATATAAAACAACAGAGTTATGGAGGCATGAGAGTATGGAACGTAAAAATGCATGGGAGAAATACCCGGAAGGTGAGAAGAGAGAGGCGGTTTACCGTTTTGCGGAGGACTACCGCCGGTTTATTTCAGACTGCAAGACCGAGCGCGAGTGTGTGACAGTGCTTGAGGCAGAGGCGCAGAAAGCCGGATTTGTTAATCTGGAAGAGGTGATCGCAAGCGGCAGGACGCTGCAGGCAGGCGATAAGGTCTATGCGAACAATATGGGCAAAGGGCTGGCGCTCTTTGTGCTCGGCGAGAAGGATTTGTCCTGTGGTATGAACATTCTTGGCGCGCACATCGATTCCCCGCGTATGGACTTAAAGCAGGATCCGCTGTATGAGGACACGGATTTTGCGATGCTCGACACTCATTATTACGGCGGCATCAAGAAATACCAGTGGGTGACGCTTCCGCTTGCGCTGCACGGCGTGATCGCGAAGAAGGACGGCACTCTGGTGCAGGTAAATGTCGGCGACAAACCGGAAGATCCGGTGTTTGGCGTGACCGATCTGCTGGTGCACCTCTCTGCTGAGCAGATGGAGAAGAAGGCGGCAAAGGTGATCGAGGGCGAGAATCTGGATCTTCTGATCGGAAGTATTCCGCTGGAGACAGAGGGCGAGGACGACAAGAAGGCTGCCAAAGAAAAGGTAAAAGCAAATATCATGAAAATTCTTGAAAAAGAATATGGTATAGAGGAGGAGGATTTTCTCTCCGCAGAGATCGAGGTCGTACCGGCAGGCGAGGCGCGTGACTACGGTTTTGACCGCAGCATGATCATGGGTTACGGACATGATGACCGCGTATGCGCATATCCGTCCTTTATGGCGGTTCTTGCGATGGAGAAGCCGGAACTTACCAGCGTATGCCTTCTGGTTGACAAGGAGGAGATCGGAAGCGTGGGAGCGAGCGGTATGCAGTCGCGTTTCTTTGAAAACACCGTAGCGGAAGTGATGAATGCGGCAGGCACTTACTCTGAACTGGCGCTCCGCCGTGCGCTGAAGAACTCCAGCGTGCTCTCCTCCGACGTATCGGCAGCGTTTGACCCGAATTTCCCGTCTGTGATGACGAAGCGCAACGCGGCATATTTCGGAAGGGGACTTGTGTTCAATAAATATACGGGAGCAAGAGGAAAGTCCGGTTCCAACGACGCCAACGCAGAATATGTCGGAGCGCTGCGCGCCATTATGGATCACAATGACGTTGCTTTCCAGACAGCGGAGCTTGGTAAGGTCGACCAGGGCGGCGGCGGAACGATCGCTTACATTCTGGCAAACTATGGCATGAGAGTGATCGACAGCGGTGTCGCTGTGCTCAATATGCACGCACCGTGGGAGATCATCAGCAAGGTGGATTTATATGAGGCATACCGCGGATATGTGGCATTCTTAAAAGAGCAGGCATAGAGGCAGGAGACGGATATGGAGCAGAGGTTGGTTGAGGAATTACGGGCGATCGCAGGAGAGGACAGTGTACGGCAGATGGAGCCGATGAGCAGGCACACGACATTTCGCGTGGGAGGACCGGCGGATGTGCTGGTACTGTCGCAGCGGAACACGCTGCCGGATGTGCTTCGCCTTTGCAGACAGCATGATGTTCCATATTATGTTGTGGGAAACGGCAGCAATCTTCTCGTGGGAGACGGTGGTATCCGGGGCGTTGTGATCAAGATCGCAAAGGCGATGGAGGAACTCCGTCTCTCGGAGGAAGGCGGCAGATATGAGCTTGTGGCGGGAGCCGGAACGCTCCTGTCAAAAGCGGCGAATTTTGCCGCTGCAAACGGTCTTTGCGGCATGGAATTTGCCGCGGGCATTCCGGGTTCGGTCGGCGGAGCCATCGTGATGAATGCGGGGGCATACGGCGGAGAGATCGCGGATATCCTTTCCCGCGTGACGGTGCTCACACCGGACGGAAAGGAGCGGGAGCTTGCGGCGGAGGAACTGGCACTGGGTTACCGCACAAGCTGTATCGCAGCGCGTGGATATATCGTGCTTGAGGCGGTATTTCACCTTGCGTCGGGGGATCCCGAAGAAATACGAAAAAGAATGGGAGAGATACGGGAACAGCGCATCGCAAAGCAGCCGTTGGAGTATCCGAGCGCCGGGAGCGCATTCAAGCGCCCGGAGGGCTATTTTGCGGGTAAGCTGATCCAGGATGCCGGATTGCGCGGCTACCGGGTCGGCGGTGCGCAGGTTTCCGAAAAACACTGCGGGTTTGTCATCAACTGCGGTGGGGCGAGCGCGGCGGACATACGAAAGCTGATTTCCGAAGTCACGGATAAAGTGTGGGAGCAGTCCGGGGTGCGGCTCGAGCCTGAAGTGAAGATGGCGGGGGAATTTGAAGATACGCTTGGAGGCATGGGATGAAGTTTGTGATACTGACCGGGATGTCCGGGGCCGGAAAAAGTACGGCGATCAAGATGATGGAGGATATTGGGTTTTACTGTGTGGACAATCTTCCCATCGCACTGCTTGAGAAGTTCGCGGAGCTTTTCGACCAGCAGCAGAATACAGAGCTGCAAAAGGTGGCGGTCGGGATCGACATTCGCAACGGACAGGCACTGGAGGAACTGCGTGACACCTTAAACCGTATGAGAAGCATAGGGGTGCACTGTGAGATCCTTTTTCTGGATGCAGAGGATTCCGTTCTCGTCAAGCGCTACAAGGAGACCAGAAGAAATCATCCGCTGGCAGGTGGCGAGCGGGTGGACAAGGGCATTGAAGAGGAGAGAAAGCGGCTTGCATTTTTAAAGGAGCGCGCCGATTACATCATAGATACCAGCCGTCTTTTGACGCGAGAGTTAAAGGCGGAGCTGGATAAAATTTTTGTGCAGAACCAGGATTATAAGAATCTGTTTATCACGGTGCTGTCGTTCGGCTTTAAGTACGGCATTCCGGCAGATTCTGATCTGGTGTTTGATGTGCGGTTTCTGCCGAACCCCTATTATGTGGAGGGGCTTCGCGCAAAGACCGGGAATGACAAAGAGATCCAGGACTATGTGTTCCAGTTTGGGGAGGCGCATGAGTTTGTCGAAAAGATAGAGGATTTATTAAATTTTCTGATCCCGAATTACATCACAGAGGGGAAAAACCAGCTCGTGATCTCCATCGGCTGCACCGGGGGCAAACACCGTTCGGTCGCTCTGGCAAACGAGCTGTACCGGAGGCTTTCCGGGAGCAAGGAATACGGTATTAAAATTGAGCACAGGGATATCGGAAAGGATGCATTGCGCGGAAAATAATCGGGGAGAGGGCTATGTCATTTTCAAGTGAAGTGAAGGAAGAACTGGCAAAGCACATCGGCAAAAGCAGGCACTGCCAGCTCGCGGAGCTGGCGGCGCTGATCGCCTTTGAGTGCAGGGTCAACACGGCAGATTCTGAGAATCCGTCACTGAAGGAAAAATACCAGCTTCTGGTACATAAATTGTTTGAGGATCACGGCAGCTTTGACGCCGGGGAGGAACGGCGCATACTGGAAGCGGTAAAAATGTGGGATGAGGAAACGGGACGTCCGCATCCGACAGACACGGTCCATGGGATTTTGCTGCAGCAGAGCTGTTGTAAGAGAGCTTTCATCCGGGGAGCGTTTTTGGCGAGCGGTTCGATCAGCGATCCGAACAAGTCCTACCATTTTGAGATCGTGTGCAGAAGCGGGGAGCAGGCGGCGCAGCTCTGCGAGGTCATCAACAGCTTCGGTATGGACGCCAAGATCGTGACGCGTAAGAAATACCATGTCGTATATCTGAAGGAAGGGGCGCAGATCGTCGATATGCTCAATATCATGGAAGCATATGTGGCGCTGATGGATCTGGAAAATGTAAGGATCTTAAAGGAGATGCGCAATTCGGTGAACCGCAAGGTAAACTGTGAGACGGCGAATATCAGCAAGACGGTGAACGCGGCGGTGCAGCAGCTCGAGGATATCACATATATCCGGGAGACGGCAGGACTTGACAGCCTGCCCGATAATCTGCGGGAGATCGCGCTGCTGCGGCTGGAATATCCTGACGCGCCGCTCAAGGAGCTTGGAACCTACCTGGATCCTCCGGTGGGGAAATCCGGCGTCAACCACAGACTCCGCAAAATCAGTGAGATCGCGGAGAATCTGCGTCAGTGATCACAGAGAATTCAAACAGAACGGGGTGCACACAGTTATGAGTGGAAAAAAGAAATTGTTATTTGTCTTTAATCCGTACTCCGGAAAGGCACAGATTAAGACACAGCTTTTAGAGATTGTGGACACGATGGTAAAAGCGGACTATGAGGTGACGATTTATCCGACACAGGCGCCCGGAGACGCCACGGTAAAGGTTCAGGAGGAAGCCGGCGCATATGATCTGGTCGTGTGCAGCGGAGGCGACGGAACACTCGACGAGGTGGTTACGGGGATGATGCACCGCGACACGAAGGTGCCGCTCGGCTATATTCCGGCAGGCAGCACGAACGATTTTGCGACGTCGTTAAAGATCCCGAAGGATATGGTGCGCGCTGCGGAGAACGCGGTGTATGGAAAGCATTTTGCCTGCGATATCGGCGCGTTTGGCGGCGATTATTTTGTCTATGTGGCGGCGTTCGGTCTGTTTACCAGCGTCTCCTACAAGACGAGCCAGGAGTGGAAAAATGTGCTCGGCCATGCGGCGTATATTCTCGAGGGTGTGCGAAGCCTGCACGATATTCCGTCCTATCTCATGCAGGTGGAGTGCAACGGCGCCTATGTGCAGGGGGAATTTATTTACGGGATGATCAGCAATTCGACCTCGGTCGGTGGCTTTAAGGGCATGACGGGCAAGGATGTGGAGCTGGACGACGGCGTGTTTGAGGTCACTCTGATCCGGAAACCGAAAAACCCGATCGAGCTGAATGAGATCATCGCATCCCTCATCAATCTCGTGGACGACACCGATATGGTGTATTCCTTTAAGTCCAAAGAGGTGCGTTTTTTGTCGAAGGAGCCCGTTCCGTGGACGCTCGACGGAGAGTTTGGCGGCGACCACACGGACATCACGGTGCGCAATCTCCGGCGCGCGGTGGAAATTATGGTGCCTTTTGAGGAATTACAGGGATAAAGATTGTGAGAAATTTAACTTTATTTTTCAGTTAAAGTAATATATAATACCGTTAGGGTAATTCCCATATACGGCAAATCTTAAATTTAGGGAGGATTCTAATATGTTAGTATCTGCAAAAGAAATGTTAGACAAGGCAAAGGCCGGTCACTATGCAGTCGGTCAGTTCAACATTAACAATCTGGAGTGGACGAAATCCATTCTTCTGACAGCCCAGGAGTGCAAGTCTCCGGTGATCCTTGGTGTATCCGAGGGCGCAGGAAAGTACATGACAGGCTATAAGACGGTTGCTGCCATGGTGAAGGCTATGATCGAGGAGCTGAACATCACAGTTCCGGTGGCATTACATCTGGATCACGGTTCTTACGAAGGATGCTTAAAGTGTGTGGAAGCAGGATTTTCTTCCATCATGTTTGACGGCTCCCACTATGACATTGACGAGAACGTTGCCAAGACGACAGAGCTCGCAGAACTCGCACACAAGAACGGTATGTCCATCGAGGCAGAGGTTGGATCGATCGGCGGCGAGGAAGACGGTGTGATCGGTAAAGGCGAGTGCGCAGATCCGCAGGAGTGCAAGAGAATTGCAGACCTCGGTGTAGATATGCTTGCAGCAGGTATCGGTAACATCCACGGCAAATACCCGGAGAACTGGGAAGGCTTAAGCTTTGAGACCTTGGACGGGATCCAGAAACTGACGGGCGATATGCCGCTGGTACTTCATGGAGGTACAGGCATTCCGGAGGAGATGATCAAGAAGGCGATCTCCCTTGGTGTGGCAAAGATTAACGTAAATACAGAGTGCCAGTTATCTTTTGCAGAGGCAACACGTAAATATATTGAGGCAGGTAAGGATCTGGAGGGCAAAGGCTTTGACCCTCGTAAGCTGTTAGCTCCGGGCGCAGATGCGATCAAGGCAACTGTGAAGGAGAAGATGGAGCTGTTTGGTTCTATCGGCAAAGCAGAATAAGAGATATGAGAGAGCTCCGCAGGGCGTTTGCCCCGCGGGGCGTTTTTTACTTTATAGGAAATTTCTCAAATCGTCAGAAATAGTGTATAATGAATAG
>SAMEA3387474__coassemble_1283_pt1 | contig 20438 bp, 14 predicted proteins | sample SAMEA3387474__metabat2_low_PE_013 | metagenome-assembled genome bin SAMEA3387474 (sample SAMEA3387474) | Felis catus | biome: Faeces | place: United Kingdom | collected 2012 | reverse complement strand
CCCCAGATCGTCTCGATATACTGCGGCTTGTTCGTGTTCATCTCGATCTTCTCACGGATCTTCTTGATATGAACGGTCACGGTCGCGATGTCCCCGATCGATTCCATATCCCAGATCTCGCGGAACAGCTCCTCCTTCGTAAACACATGGTTCGGGTTCTCGGCAAGAAATGTCAAAAGATCAAACTCCTTCGTCGTAAACTGCTTCTCCTCGCCATTGACCCAGACGCGTCTCGCCGTCTTGTCAATGCGGATACCGCGGATCTCGATCACATCATTTTCCGGCGAATTGCTTCCGATCAGGCGCTCATACCGCGCCAGATGCGCCTTGACACGGGCAACCAGCTCGCTCGGCGAAAACGGCTTCGTGATATAGTCGTCCGCGCCAAGTCCCAGTCCGCGGATCTTATCAATGTCATCCTTTTTCGCGGAGACCATCAGGATCGGCGTATTTTTCTCCGCCCTGATCTGGCGGCAGATCTCAAATCCGTCCACCCCCGGGAGCATCAGATCCAGGATAAACATATCAAAGTCCTCGGAAAGCGCACGCTTCAACCCGACCACTCCGTCATTTTCCGTATCCACATCAAAACCGCTCAGTTCCAGATAATCCCGCTCCAGATCGGCGATCGCCACCTCATCCTCAATAATCAACACTTTACTCATTTGGCACCTCCTGATATTTTCGTATGACAAAATACATGACTGTTCCCATGTCCTCTTTGCTGGTCGCCCAGATCTTGCCTCCGTGATCCTCAATGATCTTCTTCACGATCGACAGTCCGATACCGCTCCCTCCGGTCGCGGAATTGCGCGACGCATCCGCGCGGTAGAAGCGGTCAAAAATGTACGGCAGATCGCGCGACGCGATGCCGCGCCCGTTGTCCTCGATCTCCACCTGGATAAAATCGCCGACATCCTTGATCCTGATATTGATCAGCCCCTTCGGCTTATCCAGATACTTGACGGAATTGCCGACAATATTATTCACCACCCGCTTCAACTGCTCCGGATCCGCGATGATCTGCACCTTCTCGTCCGCATAATTAAAATACGCAAGCCCGATATTTTTCTCCTCAAGGTCAAGGCTCAGCTCCTCCACACAGTCGCCGAAATATGCCGACACATTCAGCTTTGCAAAATTGTACGGGATACGGTTCGTGTCAATCTTCGAGTACAGCGTCAGTTCATTTAGAAGCGTGTCCATCTCGTTCGCCTTGTTGTAGATCGTGCGGATGTACCGGTCCCGCTTCTCCTGCGTATCTGCAACACCGTCGATCAGTCCCTCCGCATAGCCCTTGACCGCAGTGATCGGCGTTTTCAGATCGTGTGCGATATTGCTGATCAGCGCCCGGTTCTCCTTCTCACTTGCAAGCTTCTCCTCCGTATTGTCCTTCAGCCTCTGGCGCATCTCCTCGAAATTCTTGCAGAGTTCTCCGATCTCATCATTGCTCTCCGCCTCCACGGTAAAGTCAAGATTGCCGTCCTTGATGTTCTGCGCTGCCACCTGGAGACGCTTGATCGGATTGATCAGGCTCGTATATATCCAGATCGTCAGCATACATGCCGTCAGCACAAGGATCATAACGATCGAAATAATGATGTCCGCCAGCAGCGTCTTGACCTCCGGGACAGTCTCCTCGATCAGGGTGACGATAAACGCGCTGCCCTCCGTGCTGTCGGGATATTTGAAATCAATCTGCTTCACCAGCGCCTGCTGCTCGCCGTCGATATACATCCCGCTGTTCACGCTGCCGTCCGCCTCCCCATATCCCGGAAGCTCCAGCAGAAGCGACGGCGCCGCATCCTCGCCGATATAGGTCAGCATATCCGCCCGGCGGACAACGAGATAGGAACTCTTCTCCTCCAGAAGACTGTTGAGATGTTCCAGATAGGACTGGTCCTCCATCTGCTCCGGATGCTTGCGCACCGTCTCCGAGATCTCCGTGTACGCCTCCTTCGCAAAGCTGCTGAACAACTGCATGGGGTTGGAAAAATAACTGTAATCGGTATCCTCCACCCCATAAGTCTGCTCGATCGCCCGGATCTGGATCTGCTGAAAGCTGAAGATCACGACCAGAGCCAGTAAAATCGGAACAAATATAATAATACAGAAAGAAATAATGATCTTATTCCGAAACTTCATGCTTATTTCCCTCTCCCAAATAATTTAGAACAACCGCTTACTTTACATAAAAACGGATCATAGGAATTCTATCCTATGATCCATTATAACACGAAAAATTCGGAATCCTATTTATTTTGTGTAAATTTGTCTAAACTTTTCATAAACCATATTTTTTTACAAATACTTGCGCAACAGTTCCGCCTTATCCGTCGCCTCCCACGGAAGGTTTAAGTCGGTGCGTCCGAAATGTCCGTATGCCGCTGTCCCGCGGTAAATCGGTCTTCTCAAGTCAAGCATACGGATAATGCCCGCCGGGCGCAGATCAAAGTTCTCGCGGATGATCTCCACCAGTTTCTCATCCGAAAGCTTACCGGTTCCATCGGTGTCCACCATGACAGAGGTCGGCTGTGCCACGCCGATCGCATAGGAAAGCTGGATCTCACAGCGGTCCGCCAGTCCGGCTGCGACAATATTTTTTGCCACATAGCGCGCAGCATAAGCTGCGGAGCGGTCCACCTTCGTGCAGTCCTTGCCGGAGAAAGCACCGCCGCCGTGGCGCGCATATCCGCCGTAGGTATCGACGATCAGCTTGCGTCCGGTCAGTCCCGCATCGCCGTGCGGTCCGCCGATCACAAAACGTCCGGTCGGGTTGATATAAAACTTCGTCTTATCATCCACCATCTCCTCCGGAAGCACCGGATCAAACACATATTTCTTAATGTCGGCGTGGATCTGCTCCTGCGTCACATCCTCGTCGTGCTGCGTGGAGAGCACAACCGCCTCAAGGCGTACCGGTCTGCCTTCCTCGTCATACTCCACAGAGACCTGCGTCTTGCCGTCCGGTCTCAAATATCCAAGCGTGCCGTCCTTGCGCACTTTTGCAAGCTGCAGTGCCAGCTTGTGTGCAAGAGAGATCGGATACGGCATCAGCTCCGGCGTCTCATTCGTCGCATAGCCGAACATCATACCCTGATCGCCTGCTCCGGTGTCAAGCTCGTCCGTCAGTTCGCCCTCGCGCGCCTCAAGCGCCTTGTCAACGCCCATCGCGATATCCGGCGACTGCTGATCCAGCGCGACCATCACCGCGCAGGTGTTTCCGTCAAATCCCGTCTTTGCATCATCGTATCCGATCTCCTTCACGGTCTTTCTCACAATGCCCGGAATGTCAAGCTGTGCCTTCGTCGTAATCTCTCCCGTCACCAGCACAAATCCCGTGCAGCTTGCCGTCTCGCAGGCAACACGGCTCATCGGATCCTCCGCCATGCAGGCGTCAAGAATTGCATCTGAAATTGCATCGCAGACTTTGTCCGGATGTCCTTCGGTCACTGATTCTGAGGTAAATAATCTCTTCTCCATCGTTTTCTCCTTTTCTGTAAATCGTACTTTTTTCCACGCAACAAAAAACCGCTTGTGACAACAAGCGGACATGACAATTATAGATAATCAAATCCTCTTATTGTTCGAACTATCGCAGACATCTCTGCCGGCTCCGGCAGTGTGACTATAACAGCATTTGCTCGCTCAGGCTGGCACCTTCCATCTTGGGGTTGCCGTGACTTCACCGATCCTATGTATCTCCATCACTCTGAATAAGAAAATTTTGCACAATATTGAATTTTCAAATCTACGCAAATACAATACACCGATTCCGCAAGTCTGTCAAGCATTTTATCGGCTTTTGTTTCGCATGAAAAAGGATTTTATCCAAACCGGATACCGGCCCGGACAAAATCCTTTTCACGGCTTCTATGAAACCTTGAGTGTAAACTTCTGTATCTCTTTCTCGGTGCCAACCTTCTCGATCAGTGCGCCAAGCGCCGATAATTTCCGCTCAAACTCCTCATATCCCCGCTCGATATAATAAATATCATCCACGACCGTGATGCCCTCCGCCGCAAGCCCGGCGATGACAAGCGCCGCTCCCGCGCGAAGATCCGGTGCGTTGACGCGTGCGCCCGTATACTGCTGCACCCCGCTGATGATCGCGATATTGCTCTCCACCTTGATACTCGCGCCCATGCGCGTCAGCTCATCCACATACTTAAAACGGTTCTCGAAAATGCTCTCTGTCACCGTGCTTGTGCCGTCCGCGATGCCGAGCACAACCGCCATCTGCGGCTGCATATCCGTCGGAAATCCCGGGTACACCAGCGTGGTGACCTGTGTGTGATGCAGTGGTTTGGACGCCACGACACGCACGGCGTCGTCAAACTCCTCCACCTCACAGCCGATCTCAAGCAGCTTTGCGCTGATGGCTTCCAGATGCTTCGGGATCACATTCTTCACCGTCACATCGCCCTTGGTCGCCGCCGCTGCCAGCATAAACGTTCCCGCCTCGATCTGATCCGGGATAATGGAGTACTCCGTCTTGTGCAGTTTCTCCACGCCCACGATACGGATCACATCCGTCCCTGCTCCGCGGATATTTGCACCCATGCTGTTCAAAAAGTTTGCCACGTCCACGACGTGCGGTTCTTTTGCCGCGTTCTCGATCACTGTCTTGCCATCCGCCATGGAGGCAGCCATCATAATATTGATGGTCGCACCCACTGACGCTTTATCCAGATAAATATGCGTGCCCCGCAGCTTCTCCGCTGTCGCCATCACAAGACCGTATTTGATGTCTACCACCGCGCCGAGTGCACGAAATCCCTTGATGTGCAGATCGATCGGTCTGCTGCCGATGTCGCATCCGCCGGGAAGCGCCACTCCCGCTCTCTTATATTTGCCGAGAAGCGCTCCGATCAGATAGTAGGAAGCGCGTATCTTGCGGATATATTCATTGTCTACGTTCAGATCCTGGATGAACGAACCGTTCACCCGCACGGTATGCGCATCGGGGCGTTCTACCTTTGCCCCGATCTCCTGCATTGCGTTGAGGAGTACATTCACATCCCTGACATTCGGTACATTCTCTATCGTAACAGTCTCATCCGTCATAACAGCCGCCGCCAGAATCGCTAACGCCGCATTCTTCGCGCCGCCAATCTCAACTTCGCCGACCAACGGATTACCACCCTTAATTATATACTGTTCCATATCACACCTCTATGAACAACTTTCATACAAACACGTAATTATAGTAACTATTATGTGCTTTTGTCAAGCGATTCTTCGATTTTACAAGCCGCGTGCCTGCCGCTAATAGCTGATGTATTTTAGTGCATCGACGGCAGAGCCGTTGATATACAGCTCAAAATGCACGTGCGGTCCGGTCGAACGCCCCGTATTGCCGCTGAGTGCGATCGTTTCTCCCTGCTCTACCTGCTGCCCGGTCTTTACCAGCAATTTACTGTTATGCGCGTACCGTGTCATTCTGCCGTCGGGGTGGCTGATGACCACGCAGTTTCCATAGCCACCGCTGTAAGACGCCTGAATGACCGTGCCACCGCAGGAAGCATAGACCGTCGTACCTACCGGACAAGCCCAGTCCGTTCCCTTGTGCATACGTCCCCAGCGCCGTCCAAAGCCCGAGGTAAATCTGCCCCCGGCAATCGGCTTGATGTAGGTCGGCGGCACAACCGTTCCCCGCTCGATCACTGCCGGAGCCGATGCAACCATAATATTTTCATGTATCATCTCGCGGCTCACTTCCATGCCGTTCTGGTACACGACAACGTCGTTTCGCTCGCGGTGTCCCACCGTACCCTCATCATGCACGACCTCCTTGGTCGTATACCATGAATCGTTCTCAATGATCGTCGGCTCCTCGGTGTAATCCTCCTCGTATACCTCGCCCATCGTCAGAAGGAGCTGCAAATCCGGTTCCGGAACTGCGATCACCAGCTCCTGCCCGTCACGGATCATCTGATCCGGATCAGACATCCCATTTAACTTCACGATGGAGTCAACCGTCGTATCGTGATCCATCGCAATGACGGAAAGACAGTCGCCGCTCTGTACTACATATATTTTATTCGATTCTTTTTGTTTTGTTACTTCGGCAACCTGCTCCTCAATGTCACAGAGTTCTTCCGGTGCGACAAAATTCTCATAGACCCGGACATTTTCCACAAATTCCAGATCCAGAACCCCCGTCCGGTACGCACCTGCGGACGGATTCGCCTGCGCGTATGCCAGCGCATACGCAAACTCGGACTGCGCGCCGGAACTCAACGTATCCGCAAGCGTCTCCTCCGGTATCGTCCGGGCGTCCGTCTCCGGCGCCGTCTCCTCAAGCACAGCCGTCATAATACCGCTGATATGCCAGTCCGTCGCGGTCATCTCCGTCCGGTACGCCCCCGTCTCATCGAGCGGCGCCTTGACCTCATTTAAGAACTTCTCCACCTCCTCCAGTGTGGAAAAATTCGCCCGGTAGCCGTCGATCGCAACCGTGTATGCACGCCTCATTCCGCCTGCATTTTCTTCTCTTATGGTGTCCTTAAAAACCTCTTTTAATTCATCTTCTGACAGAAACTTCTGAAACGGACGGCGGGTGGTGTCGCTCTCCCAGTCCAGCTCTACGCTCACGCGCTCTCCCGTCTCCAGCGAGATCTCACGCCGCGCCTCCTGCATCACCTTTTTCACATCCATGTCACCGGGAACAAAGCCCGCCTGGGTTCCGTTGATGCGCACACACTGGTACGCCTGTCCGATTCCCGTGACCTGCGTCACGCCGCACAACACCAGCAAAGCTGCTGCCGCACCGACAACCGCAGCCTGCACCTTCGCTTTTCCGGTAAATTCTATTCTTTTCATTGAAACAACTCCATGATCTTTTCAATCGTCTGCTCTACATTCAACTGATTCTCATCCACGGTCATATCCGCGTATTTTTCATACAAGGGCACGCGCTCCTCATACAGATCGCGCAGCGTCTGCCCTTCCCTCAGCACGACTCCCCTGCCTCTGATGTCGGAAAGCCTGCGCTCAAGTTCCTCATAGGGAAGCTTTAAGTATAAGACCGTACCGTTTTCTTTTAGATGACGCATCGCCTCCGCACCATACACGACGCTTCCTCCGGTCGCAATGATCGCGTGCTCTGCCTCAATCTGACTGTTGATACGGTTCTCCACCTCTATAAAGCCGTCCGTGCCGGATTCCTCTATGATCTCCCGCAGCAGCTTTCCCGTTCTCTCCTGAATGACGAGATCTGCGTCCACGAACTGGTAACCGAGTACCTTTGCGAGCACTACGCCGATCGTGCTCTTTCCAACTCCCGGCATTCCGATCAGTACAATATTATCCTTCATCGTATTCCTCTCAGTATTTCCCTACGTTTCATTTTAGAATAGCATACCTTGTCCAAAATCGCAACGGGTTTCGCGAGCCGCTCTTATGATAGCCGTCCTCCCCCCTCGGGCAAAGGTTCTGCAAGCGGGATTCTCCTCCTGCGGGTATATATAACAAAACAGTTTCCACGACCAGGACAGAATCAGAGTGTATTGGCTGTATTGGTTTTGGCAAATGTAAGTGGAATTATTCAGCGCTTTATGTTACAATTTATCCAGATAAATTGAGCGGCAGATGAGAAAACCGCGTATTTGGCAGGAAGGTATTTTGATATGTCTATAACCATGATAAATGAAATTTATATGTCATTCGGACTGGTTCGATATTTCCAGTCTGACAGATGTATCAACGATATAAATCTGCAAAAGTTTAATCATGGAAAGATTAAAGCGAATGAATTAGTTACATTTGACTGCGGTTTAATGGAGTTAAAAGAAATAGAAAAACCAGAAACAGAGATACCCCGGAAGGATGAGCAACTCCTTGCTGTAATCGTGCGTCCCGAAATTGAGCCAAATTATATGCTGGAGCAGAGACAACAGTTTGAATTTTGTGGCCATGATCTGGTAGATCTCTCCACGTGCATTAGTGTTATAACTAATTGCGGCGCCAAATTTGATTCTATTGATTATACAGCACTTAATCCATATGGTTTAATTTCATCTTACAGAGAAGCCGTAAATACTCAGTTAGATTTGTGTGAGAACTATCCGGAAGATTCACATTCATATTGTGAGATTATAGAGATTTGGCGTTGGTTGCCAAACTAACAATTCAAATTTTGAGGTGGAAGCAGATCTTGAATAACACAAAGTGGAATGAAATATTCAAAGCATTTTATAAGAACGAGTGTGATGGGAATACCTCCGGGTTCGCTGGCGCACCAAAGACTTAGAAACTGGTTTTATCAGTAAATGGGATGGAACATGGACGCATTTTGGATGTGAGCCAAGAGATTGGGCACACATAGACTATTTGCAGATAGAGTTGACCAGGCAAAACAGGGATTTTGTTTTACAGCAAATAAAGAAAATCCATGTTCCCGGAACAATCTCAAAAGAAATCGTAACAATATATGGGTACAGACAAGATGCCGACTATATCATTTAACATTTATTCAATAGGCAATTTGAAGTCGGAGGGGCAGAGTGACAAGAGACGGGCAAAAGCAATACAAAGAATTGACAAAAGCATTACCCAAAATACTAAAAGATGAAATCAAAACAATTTATGAAAAACGTTTTTGGGAACTTGGTGCTAATAAAATCAAACTACATCAATCAGTCAAATATTGGACATTGAACCGTACTTTTTTCAAAGTAGCCTTGCTTCAAAGCAGGTGGGGATCAGAGCTGACTGATAATCACTCATACGCATCAAATAATTATTTTGAAGATGTTGACTTAATGCCATATGATATTTCTGAAATCAGAGATTGTTGAACAGGGTACTTCTTTGTTACTTAAATGATGTAACACTGGAACGATCATTTATCGGGAAATTAAGCAAAGCAAGAAATCGGAAGTTGCCAGAAGGTAATTATCACGGAAAGGGATATTGCGTATATACGGTTATTTATGGAATACGAATCTAATGATATACCGATGGTATATTTTTATGAAGTCGATGTGAATGATGACCGTTTTGCCCTAAGAGCGATAGAAATTTTTGTAGACAGGACAGTAAATTTTTATAATGACCTATATTGTGATGTTGTAGAAGCGTGTCCGATCCCAACCGTTGATGAATGAAACGAAAAGGTTTGGGGAGAGGGCTTTTATGCAGCTATTATTTCTAAAGATAAATTTGATAAAATATGGAATACCGGAATTTACAACGAAAGCCTGACAGATGCTTGACTTCTTGTTTATCGAGGAGTTGAATACTGTGGAATTAAGTCGTTATCTAAGACTACAAGAAGAATACTTGGCAATTTTCAGTTGAGTAACGAAGGTGATGCAGGATTAAGCTCCAAAAATCTGAACTATACCGGTGCAGATGATGGTATCATAAGTTTCCTGCATTCATAACCTGGCATGATGATAATTTCGCTTAGAACAATTCCAACTTGTAGAACTGAAAATAAGAATTTTGTGGAGGTCTCTGATGGAAGAAAAAAACTTGGAACAAGTGAAAGAACTGGTTGACAGGATCGGGATTTCTTATGAGCTGCCTGCCGATAAAGAAACGGAAGAAATGCAAAAACTAACCAGGATAGACTGGGATGCTGCGGATTTACAGATGGTCTGCTGTGAATATTGGTCACACCATTCCCTCGAAGAAACTGCCTATTTGATGTTTCATGGAGAATATCCGCCGGTGCGTGAAGTGGAACTTTCTTTTTGGAGATATAAACCCGGGGTTATTTTAGATGATGAGACTGTATATGACAACTACCGTTTTGGAAGAAAGCAATTAAAGACTTTGGAGGCACTTCCTCTGGAAGAAATTCTTCAGAAAATTAAAGACCTGTTTTCCGGATGGCGGGGAGATACGGAAACGGGAAGCGGGGAAAGCAGTTGGCGTTTTGACTGTCTAAAACAGGCAGAATATTGGATGGATACGCACTTTTGGGTTTTTGAATATGGCAGAGAAACAAAGTCGCAAAGAGAACACCAGATATTGAGATTCTGTTGCCACAACATGAGTGATGAACAGATTGCTCCCATTTTGGAGTGTATGTCTGAATTTCAATGCCCGCTACACCTTCGGGAAGAAAAGAACCTTTGAAATTGAAAGTTACAGGGGTGGATATAGATTGGAAAATGCCTTTGCTGTGGATATCGAACAATTGTGGAGAGAGGGATTTTTGAAATCTGCCCAATTTGTTTTTGGAAAGATGATACCTGTTTTGATTTTTCAAAAACTCCACTTAAAGGAATTTATTATGCTTCAGAACCGACTATGGAAGAGTTACTGGATGTTAGATCAGATGCAAATCACGGTTTGACATTGCGAGAAGCGCAGATCAACTATAAGGCATTTGGCGCTTGTAGTAAGGAAATGATACCATATACGGGAAAAGCAACAATAGATGAATTTCAAGATAAAGAATAATTCCCGTTTATCGGAGAATTAAACGAAAGGAAATCATATGCTAAAATCTTATTATTACTATCTTCTTCCAGAATCAGGCTACACAGGGAACTATATACGGAAAGAAAATCATTATTTCGTGAAATATGGAACCGTGGCAGATATGATACATGACAGCAAAATGTTATGGGGAAGTGATTTTAATAAAGTGATTCCAGATTTGGAAATACTGAATGATATTTTGAAAAAAGGATATTGGGGCAGATCAGCTGAATGGGAGTCATTTACACTCAATGAAAAGGAATATTTAGAATTGATAGATATTCTTCTTACAATTCCATTAGTACGACCATATAGGATGATACAACCTAAAGCAAGAGATATAACTAACAAATTATAAATGGCGGATTAACCAGAGAAGAAGTTGGAGAATGGGCTTTGATGTTTATAAAAAATGATGATAACATTAAAGTCAGCGATATAAACGCCTGGCATTATTTAGTTTCTGCATCAAGTGTAGATGAAATGATAACACCAGGTAAATATTTATATTCTTTTCAAGATATAGAAGAATGGATAGAAGAAAACAAGGATTTATCGGGGAGTTAGACGGAGCTAAAAATCGAAAGTTGGAGGAGAAACGCTACATGAAAACATATCAGGTAAGTTTGAACGGCAGACAATATAGTATGCTTGAAAAAATGTTATGTTCATTTAGGACCAGCCAATTAGCAAAGAACCAATGTATAAACGGATACGAACTGTTTTTAGATATGATTGATGACATATCTTCGCCTGTAACGGATGGATGGAGTACATATGAAATTGTACTGAGAGAATCTGTTGATAAATTGACTTTATTAAGATTTATAACAAAAGTGGTATTTCCAGAAGATGAAGATTATTTTGTAAGGCAGATTGGGAAAAATTTTCAATGTGAAAAAGACTTTGGATTTCAGATTTCTTTGAACTTTTGAAATTCCAGTTTATCGAACAGATAGCAAAAAATGACTGCCGCCCGGAAAACTCCGGATACGGCAGCCGTATCTTTTACTGCTCGGTGGACTCTGCATCCTCTGTCGACGGAACGATCGTCGTAAACAGTCTGTCAAATGTGACGTCCTTCCAAACATCCTCTTTTACTTCCCATGTATGTGATTCCTGCCAGCCGGAGAGCACCTCTTTGTAAAGCGCTGTCTCCCTCTCGCTGATGATGCTCTCGCGCGTCGCCTCGGTCGCAGCCGCATCCGTCTTTGCATCCAGACGCACCACATAATAAGCGCTGTCCGTATCGATCACGCCGGACACCGCACCTTCCTCCAGACCCTTTAACGCGGTGAGCACCTTCTCATCCAGAATGTCATCGTCCGCCGTGAACGTTCCCTGGCTGACGGTATAAGAATGTGCCTCCGCCGCATCCTCCAGCGTGCCCTCCTTCGCCTCCGCCGCAAATGTCTCCACGGTATCTGCAAGCTTCTTCAACTCATCCTCTGTGTACTCGACAGATTTTCCCTCTTCATCCGTGTAGGTCGTCTTTGAGATCCGCACATAACTGTACGCGCTTGTGTTCGCCTCCTCATCGCTGACGTTTGTATCAGCCTCGGCGATAATGGCGTCATGCATCTTCTGCTGCACCGTCAGAAGTCTTAAATACTCCTCCACGATCTCCTGGTCTGCGCCGAGCTCCTCAAGCGCCTCGCTGCTGTTCGCCGCAAGAAACTCTGACGCCACATCGGAAATCTCTGTCAGCTCCTCCTCGGAAACCGTCACACCGTACTCGTCCATATGCGCCTCAAGCGTGTACATCGCAAACAGATTGTCCATCACGGTATTCTTGACATCGTCCTGCACCGTCACGCCGGTTCCGGAGAGGTCGGTATTCCAGACATTTCCGCCAAAATAATACGCGTAAAGGTCATCGTCCTGCGCCTGCTGTAAGCGGGCGGCAAAATTCGGAACGCCAAGCGCAATCTCCTGACCGTCAAAAACTGCTGCCACCGCATCTTTATCCACGCTGCCGCATCCTGCAAACACAGATGCCGCCATAACACCGCCAAGCAATAACGCGGTAAGTTTTGCTTTTTTCATGATTCTCCTCCATATCGGCACGACCGCTTTCCGTCATGCCCATTCTCCCTGATCCAAGGGGTAATTACCTGCTTATTATAGAGCCTTTTGCCAAAAGCCGCAATATATTTCATGATTTTTTCACAGTCACTTCCCGGCGTTCTCCGGCAGAAGCGTCTGTGCCGCGGCGAGGAACTCCTCGAGCACCTCCTTGACGCCGGTGTTTTTCTCGCGCGTATTCTGTTTCAGGAAATAGGTGAAATACGGTGCTTTCGCATCTGCCGTAAAACGCACCTTCTGCCCAAATCCAGCCACAAATTCCGGGATTTTGGTGATGTCGATCCCCGCCTTTTCATAGAGCGTGAATTTGATCGTCTCCGCCTTCTGCGACACCTCCGTGAAATAGACGCGGTGCGCCATCGACTTGATCTTTGCGATATAGAGCAGATTTTCCACCGACTTCGGCGGGTCTCCGAAGCGGTCGATCAGCTCCTCTAACATCTCCTCGACCTCGTCCATTGTCTCGATTCCCGCAATGCGCTTATAGATATCAAGCTTCTGGAATTCGTTGGGAATGTACCCCATCGGAATATAGGCGTCGATCACGATGTCGATCGAGGTGTCGAAGTGCTCCGCGACAGAGATGCCCTTCGCCTCCTTGACTGCCTCGTTTAACATCTTGCAGTACAGATCGTAACCGACCGCCTCCATGTGACCGTGCTGCTTTGCCCCGAGCAGATTTCCCGCGCCGCGGATCTCCAGATCGCGCATGGCGATCTTAAAGCCGCTGCCGAGCTCCGTGTACTCCTTGATCGCCGCGAGACGCTTCTCCGCGATCTCCTTTAGCATCTTGTCCCGCTTGTACATCAAAAACGCATACGCCGTACGGTTGGAGCGCCCCACGCGCCCGCGTAGCTGGTAAAGCTGCGAGAGTCCCATATTGTCGGCGTCGTGGATGATCATCGTGTTGACGTTTGAAATGTCAAGTCCCGTCTCGATGATCGTCGTCGAGACCAGGACGTTGATCTCCCCGTTGATAAAGCGGTACATGATATTTTCCAGCTCGCTCTCCTTCATCTGCCCGTGCGCGTACGCCACGCTCGCCTCCGGCACAAGCTCCGCGATCTTCGTCGCGACGTCCGCGATCTCCCGGACACGGTTGTACACATAGTACGCCTGTCCCCCGCGGGAGAGCTCTCTGGAAATCGCCTCGCGCACAAGCTCCTCATTGTATTCCATGACATAGGTCTGGATTGGGAGACGGTCCATCGGCGGCTCCTCGAGCACACTCATGTCGCGGATGCCGATCAGACTCATGTGGAGCGTCCGCGGGATCGGCGTCGCCGTCAGCGTCAGCACGTCGATATTTGTCTTTAACTGCTTGAGTTTTTCCTTGTGCGCGACACCGAACCGCTGCTCCTCGTCGATCATCAGAAGTCCCAGATCCTTATACACGACGTCCTTGGAAAGTAAACGGTGTGTTCCGACGATGATGTCAACCTGACCTTTTTTAAGTTTTTCCAGCGTCTTTTTCTGCTCCGCTGTGCTGCGGAAGCGGCAGAGCAGATCGACGTTGACCGGAAAGTCCTTCATCCGCTGTGCAAAATTATTGTAGTGCTGCTGTGCCAGGATCGTCGTCGGCACGAGAAACGCCACCTGTTTGCCATCCTGCACCGCCTTAAACGCCGCGCGGATCGCGATCTCCGTCTTGCCGTAGCCGACGTCCCCGCAGATCAGACGGTCCATGATCTTCGTGCTCTCCATGTCCGCCTTCGTCGCCGCAATCGCGATATCCTGATCCTCCGTCTCCTCAAACGGAAACATTTCCTCAAACTCCCGCTGCCAGACGGTATCCGGCCCGTATGCGAACCCGGTCTCGCTCTGGCGCGCCGCGTAAAGCTTCACCAGATCCTGCGCAATCTCCTTCACCGCGCCGCGCACCTTTGACTTTGTCCTGTTCCACTCCTGCCCGCCCAGCTTGTTGAGCTTCGGCTTTTTCGCATCCGCGCCCGCGTATTTCTGGATCAGCTCCAACTGCGTCGCCAGAATATAGAGATTGCCGCCCCCGGCATACTCGATCTTGATATAATCCTTTTCGGTCTTATCGACCTCAATCTTTTCAATTCCCCGGTAAATCCCAAGTCCGTGGCTCTCATGCACGACGTAATCGCCGATACTCAAGTCGGTAAAGCTTGCGATCTTCTCCCCCTCGTAGATACGACGGCGTTTCTTTTTCTTCTTTTCTCCGCCGAAAATATCGCTCTCGGAGATCACGACAAACTTGATCACCGGATATTCGTAGCCCTTCTTGATCTTGCCGTAGCCGGTCATGATCTCTCCCGGCTTCACCTCGTGCGCAAACTCCTCGCTGTAAAACGCGTTTAACCCCTCGTTCATCAGATCCTCGGCGAGACGCTTTGCCCTCGTTCTGGAACTGGAAAGGAGTACCACGCCATAGCCGTTTTTCTTGTAGCGGAGCAGATCCTTCACCAGAAGTTCAAAGCTGTTGTTGTAGGGATTCACCGTCTTGGTCTGGATGTTCAGGCGCATCCGGATATCCAGATGCGGGTTTTTCATATCCAGCGCCACCAGAGAGATACATTTGCACCGTTCCAGCTTCGCCAGGATCTCCCTGCACGTAAAAAGCTCCTTCATCTGTCCGGGCAGGATATAGCCTTTTTCCAGACGCTGTTTCATGCTCTCCGAAAACTCTGTCTCCGTCGCCATTCCCCGCTCGATGCTGCGCGGGGTCTCGTCCAGAAATACCAGCGTGTTTTCCGCATCAAAATAGTCGAGCAGCGACGCGCGCTCCTCGCAGAAATAGGACAGATACGCGTCCAGTCCCGCGCTGACGCCAAGCTCGCCCACCTCCTCGGCAAGCTCGTCGGCGGCAGCCCGGATCCGGTGCGCCTCCTCCGTTTTCATCTCCCTGCGGAGCTTGTCGGAAACCCGCTTCGCCTCCTTCCGGATGCGCTCGATCCCCGCCCTGCGCTCCTCCCCTGTCAGCACAAGCTCGCACGCCGGATAGATATGCACTTCCTCCAGATTCTCAATGGAGCGCTGGCTCTCCGCGTCAAACGAGCGGATGGAGTCCACCTCATCGCCCCACAGCTCAATACGGATGGGATTCTCCTCCGTCAGCGGAAAAATATCGACGATGCCGCCGCGCACAGAGAACTCCCCCTGCGTCTGCGCCTGATAATTCTTCTCATAGCCGAGCTCCGCGAGATGCCTTGCAAATTCCTCCAGTTCAAGGGCATCGCCCACAGCGACCTTCCGCACCGCCTGGATAAACTTTTCGGGGCTGGGCATCGGGTTCATCAGTCCGTCAAACGTGGTGATCACCGTACATTCCTTCTCCTCGGCGATCAGCTTCAGCGCATTGATGCGCTCCGCCGTCAGCACGTTTCCACGGATGTCCGACTGGTAAAACAAAATATCCTTCGCCGGATAGTACGCCGCCTTTTTGTCAAAAAAGCGGTACTCCTCCCACAGTTCCCTCGCTTTCTGCTCATGAAAAGTCACAATGATCCTATTTCCGGAACCATTGTGAATACTGTGCATCATATGTGGTTTTGCCGCATCAATACAGCCCGAGACCTGGATCACACCCGCCAGCTTTGGCAGCGCCTCCTCCAAATCGCAGACCTCCTTTAACCCCTTTAGGGGTTCTGTGAATGTACGCACTTAACCCTCCTGCTTCTTTCCATTAAATTCGTTCATCGCCGCATCGATCTCTCCGGAGAGCACCAGCTCCGTCGCCGCAACCGCATCGCCGATGGCAGCCTCCACCCTCTCCCGGTCCGCCGCGTCAAAGCGCCCCAGCACATGATCCGCCAGATCCCAGCCCTTCGGTTTCTCGCCGACGCCGACTTTCACACGCATGAAGTTCTGCGTCCCCGTCTGCGCAATGATATTCTTGATCCCGTTGTGTCCGCCTGCGCTTCCCTTCTTGCGGATGCGGATGCCGCCCGGCGCGAGACTGATGTCATCAAAAATGACGAGCATCTCACTCTCCGGGTCGAGTTTATAATAATGTAAAAGCTCCGCCACGCTCTCCCCGCTCAAGTTCATATACGTCTGCGGTTTCGCCAGCACAACCTTCTGTCCCCCGATCACACCTTTTCCGCAGAGCGCCCGGTGCTTCTTCTCACTGATACTGATATTATATTTATCTGCAAGGGCGTCCATGACATCAAACCCGACGTTGTGTCTGGTGTGCTCATACTGTCTGCCCGGATTGCCAAGTCCTACGATCAAAAACATCTCATTCTCCTGCAAATCATATTTTCTGTCCATGTTCCATTTTACAGAACTTTTTAAATTTTACAAGTAAAAAGAGTTTCGCCTGCGAAACTCTCCGCCTGCGGCGGGTCGCATCAGCGATACAGTTCCTCTCCGCCGCAGTGCGATCCCCCGGAGGGTTTTACTTTATAGGGAACGAAGTTTCCTATAAAGTAAAAAAATGGGGATGCCGCAATGCGGCATCCCCACGAAATCTTATTCCTCTGCTTCCATTGTCTCGCGGTATCTGTCAAGAATCAGTCTCTGGATCTTCTCTCTCGTATCCGAATTGATCGGATGCGCAATATCGCGGTACTCTCCGTCAGCAGCCTTACGGCTTGGCATTGCGATAAACAATCCCTTCTCCCCCTCGATCACCTTGATGTCGTGAACCACAAATTCTTCATCAATGGTGATGGAAACAACTGCTTTCATCTTGCCTTCTTTTTCAACTTTTCTGACTCTCACGTCCGTAATCTGCATATCTTATGTCCCCCATGTCCTATAATTAAAGCATATATCTCTGATTGTTCTCAAGTACGATCTTGATACCGTTATCTCCGCAGTAGTAGGTATTCGCCTTCAGCGTATCCCTGCTCTCCACGATACAGTTCTCAATGTGCGTATTGTCTCCGATATACACGTCATTGAGAATGATCGAATTCTTGATGACGCAATTCTTGCCGACAAATACTTTCTTAAATAAAACGGAATTCTCCACTTTGCTGTTGATGATACATCCGCTTGCGATCAGACTGTTGTGCACGTCCGAACCAACGTTATATTTTGCCGGCGGAAGATCGTCCACCTTTGAGCAGATCTTCGGGTCATCCCGGAAGAAATATTTGCGCACATCCGGATTCAGGAAATCCATATTCGTCTGGTAATAGGACTCCACCGTCGCGATATTGCTCCAGTATTCCTTCATCTTATAGCCGTAGATCTGCTTCATGTTCTTATAACGGATCAGAATGTCCGTGACAAAATCCCAGCGATCCTCCGCCGCGCTGCGCTCCAGCATCTCGATCAACTGTCTCCGGCGCACGATATAGATACCGGTCGATATCGTGTTGGAGCGGGAAACCATCGGTTTCTCCTCGAACTCGATGATCTTGGAGTCCTCATTCATGCGGACAACGCCGAATCTGCTGACATCCGTACCCGCCGGCATATCCTTGCACACCACGGTAATATCTGCCTTCTTCTCGATGTGGTAATCAAGAACCTCGTTGTAATCCATCTTGTATACACAGTCACCGCTCGTGATGATGACGTACGGCTCATGACGCTTTTTTAAAAAATTGATGTTCTGGTACATCGCATCTGCAGTTCCGCGGTACCACCAACTGTTATCCACGGTCACCGTCGGATTGAACACAAAGAGTCCACCCTGCTTTCTACCAAAATCCCACCACTTCGAAGAGCTCAAGTGTTCATTGAGGGAGCGCGCGCTGTACTGCGTCAGCACCGCCACCGTCTGAATGTGGGAATTGCTCATATTGCTGAGCGCAAAATCAATACTGCGGTAGCTTCCGCCGATCGGCATGGCTGCTATCGCCCGTTTATTGGATAATTCCTGCATACGGCTGTTATTACCGCCAGCTAAAATAATACCTATTGCCTTCATACCGAGTCACCTGCCTTAATAATTACTTCACCGCTCTCAAGAACTCCATCCGGGTAATCCTCTTTCACAGTCACGCCGGAAATCGCCGTATTCCTGCCGATGGTAACGCCATCCGGCACTGTGGAATCCTCCCCGATCGTCACAAGACCAAAGGAATAGATACCGGCATTCAGTTTGTTCGGCGCTTCCTCTCCGACACCGAGCACGGCGCCGCTGCCGATCTGACAGTTCTCCGCGATGATCGCCTTGTCAACCGTAGTGCCATCCCCGATCTGTGTGCCTCTCATGATGATTGAGTCGCGGATCACTGTGCCCTTGCCAACAGTGACTCCCGGTCCAATCACGGAATTATGTACATCGCCGTAGATCTCAGATCCCTCTCCGATGATGCTCTTCTCGATCACGGACTCCGCCGATACATACTGTGGTTCGATGATGTCGCTCTTGGTATAGATCTTCCAGTATTCCTCGTAGAGATTAAACTCAGGGATCAGGTCGATCAGCTCCATATTGGCTTCCCAGTAAGAACCGAGTGTGCCGACATCCTTCCAGTATCCGTTGTACTCATATGCAAAAAGCCTCTTGCCATTCTCGTGGCAGTACGGAATGATATGCTTGCCAAAGTCACATCCGCTCTGATCCTTCATCGCACAGAGCGCTTCTTTTAAGACTTTCCAGCTAAAAATATAAATCCCCATCGACGCGAGGTTACTGCGTGGATGCTCCGGCTTCTCCTCAAATTCATGGATCCGCTTGTCATCGTCTGCGATCACGATACCAAACCGGCTCGCCTCCTCGATCGGGACCGGCATCGTGGCGATCGTCACGTCCGCATGGTTCTCCTTGTGGAAATCCAGCATCACCTCATAATCCATCTTATAGATATGGTCTCCCGACAGGATCAGCACATATTCCGGATTGTAGCTCTCCATGTAGTTCGTGTTCTGGAATATGGCGTTCGCCGTACCGCTATACCATTCACTGTTGTTACTCTTCTCATACGGCGGCAGGATCGTCACCCCGCCGTTGTTGCGGTCCAGATCCCACGGGATACCGATCCCGATATGGGAATTCAGACGCAGCGGCTGATACTGGGTCAGCACGCCGACCGTATCGATTCCGGAATTGATGCAGTTGCTCAATGGAAAGTCAATAATCCGGTACTTCCCGCCAAACGCAACTGCCGGCTTCGCAACCTTAGCCGTGAGCACACCCAGACGGCTGCCCTGTCCTCCGGCTAATAACATGGCAATCATTTCTTTTTTAATCACGTCTTTCACCTCTGTCTCTTTCTAGCTAGTCCTAACTTACTATATTGGCACTTCAAATTATACCACAAGTGTTTGTTTTTGTATATATTTTCTCAATTATATTTACCTATTTTTTCTTTTTTTGACATTTTGCACAAAAATCCACTTCATTTTCTCAGCACAATTTTTAAATGTCGAAAAGATTTTATAGCAAAAGAATTTGCAAAATAATAAGATAGGTTTATAATGGGATAGCAGGCATCCATTCGCCTGCGCGATCAATCAAACAGGCAGGTATTTCCAATATGTATAAAATTGATTTTAACAGACCGGTCCACGTACACTTTATCGGCATCGGCGGTATCAGCATGAGCGGTCTCGCAGAGATCCTTCTCGCGGAGCACTTTACTGTCTCCGGCTCCGATTCCAGGGAATCCGAGCTGACCAGACAGCTCGCCGCAAAGGGCGTGACCGTATTTTACGGCCAGCAGGCATCCAATATCATTCCGGGCATCGACCTCGTGGTCTACACCGCCGCGATCCACGAAAGCAATCCGGAATTTGTGCGTGCACGGGAGGCAGGTCTTCCTATGATAAGCCGCGCCGAACTGCTTGGAGAGATTATGGACAATTACAAAAATTCCATCGCTGTCGCAGGCACGCACGGCAAGACGACAACCACCTCCATGATCAGCCAGATCCTTCTGACCGCCCAGTGTGACCCGACCATCACGGTAGGAGGCATCCTCGCCGCCATTGACGGCAATCTGCGCGTCGGCAGATCGGACGTCTTTATCTCGGAGGCGTGTGAATAC
>SAMEA3387474__coassemble_1274_pt1 | contig 20848 bp, 20 predicted proteins | sample SAMEA3387474__metabat2_low_PE_013 | metagenome-assembled genome bin SAMEA3387474 (sample SAMEA3387474) | Felis catus | biome: Faeces | place: United Kingdom | collected 2012 | reverse complement strand
CGCTTAGACATACATTTACAACAAGAATGTGTGAAGCTGGAGTAAATATAAAGGTTATTCAAGACGCACTCGGACATTCAGATATTTCAACCACATTGAATATTTACGCTGATGTTACAAAGGAAATGAAAGCGGCAGAGTTCAAAGGATTGGATAGCTACTTCATAGTATAATATTGGACTTCACATACGGAGAGAGAACATACAGAGTGTTGTGTGTTCTTTTTTTTGCGGAAACTAGAAATAGTTGTTTCAATAAAAGTATGATAAAATGGGAGAAGAATAAATGCTTGATTATAGGAAGTATATGAAATAGATGTTATGTGACAAAGAGGAAAGCTATTATGGAAAATGAACTGCGAAAAGCTATAGAGGAATGGGTTGAATATCGGATTGAGCAAAACAAGGAATTAGAAAAGAAATATCCACCTAATCCACCGAATGATGTATGTAAAATGGCTTATATGAAAGGGCTTTTAATTGAAAATAGTTTTGAACCTGAAGTTGGCGAGATGAATGAATTATTTGAAGTAGAGCATGAAAAAGTATTCGTATGGACACATGAAAAAGATAGAAATTCATCTATTATAATTAAAGTAGACCCGGAAGTTAAGAATATGCCATTTTGGAAAAATATTGCAAGCATTATGTGGCTAGCTATGCAATATGCAAATTCTTTTGAGGGGATTTCAGCAGATTGGTATGAATATAGATGGATATACTATTTCGATTCTAATAAAAACTTAGCAGAACAAGTATTCAATAACCTTGAACGGTTTGATAATGTACATTTAACAAATGGAAGAATCATAAAAGCGACTGACATTGGAAATCTTGCACCGGAAATAGAGCTAATGATACGTGATGATAAGGCATATACAGCGATGATGATGTTGAGCAATTCATTTATACAACATTATATTTGCTTGATTTGTGAGTTGAGTAGTTATCCATATCATGACCATTTGGCGGAAGAACCGGAAATATGGGAACATGCAGCAATAATCCCCAATATGGAAGTGGCAGTAGTTCAAGCGTGTAGGAGTGTAGAAGGAATATTAGGAGAACCACCTAATTCCCAAAAGCAAGGAGCGGTAATGAAACATAAAAAAAGATGGGAGGAATTAACAGGAATTAATCCAGATAGCATATTTGAAAAAGCAAATATGTCATATTGGGATTTTTATTACAAATTATTTTTTGAACTAAGAAATCCATCAGCACATAGTTATGGGAACATCAATTATAAATTGGAAAAGGCAAAAACCGTTCAAGCACAATGTTTTGCTGCAATTATTGTTCGTGATTATTTTAATAAGCATGTGTTAGAATTAAAAGAGGCTCAGAAAAAACTGAATTTTAATTTAAGCTTACTTGATAGAGTAAGTGATGTAATGAGTACAAAAATAACAAAATAACTCCCGATAATTTGATTAGCATGTTAAAAGCAATTAGGCGACAGAAGTGAAAAGCAATTATGATAGAAGTAACTGAATTGAGGAAGGAACAAGATGGATTGACTTTGTAAATAAAAGAAGTTATAATTTGATGCAGATTACTATATGTTTTCCTATTTGATTATCACCCTACATCATTTACATCAAATTTTACATCATTTGCCCGCAAAATGACTCAAAGAAGGGCAAAGATATAGAGGAGGCGATAATTTGGAAATAAGTAATTTATACAGTACGAGTACCATCTTGGTCGAGTATGAAAGAACCACAAAAAAAGTCCCCACCATGAAATCCTTAGACGCGAAGAAGAGCGAGGGCGGATCGGGAAAAACAGCCCGGACAGAGGAGAGAGCAGCAGAAAAGATTGATTTTTCCAACGTAAAAATCGAGCCGCTGTTTGAGGAGGATGTGGATTTTGAGACATTTTCCAAGTCCGATTTCCGTGCGGTGAAGATCAAAGCCTGCGAGGCAGTGCCAAAGAGCAAGAAGCTGCTCCAGTTTACGCTGGATGACGGAACCGGTACAGACCGTATCATTTTAAGCGGTATTCATGAATACTACGAGCCGGAGGAGCTGGTTGGAAAGACCGCTATCGCGATCGTAAATCTGCCGCCGAGAAAAATGATGGGTATCGATTCCTGCGGTATGCTGATCTCAGCCGTGCATGAGGAGGACGGTCAGGAAGGACTGAATCTTTTGATGGTGGATGACAGGATTCCGGCGGGAGCAAAGCTGTATTAAGATATAGCTGTATCAAACTTGCATCATTCGATGCAGAAGACGGTGCAGAGCAAAAAACACATAATTTGGAGTGGTAAGAAACGGGCAGTCCTAAATGGGATTGCCCGTTTGTTGAAGATGCACGATTAGAAAATGCCGATATTTGCAGGTGGTACAAGAGAGAATGAGCATTGGATCATAAAACTATGAAGAGGGGTAGCAGATATGGAAAAAGACCCGTTTAAGGAATATTTGAAAGAGTCTGAACCTGATAAAGTCAGTAAGGGCTATGCGTGGAGTACGGCAATCGGACTTCAGGCTGTGGACGGACTGAAACCCTCTCGGTATTTGATAGATACAGCCATCCAAAATATTGAGGGTAAAATCACGATAAAAGAAGCGCAAAATCTTATCGACAACTACTATGAGGAAAAACCGATGCATTTGTTGGACGACGAGCGTACAGAAGAAGCGGATAAGATATCTTCACGTATTGCACAGATACTTTCGGAAACAGCGTTTTCGTTTTCTCCAAATGAGTATATCTCTATTCATCGAAAACTATTTCAAGGTATCTATAAACACGCCGGAAAGATAAGAGATTACAATATTACAAAAAAAGAATGGGTGCTTGACGGAGCGAACGTTCTCTATGGCAGCGCTTCGGAACTGAAAGCAACCCTTGAATATGATTTTCACAGGAAAAAGACTTTAGCTACAAGGGACTTTCGATGGAAGAAATCATTCATCACCTTGCTGTTTTTGTTTCGAGATTATGGCAAATCCATATTTTCAGCGAAGGAAACACAAGAACCACATCGGTATTCTTTATCAAGTATATGAGGACTCTCGGCTTTTCCACCACCAATGATATTTTTGCGGAAAATGCTTGGTATTTCAGAAACGCACTCGTTAGAGCGAATTATACCAATCTGCAAAAAGGCATTCACGAAACAACCGAGTATTTGGAAGTGTTCCTTAGAAACTTGCTTTTGAATGAGAAGAATGAACTGCACAATCGCAATCTCCACATAAGTAGACTTTCGAACGATAAAAAAGTGGACATTGAAGAAACAAAAGTAGACATTGAAACTGAAAAAGTGGATATTGGGAATGTACTTACCGAAAAAGGACAAGATTTCACAGCCAAAACGACAGTTCATATCCATAGGCTCTTTGATAAATTTGGCTATGAGAAAATCTTCGGAAGAAGCGCTGTTATGGAACTTCTTGAACTAAAGGCTTCTGGTGCTTCCAAACTGATTTCCAATTTGGTAGAGGCAGATGTGATTGAAGCGGTATCGGGTTATGGAAAAGGAAAGTATAGGTTTAAGAAATAACGACGAATGACAGGAACTTTAACTTTTAACATTATCAATGTTAAATTGAAAAAGTTGAGTTAAAAAGGAGCGATTGCTATGGAGAATAAACTGATGAATATCGGAAAAAATAGCATTATGGATAATTTTGTGAAAACCGACGACATCTTAAAAGATATGTGCGGGATTATTGAGTCCTCACAAAAAGCAGCATATCAGGCGGTCAATATAGCACTTGTGCAGAGGAATTGGCTGCTTGGCTATCGCATTGCCAGTGAAGAACTGCAAGGCGAGGGCAGAGCAAAATACGGCGCTGAGATTATCAAAAAACTTTCAAAAGAACTGACAGCAGAGTATGGGAAAGGTTATACGAAGTCTAATCTATATAACTTTTATTCCTTCTATAAGACGTTTCCTGAAATTTTCCACCCATCAAGTGGAAAATCCAATACCCTGCTTTCTTGGACACATTACAGAGTGCTATTACAGGTCAAAGACTCCAAAGCCCGTGGTTGGTATGAGAAGGAAGCTGCCGAACAAACCTGGAGTGTTCGTACTTTACAGAGAAATATTTCTTCTCAGTATTATTACCGTATGCTTCAGACACAGAAAAAAGAGCTTGTAGAAAGTGAAATGAAAGAACTGACAGCACCGTGTCAAAATGAAAAGTTGGAATTTATTAGAAATCCGGTGATTGCAGAGTTTTTAGGATTCTCACAAGATACAGATTTTACGGAAAGTGACCTTGAGAAAAGTATTCTTTCAAATTTACAGAAGTTTTTGATGGAACTTGGAAAAGGGTATGCTTTTGTGGCAAGGCAGCAGCATATTCATACTGAAAAGCAGGACTATTATATTGATCTTGTGTTTTACAATTACATACTGAAATGTTTTGTCCTCATTGACCTGAAAACAGAGAAAATAACCCATCAGGATGTCGGGCAGATGGATATGTATATCCGTATGTATGATGAATTGAAACGCAGCGAAGGTGATAATCCTACGATGGGTATTGTGTTATGTTCTGATACGGATGAGGATATTGCAAGATATTCTGTTATGCACGGTAACGAACAATTATTTGCTTCCAAGTATAAGCTTTATCTGCCCACGGAAGAAGAATTGAGGGAAGAAATTGAAACGCAAAAGACAATGTTTTATCTTCAACAGCAGGAAAGTATAGATTCAAAAAGTAGTAATTTGTCTGGGGAGGATGGTCAGGAAGGATGAATATCTTACTGGTTGAAGATGATAAAAATATTCGTGAAATGGTGTTTGATTTTCTGGCAAGTGAAAACTATGATGTCATAACAGCCATTGACGGACAGACTGCAATTGATATATTTAAAGAACGTACATTTGATATTGTATTGCTGGATTTAATGTTGCCGAAAGCCGGCGGATTTGAAGTCTTGAAATATATAAGGAGTGTGAGCGTAATTCCTATCATTATCGCTACTGCTAAAGACAGTGATACAGATAAAATGATGGGGTTAAATTTAGGTGCAGATGATTATATTACAAAGCCGTTTTCTCTTGTCGAATTACTGGCGAGAATTAAAGCCAATATACGTCGTGCCACAGTCTATAGCGGCTCAGACAGTTCCGGGGACAGGGTGATCAAATACAAGGATTTGACCATCAATGTATCAAAATATACGGTTTCGAAAAATGGCGCTGACTTAAATCTTACACATACAGAGTTTGAGATCATCAGACTTCTTGCGACGAATCAGGGACGGGCTTTTTCAAAAGAACAGATCTACAATACCATTTGGAAAGAGGCATATTACGGAAACGAGAGTGTACTCAATACACATATCAACAGATTGAGAAATAAACTGTCTGACGGTACAGATAAGGCGAATTACATCAAGACTCTTTGGGGAATTGGTTACAAAATGGAGGAAGAATAATGGAAGTTGTATTCGCTGTAATTTCGATTGTGTTACTTGTTCTCTACTTCAGGGAGCATAGCAGAAATAAGAAAATGGAAAGCGATTATAAATACATCAATGCAAGACTTCTCGATATAACCAATGATGATGAGAGCAATTATATCCTTGTGCCGTCGGATAGAAAGGTTGTAAAAGAAACTGCGGAGGACATCAACAATCTTCTGGAAAAATTTTATGGCAGACAGATTGAGTACAATAGAAGTCAAAAAACAATTTTGCAGATAGTTACGAACATCTCACATGACCTTAGGACACCTATTACCGTTTTGAGGGGGTATATTGAAATGCTTTATCTGCAAAGTCAAAAAGAAGAATTATCCCCCGTGATGCGTACCACGATTGAAAAAATGCAGAGCAATTCCGGGGAGCTGGTTCACTCTGTAAACAACTTATTTGATATGGCAAAAATACAGTCCGGGGATATGGCTTTGAATATCCAAAAAGTTAATTTGACACAGGTTTGCCATGAAATCATTTTAGAGTTTTACGATCTGTTGGAAAGAGAAAATTTTCAGGTAGAGGTCGATATCGAGGATCAACCGTTATATGCGAATGTCGATACAGAAGCGGTGCGGCGTATCCTCAAAAATTTAATTGACAATGCGATCAAGTATGGTTGTGCTGGCAAATTTTTAGGAATTTCCCTCTATGAAAGGAGCGGTTATAGTTGTATTGCAGTTGAGGATCACGGAGCCGGTATTACTGAAAAAGACAAAGAACATATTTTTACAAGAGCATATACGGCAGACAGAAAAAGAGGAAATGGACTGGGCTTAGCTATTTCACAAGGACTCGCAAGTTCTATGGGTGGTTCAATTTCAGTAAGCAGTATCCCCCGGGAGAAAACAGTATTTACAGTCAGGTTACAAAGTTAGAAAAAAGTTAGAATCAAAAGAGAGAAAAGATAACTTTGTTTTGTATACTGTTTTTAAAAGGAGGCAGCGTGATGAATGGTATCATAGAAACGCATCATTTAAAGAAGATTTATAAAGATAAAGTGGTAGTCAACGATGTAAGTATCCATGTGAAAAAAGGAGAAATCTACGGCTTTGTCGGTCCAAATGGGGCTGGAAAAAGTACCTTGATGAAAATGTTGCTCAACCTGGTTCAACCAGATTTCGGTGAAATTGTTATATTTGGGAAAAAGGTCGTTGAAAATGACTTTGAAATGTTGAAAAAAATTGGATCAATTATCGAAAATCCATATTTCTACGAAAAATTAACAGCGAGACAAAATCTTGATCTGCATTGTGAATATATGGGGTATCATAACAAGAACCATATCGTGGAAATGCTGGAGTGTGTAGGATTGTTGAAAGACGCTGACAAAAAAGTATCCCAATATTCGCTGGGAATGAAACAACGTCTTGCAATCGCCAGAGCCATTTTGACAAAGCCGGAGTTATTGATACTGGATGAGCCGATCAATGCTCTTGACCCGGAGGGTATCCGGGAAATGAGAGAATTATTCCGTAAACTCAATACAGATTATGGGACAACAATTTTTATTTCCAGTCATATCCTCTCGGAAGTAGAGCAGATTGCAGATACGATTGGTATTATCCAGAATGGTACGCTCATGAAAGAGGTTGCGATGTCAGACGTACATAAATATCAGACAGACTATGTGGAAGCAGAAGTCGATAACGTGGAGCTTGCAGGTTATATTCTCGAACAGGAATTTGGAATACGGGATTTTAAAGTGATTTCACAAAATCTCATTGAAATTTATGATTTCAGAAAAGAGGTAAAAGAACTTTCTGCTGTATTTATTCAAAACGGTATCGGTATTAACAGTATTGGACGTAAGCAAAATTCCCTGGAAGATTACTTTTTCCAGATTACCGGAGGAGGGGCGGTGGAAAATCTATGATACATTTGATGAAACTTGAATTGAAAAAAGTTGGTTTGAAAAAATATGTATTATTCTCGATCACTGGTATTTTCATTAGTATGTTTTTTCTGTTTGTCGGATTAAATGACAGCTCCACAATAAAATCCAGTTATGAAACGGCATTTTCAACAGTTGGATTGATATTCTGTTTTTATTATATTGTGCTGTTTTCTGTCCTTGTCTCCGCCTATATTGTGAATGAATATAATCATAAAACAATTTTGGTTATGTTTTCATACCCAGTAGACCGCAGGAAACTGATGATTGCAAAATTGCTTCTGATCACATTACTTGTGATGTTTTCGATGATAATTGGATATCTATGCTGTGGAACATTTATTGTTATTGCAGACCGGTATTGGGAACTTATAGAGGGTGAATTTGAAATTTCTGTTTTACGCTATTGGATACCGACAGCCCTTAAAGCGATTATTACATTTTGCGCGTTTGGTATCGGAACATTTGTGGTCGGTATGATGAAGAAATCTGTTTCGATGACAATCATAAGTTCAATTATTTTCTGCTATATCCGACAGTTTTATATAGCAGGCATGGATTTATACGAAGAAAACTGGCTGTTTGTGATAGGGGTGGTGGTTATAACTGTTATAGGTGTATGGTACACACTCACTTCCAAGATAGGACAGATTGATTAAACAATACTTAAAAAATGGGGTTGTGCACCGAATGATCAGAGTGCACAACCCCATTTTTTGTAGCGGAGACGGCGGGATTCGAACCCGCGTGCCCCGGAGGGCCAACGCATTTCGAGTGCGCCCCGTTATGACCGCTTCGATACGTCTCCAGATTGTGGCAGGATGATCGCTGCCACAAAATACTATCCTATTATATCACAGTTTTCCCAATTTGCAAGCAAAGAAAACAGAACATTAGAAAAGCTTAAAGCGTTTGATCAGATTATCCAGATCGCTGGCCTCCTCGGAGAGGTTTCCGCTGATCGCAGAGCTTTCTTCGGAAGAAGCGGCGGTATTCTGCACAACTTCTGCAATCTGGTCGATTCCCTGCTCGATCTGCGCCAGCGCTGTGGACTGGCTTCTCGCAGCTTCGCTGGAATGTTGCGCGATATCTGCAAAGGATTTCATATCTGCAATAATTTTGTCAAAGGCTTCCGAGGTGGAGGCGGTGATGGCATTTCCCTTCTCAATCTCCGTCAGCGTTTTCTGGATAAGCTCTCTGGTATTCACAGCGGACTGGGCGCTGTCGGTTGCAAGCTTGCCGATCTGGTCCGCGACAACGGCGAATCCCCTTCCGGATTCCCCGGCTCTTGCTGCCTCAATGGAAGCGTTCAGGGACAGCAGATTAGTCTGGGAAGCGATATCCTCGATCGCGGTGATGATGTTTTCAATCTCGCGCGATATTTCTGTGATCCTGCGCATTTCCAGAGTGAGTTCCTGCATTTTCTGCTTCTCATTTTCCGCCTGCTCCGCAGAAATACGGATGTTCGTGTATGCCTCCTCCGTGCTCTTTGCGCTTTCCTCGGCGAGATCGGACACGGTGGTGATGGTTGCGGTTAATTCCTCGATTGCGCTCGCCTGGTCGGAAGCTCCCTCGGAGAGGGCCTGGGAAGCGCTTGCGATCTCATGGGAACTGTTTGCCACGAGATCGGAGGAATCCTGTATCTCGGAGAGTGTGCTGTTAAAGCGCTTTAAAATAAAGATAAAGGAGTCCTTGATATCCGCAAAGTCCCCGAGGAAATCTGTGATCTCTGCACTGTCCTTCGTCAGGTCACCTTTGGCGAGGTCTTTTAAGATATCCGAAATTTCTTTGATATAGAGCGCAAGATCTTCCATTGCACTGCGAAGGGATGCGGACATCACGCCGATCTCATCCGCGCCCTCATAGGAAATATCAAAGCGCGCGGACATATCTCCTTCGTGCAGGCGGATGGAAACATCCGTAAGCTGTTTTAACGGAACGACAATGGCTCTCGTCACCTTTGCAGTGATGACTACCGCCAGTACAACGCCAACCGCGACAAGGCAGATGCCAAGTACAATGTAGATAAAGCTCTGTATGCGGGCAGATTGATAATATTCCGTCGCTGTGTTTCGGATCTGGGTTTCCAGCTCGTCAGTCAATTCCGCGATGCCCTCGACCTCCGGCAGATATTCGTTAAAACATAAATCGTAGGCTTCCGCGGAGCCGCTGTCCTCTTTTAAAGCCTCCATAACACGGGGACGGATGGCTTCGCCGTTGTCTACCGCCGCGATGATCTGGTTTAACAGGTCTGTGCCCTCTCCCGTCATAAGACCGCTTTTTAATGTTTCGATTCCGGCAAGGATCAGCTCAACGTCTTCCTCGACGTCAGCCTCCATGAGCTCATAAGCTTCTTTGGAGTCGCGCTGATCCTCTGCGATAATGCGGTCCATCGCGCGAAGGACATCAACGACGCCGTAACGGATATCTCCGACAGCATCGATATTTTTCAGAGGGCGCTCATAGAGCCCGTCCACCTTGCCTTTAATAAAGACCATCCCACTCAGCAGGACGATTGTGATGATCATGCTCAGCAGCACAATAATTCCATGTGATATCAACAGTTTTTTCTTGAGGGGATAGTCGTTGTAATTCTTTTCCCGTTTCATCGAGATGTCTCCTTTCGTGAAATGCTTATGGTACTTTGGTTCTAGTTAAATAAATTATATTCAGAATCACCTATTTGTCAATACATAGAAGTGTTAAAATTTATTAACACTATGTGGAGGAGTGTGTTGCCGCAAAAAAGACGATAAAACATATTGTATCTGAAAATAAAACATACTATTATTGAAAAAAGACCCTGAAAAGAGTAAACTTTGGAAGTAGGGAAGAAAATATGAGGAGGAAATGCAGATGAAGAGAATCGGATTGTTGACAAGCGGTGGCGACTGCCAGGCATTAAACGCCGCAATGCGCGGAGTTGTAAAAGGGCTCAGCCAGAATGTGGACGAGCTGGAGGTTTACGGATTTTTAAACGGTTACAAGGGACTGATCTACAGTGATTACAGACTGCTCACTTCCGCAGATTTCTCCGGAATACTGACAAAAGGCGGCACGATCTTAGGTTCGTCAAGACAGCCGTTTAAGCAGATGCGCGTGCCGGATGAGAAGGGGCTCGACAAAGTTGAGGCGATGAAGCAGACCTATTACAAGCTGAAGCTGGACTGTCTTGTGATCCTTGGCGGCAATGGCACGCAGAAGACGGCAAATCTGCTCCGCGAGGAGGGCTTGAACATCATCCACCTTCCGAAGACGATCGACAATGATATATTTGGAACAGATGTAACCTTTGGTTTCCAGAGCGCGATCAATATCGCGACGGACGCCATCGACTGTATCCACACGACAGCCGCATCCCACAACCGCGTATTTATTGTGGAAGTGATGGGGCACAAAGTGGGCTGGCTCACCTTATATGCAGGAATCGCAGGCGGCGCGGACATTATCCTTCTTCCTGAGATTCCGTATGACATTAAGAAGGTTGTGGAGGCGATCAACAAGCGCACCAAAGCGGGGAAAGGCTTTACGATCCTCGCAGTTGCCGAGGGCGCGATCTCCAAGGAGGACGCCGCGCTTTCCAAGAAAGAATACAAAGAAAAAATCGCGAAGCGCAAATATCCGTCCGTATCCTATGAGATCGCAGACAAGCTTTCGGAGGAGATCGGCGTGGAGGTGCGCGTGACCGTTCCGGGACATACACAGCGCGGCGGAAGTCCGTGCCCTTACGACAGAGTGCTCTGCACGAGACTTGGCTCTGCGGCTGCAAAGGCGATCATGGATGAGGACTACGGCTATATGATCGCGATGGTAAACGGCAAGACAAAGCGTGTGCCGCTCGGGGAGGTTGCCGGCAAATTAAAGACGGTAGAGCCGGATGGGCAGATGATCAAAGAGGCGAAGCGGATCGGCATCAGCTTCGGAGATTAGTATTTTCAGACAGGAGAGAGGAAAGCGGTATGTCATATACGGCATTATACCGGAAATTCCGTCCGCAGGAATTTTCCGATGTAAAGGGACAGGATCATATTGTTACAACACTGAAGAACCAGATCAAGGCAGACCGCATTGGACACGCATATCTTTTTTGCGGAACAAGAGGAACGGGAAAGACGACGATCGCAAAGATTTTTGCAAAGGCGGTCAACTGTGAGCGCCCCGTGGACGGAAGCCCCTGCGGCGAGTGCCCTGCGTGCCGGGCGATTGCCGCGGGCAACTCCATGAACGTCATAGAAATCGACGCCGCCTCCAACAACGGTGTGGATAACATCCGCCAGATCCGTGAGGAGGTGGAATACCGCCCGACCGAGGGCAGGTACAAGGTCTACATTATCGACGAGGTACATATGCTCTCGATCGGAGCGTTTAACGCCCTTTTAAAGACGCTGGAGGAGCCCCCGTCCTATGTCATTTTTATCCTGGCGACGACGGAGGCGCACAAGATACCGATCACGATTTTATCGCGGTGCCAGAGATACGATTTTAAGAGGATCTCGATTGATACGATCGCAGACCGTCTGATGGAGCTGATGCGGGAGGAGCAGGTCGCCGCGGAGGAACGGGCGATACGCTACATCGCAAAAGCGGGCGACGGTTCCATGCGCGACGCGCTCAGTCTCCTTGACCAGTGCATCGCCTTTTATCTGGGGCAGGAACTCACCTATGACAAAGTACTGGAAACGCTCGGGGCAGTGGACACAGAGGTCTTTAGCAGGCTGCTGCGCCTGATCCTTGAGAAAAATGTCACCGGAGCGATCGGGATCGTCGAGGAAATGGTGATCGAGGGCAGGGAGCTCGGGCAGTTTGTGGCGGATTTCACATGGTATCTGCGCAATCTCATGCTTGTGCAGAGCTCCGATGACATGGAGGATGTGCTTGATATTTCCGCAGAAAATCTGGCGCTTCTGAAGGAGGAGGCGCAGATGGTGGACACGGAGATCCTCATGCGCTATATCCGTATTTTTTCGGAGCTTGGAAGTCAGATCAAATATGCGGCGCAGAAGCGGATCCTGATCGAGATCGCGGTTATCAAGCTGTGTAAACCGCAGATGGAGAAAGATTACACATCACTGGTCGACCGGATCGACAGTCTGGAAAAGAAACTGGAAAAAGGCGTTGTGATGGCGTCTGCAAATGCGGGCAGATCAGGCGCGGCAGGCGGTTCTTCTCCGGCGGAGGGAAATGCGCCGGCGGCAAAAGCCGAGCTTCCGAAGGCGGTGCCGGAGGACATACGGCAGGTGATCGGGAGCTGGAACGGGATCATTTCACAGCTCACGGGCGTGACGAGAACCTACCTGAAGAAAGCGGTGCGTTCCCTCGGCGCGAACGGCGCGCTGCTTCTGGTGTTTGATGACCCGAACGCCTACGCCTATCTGGAATCCAACCGGTCCGAATGTCAGACGGAGTTAAAAGAGGCGGTGGCGGATCGGATCGGAAAGGAGATCGAGATCCAGCTCAAACTAAACGACAGCGGACAGCCGGGCGATGAGATCTATCCGGATCTGGGGCAGCTCATTCAGTTTGAAATTGAAGAAGAGGACTTTTGATGTGGGATTGACGGAAAACCGATTATCCGTTACAATCGACAAGTAGCACAGCATGATTTAGGAGGAAGAAATACATGGCAAAGAGAGGCGGTTTCCCAGGTGGTATGCCGGGAAATATGAATAATCTCATGAAGCAGGCGCAGAAAATGCAGCGTCAGATGGAAGAGGCGCAGAAAGAGCTTGAGGAGAAGGAAGTAACTGCGGCAGCGGGAGGCGGTGCAGTGGAAGTGACCGTATCCGGAAAGCACGAAGTGACGAAGGTTAAGATTTCACCGGAGGTCGTAGACCCGGATGACGTCGAGATGCTGGAGGATCTGATCATGGCGGCGACGAATGAGGCCTACCGTCAGCTCGACGAATTTTCTGCGAATTCCATGTCGAAGATCACCGGGGGAATGGGCGGTCTCGGCGGACTTCCGTTCTAGGGAAGAGGAGTTATGGACTATTACAGCAGACAAATCAGCAAGTTAATACAGGAGCTGTCGGCGCTTCCGGGAATCGGGAGCAAGTCGGCGCAGCGTCTGGCGTTCCATATACTGAATATGCCGCAGGAGCAGGTGCAAGGGCTTGCAGACGCGATTGTCGATGCGAAGAACAATGTCCGTTACTGCAAAGAATGTTTTACCCTGACAGACGAGGAGCTCTGTCCAATCTGCAGGGACAGTGCGCGTGATCACAAGGTGATCATGGTGGTGGAGAACACGAGGGATCTCGCCGCCTATGAAAAAACACAGAAATATGACGGTGTTTATCATGTCCTTCACGGCGCGATCTCGCCGATGCTCGGCATCGGACCTGCGGATATCCGGCTCAAGGAACTGATGCAGAGACTTCAGCAGGACGTGGACGAGGTGATCATTGCGACCAATTCCAGTCTGGAAGGGGAGACGACGGCGATGTATATCAGCAAGCTGATCAAGCCGACGGGCATTAAGGTGACTCGTATTGCCAGCGGCGTGCCGGTTGGAGGAGATCTGGAATATATTGATGAGGTGACGCTGCTGCGCGCATTGGAGGGAAGAACAGAATTATAGGCTGGAACACAGCAGAGAAAGGAATATCTTATGACGAATCTGGAGCTTCAAAAAACAGCAAATGAAATCCGCAAGAGCATTATCAGGGCAGTGCATAGTGCGAAAGCGGGACATCCGGGCGGTTCACTTTCCGCAGCGGATATTTTTACCTATTTGTATTTTGAGGAGATGAATATAGATCCTGCGAATCCGAAGATGGATGCGCGTGACCGTTTCGTGCTGTCGAAGGGTCATACGGCGCCGGGCTTGTATGCGGCGCTTGCAGAGCGCGGATTTTTCCCGAAGGAGGATTTGCTGACGCTGCGTCACACCGGCTCCTATTTGCAGGGACATCCCGACATGAAAAGTATTCCGGGGATCGATATGTCGAGCGGCTCTCTGGGTCAGGGACTCTCGGCGGCAGTGGGCATGGCGGCAGCCGGAAAGTTTGACAAGAAGGATTACCGCGTTTATACACTGTGTGGGGACGGAGAGATCCAGGAGGGACAGATCTGGGAGGCTGCAATGTGGGCAGGCTTCCGCAAGCTGGATAACCTCGTAGTCATCGTAGACAACAACAATCTGCAGATTGACGGCACGGTCGAGGAGGTATGTTCTCCGTATCCGATCGACAAGAAGTTTGAAGCATTCAATTTCCATACGATTAATATTGATGGAAATGATTTCGACCAGATTCGCGCGGCATTGAAAGAGGCGAGGGAGACGAAGGGAATGCCGACCGCCATCATTGCCAGAACCTTAAAAGGCAAGGGCGTATCCTTCATGGAAAATGCGGTCGACTGGCACGGCAAAGCGCCGAATGACGCAGAGTATGCGATCGCGATGGAAGACTTGGAAAAGGCAGGTGCAGCATTATGTCAGAAATAAGAATTGCGACAAGGGAGAGCTACGGCAAAGCGCTGGTAGAGCTTGGCAGGGAGCATGAGGAGATCATTGTACTGGATGCCGATCTGGCAGGTGCGACCAAGACAGGAATGTTTCAGAAGGTATTTCCGGAGCGCCACTGGGACATTGGGATCGCGGAGGCGAATATGACGGGAATCGCAGCGGGACTTGCAGCTTGTGGAAAAGTGCCGTTTATCAGCTCCTTTGCGATGTTCGCGGCGGGCAGAAACTTTGAACAGGTGCGCAACTCTGTCGGTTATCCCCATTTGAATGTAAAAATCGGTGCGACCCATGCGGGTATCTCCGTCGGTGAGGATGGCGCGACCCACCAGTGCCTTGAGGATATTGCGCTGATGCGCGTGATTCCCGGAATGGTTGTGATCAATCCGGCGGATGACGTTGAGGCGAGAGCGGCGGTGAAGGCGGCATACGATCATGTAGGGCCGGTTTATATGCGCTTTGGCAGACTTGCCGTTCCGGTATTTAACGAGGAAGAGAACTATCACTTTGAACTTGGCAAGGGAATCGTCTTAAAAGAGGGCAGGGATGTCTCTGTCTTTGCAACCGGACTTTGCGTCAATGAGGCGCGGGAGGCGGAGAAACTTCTCGCAGCGGACGGCATCGACGCGGAGATCATCAATATCCATACGATCAAGCCGATCGACGCGGAGCTTGTGGTTGCCTCTGCGCAAAAGACGGGCAGGGTTGTGACGGTTGAGGAACATTCCGTGATTGGCGGACTGGGAAGTGCAGTCTGTGACGTGCTTTCTGAGAAGGCGCCGACGAAGGTGTTAAAGATCGGGGTCAACGACGTATTCGGAGAATCCGGTCCGGCGCTGGAACTGATCGCGAAATACGGTCTCGATGCAAAGGGCATCTACGAGAAAGTAAAAGCGTTTGTCAGGCAGAACTGATTTAAAATAACAGGGAGAGGGCATATCATGCAGTCTGTGTGATATGCTCTTTGTTTTTGTCGAAAACTTTTTTTCAATCCTGCCACAATCCACCAAAATATTTGGACGGGCTGTGATAACATTTCACAGAAAAGCAGAGCCGCACGGTGCGGCAGCAGGAGAGGAGAACGAGTTGGCATGATAGAGATCATTCGGGAAGAAAACAGTGATACAACAGAACGGCACAGCCTGCCGAAGGACATCCGGCAGATGGGAAAGCCGGACATCGGAGAACGAATCTACGTGGAGAATGAGGTGTACCAGTTTTTGCATCCGTACGACAGCGTGCAGGAAAAGAGTGCCTATGTGCTGCTCGGAAGATTTGAGAATTACAGCGGGCGCGACTGTGCCTTTGTCGAAGCGGCGATCTTTCTGGAGGAGATTGATTTTGACGGCGATCTGCCGCTTTGGAACGACGACACATGGGCGTACATATACAGACAACTCCGGCGGGAATACGACAAAATGGTCATTGTGGGATGGGCGGTAGACATCAAGGGGCAGCTCCCGAACATGACCGGGCAGTTGGAACGGATGCACCAGAGCAACTTTGGCGGGATACACCAGCTTTTGTTTTTGATGGACAGCCTGGAAGGCGAGGAGGCATTTTATGGAAATAAAAACGGGCGGCTGTGCAGGCGCGAGGGATTTTATGTTTACTACGAAAAAAAAGCCGTTCCCCAGATAAAAAAGGAGATGCTCTCGGAGATGGGGGAGCCGGAGGAGGGAAAGGCAGAAAACAGGGAAACGCCAAAGCCGGATCCGTGGGACTGGCGAACGCAGAACACAGACCATGACGAACCCGTGTACAGTGGGAATGTGCAGCCGGAAGAACCGCAGGAGTACAGCAGAACCGATGTGATGGAGGAGGTGCTCCGCCAGCGCGGCAGTTACCGCAGCCAGATGACAGAAAAAGAGCCGGGCGGCAGGCGGATCCCGTCCTATGCGTCCACAGTGCTTCTTGCGGCGGTCGTGTGCACGCTTGGCATTACGGCATATTTAAACAGTGAAAAGATGCGGTCGATGGAAGCGACACTGGCACAGATGAATCAGGGTCAGCCGGCAGTGGAAGAACAGACCGAGACAGCTTCCGGACAGGGCACAGTGGAAACCACCACCGGACAAGGCACAGTTGAGGTGGAAAATGTAGCCGGAAATGTGCAGCAGGAGAATGTGCAGGCACAGGGTCAGCCGGCGGACGCCGGGACGGGTGCAGCGCAGCCGGAGCCTGCACCAGGTGAAACAGCACCGCAGCCGGACGCTGCGGGCGGACAGACAGCCGGCACATCACAGTCCGGCGACATGACGGCAAATACGCAGACAGGGGTGCCGTCAGACGGGCAGGGCACAGAAACTGCCAACCCGCCTGCTGACACACAGAATACAGACGCGCAGACAAGCGATACGCCGCCTGCAAATACAGAGTCCACCCCGGCGATGACCGAGGCGCAGAGCTATCTGGATCAGGGTTATTATATTGTGCAGAAAGGGGACAGTCTTGTCGGTATCTGCAAACGCATTTACCAGACGACCGCGCTGATGGATAAGCTCTGTGAGGTAAACGGGATCGAGGATGCGGATTCCATCTATGCCGGACAGAAGCTGCTCCTGCCCAATTAAGTTCTTTATTCTTGATAAGCGCATATACATATGATACAATATTTTAAAGTTTTCCTACTAACCGTGAATAGAGAGTGGCACGGCGGATAAAATTTTATTCGTCCTTGGCAGAGAAGAGAAATCCTGCCAGGGACGTTTTGCTTATGAGGAGGGCGTGCAGATGAAAATGAATCATGTTGACTTTGAGACCTATTTTAAAGACTATCCGGACAAGGACGGATACTTTGGCAGGTATGGCGGCGTGTATGTGGACGATAAGTTAAAGGCGGCAATGGCAGAGATCACCGAGGCATACTATTCGATCTGCCAGTCGCGGAAATTTATCGCCGAGCTGCGCAGGATCCGCACAGAATTTCAGGGCAGACCGACGCCGGTATCACATCTCGAGCGTCTCTCGGACGCACTCGGCGGCAAGGTGCAGCTCTATGCAAAGCGCGAGGACTTAAACCACTCCGGCGCACACAAGCTCAATCACTGCATGGGCGAGGCGCTTCTCGCGAAATACATGGGCAAGAAAAAGGTGATCGCGGAGACCGGGGCGGGTCAGCACGGTGTTGCGCTGGCGACCGCGGCGGCGTATTTCGGACTGGAATGTGATATTTATATGGGATCTGTCGATATCAAAAAGCAGGCGCCGAACGTGGCGCGCATGAAGGTGCTCGGCGCAAATGTCGTTGAGGTGACGCACGGTCTGCAGACCTTAAAGGAGGCAGTGGATGCGGCATTTGACGCTTATAGCAAAGAATATCAGGACGCGATCTACTGCATCGGCTCCGTGCTCGGTCCGCATCCGTTCCCGATGATGGTGCGCGATTTCCAGAGCGTTGTCGGCATTGAAGCGAGAGAACAGTTTGTGAATATGACGGGACATCTCCCGAATGCGATCGTTGCCTGCGTGGGCGGCGGTTCCAATGCAGCGGGACTTTTTTCCGGATTTCTCAACGATCCGGTGGATATTTACGGCGTGGAGCCGCTTGGCAGAGGACCGGAGCTGGGCGACCATGCGGCAAGCCTGAAATATGGAACGGAGGGCGTGATGCACGGTTTTAACAGTATTATGCTCAAGGACGAAAACGGGGAGCCGGCGCCGGTGTATTCGGTGGCGAGCGGGCTCGACTATCCATCCTCGGGACCTGAGCACGCGTTCTGGCAGGAAATTGGCAGGGTAAAATATGATGTCATCGACGACGAGGAAACCATCGATGCCTTTTACAGACTTTCCCGTCTGGAGGGGATCATTCCTGCCATCGAGAGCTCCCATGCGGTTGCTTACGCCATGAAGCTTGCGAAAACGATGGATCACGGCTCAATCCTCATCAACCTTTCCGGCAGGGGGGACAAGGATATGGACTATGTCATTGAAAAGTATGGCATCCGCTAAAACACAGAATGACAAAAAAGAGGAACTATGGCAGACAAAAACAAGCGTGGATTTCGCACGGTAAAGGATGCGGATCTGGAAGAGTATAAACAGAAAATCCGGGAGCACCGTCTGAAACTTTTGCGGCGCGGCATGATCACAGCGGGCGTTGTGTTGCTTCTTGCGGCTGGCGTCGGGCTCTTTATGGCGTTCCGCCAGTACACCTCCTATGACATTTTAGGCTCGGTGGAGCGTTCCGATACAGAAGCGACACGGTTTGTGGAATTTCAGGGAAATATTTTAAAATACAGCAATGATGGAGCGTTTTACACCGACACGTCCAATGAGCTGATCTGGAACCAGACCTATGAGATGTCGAATCCGAGTATCGACATCTGTGAGGAATATCTCACGATTTATGACAAAAAGGGAACGAAGATATATATTCTGACGCCGGATGCGCTTTGGGGCAGCATTGAGACCACGATGCCGATCGAGCAGGTCTGCATCGCGTCACAGGGAACGATCGCCGTGCTGATGCGCAAGGATGATACGGCGTATCTGGAACTTTACGACAAAGAGGGCAAGAACCTTGCGCGCGGGGAGATCCATGGAGAAAAAGGCGGCTACCCGGTTGCGATCGCGCTGTCCCACGACGCGATCAAGCTTGGCGTGTCGATGCTCGATATCCGGGACGGAAAAGTAAACAGCACAGTGGCATTTTACAATTACGGCTCTGTCGGACAGAACGAGATCGACAACTGCGTGGGTGTTACAACCTATGAGGATATGGTGATCCCTGAACTGGAATTTGTCTCCGACGACCGGATGGTAGCGTTTGGCGATTCTAAGCTCCTGATATTTGAGGGAACGCAGAAGCCCCGGCAGACAGCGGAGGTTCCGCTGGAAAAGCAGGCACAGAGTATTTTCCACAATGAGGATTACATCGGCATTGTCACCAGCAATGAGGACGAGGCGGTCACGCATCATCTCATGGTATATGGGACGGATGGGGATCTGGTGATGGAAAAAGATTTTGGGCTGGAATACGACAGCATCGAATTTTTGTCGAACGATGAAATCTGTATCCGCACGGAAAATGTATGCGACATCTATACGCTGCGCGGGGTTTACAAATTCCACTACGAGTTCGACAGAGAACTCTACCAGGTGATACCCGGCGGCATAAGCCTGAATTATACATTCGTACTAAATGACGCGACAGAAAGGGTAAGGTTGAAATAGAACAGATATGAACTGGGTTCTTATTACGGTACTGCTGATACTGGCGGTGAGTGCGATCATTGGTTACAGCAAGGGTTTGCTGCGGATCGCCTACTCGCTGGCAGCATGGGTGATCGTGCTCATGTTTGTGGCATGGGCAACCCCTCATATAAACCGGTTTTTGACGGAAAACACAATGATGGATGAGAAACTGACGGTATATTGTGAGGAAACGATGCGCGATTCTGCAGAGGAACAGATGCAGGAGACACAGTCGGAAAAAGAAGCGGAGCTTGCCGGGCTTGGCGTGCAGCTTCCGGACTCGGCGCTGGAGGAAATCCTGCAGAAAACAGAAGATGCTGCCGGAGCGCTGCTCGAAGAAAGCGGAGCTTACAGCAAAATGGCAGAGGGGATGGCAGGATTCCTCATGAACGGAATCTCCTTTTTGATCGCGCTGGTTACCATATGGGTGCTGGTGCAGCTCCTCTCACAGATCATCGGCATTGCCTCAAAGATTCCTGTCATAAAGGGAGTGAACCGTTTTTTCGGACTGTTTGCGGGAGCCCTTTACGGACTGACCATTGTGTGGCTGGGCTTTTACATTGTAGCGCTTGGGAGTACGGGACAGATGGGGAGCACGATTGTCTCCTATATATATGAAAGTCCGTTTCTCACATATCTATATGAAAACAATCTTGTACTGACATTGATATTGAAATATTTTTAAAAAAATTTGCGCAAAAAATAATAGATATAGGGGAGCAGAGAAGTCTGTTCCCCTGTATCTATTTATAAAAGAAAAAAGAAGAAGAAATAGTCGAAAATAGGTGTTGACATTCTAAAATAATGATGATAATATAAACAAGCTGACCGCGAGAACAG
>SAMEA3387474__coassemble_1269_pt1 | contig 20956 bp, 15 predicted proteins | sample SAMEA3387474__metabat2_low_PE_013 | metagenome-assembled genome bin SAMEA3387474 (sample SAMEA3387474) | Felis catus | biome: Faeces | place: United Kingdom | collected 2012 | reverse complement strand
ACTTAAGGCACATTAAAAATAAAAAAACATAAAAGTACTTGACAAAACGCTCAAAAAATGTTGCCTCGCATTGATTACATTTCAATGCGAGGTGCTTTTATGAATACAAAACTTTTGACATCTATTTTACAATCTTCCAATGAACTTATCACCTCGGAAGATTTCTTGATAAGGAACCGCATTTGTAATTCTTTTACGCGTTCTGGAAAACTTTCTTTGCCTAACCTGATTTACTTTGTGCTCCAGTCCGCTCATAAATCCATTCCCATAAACTATTCTCAATTTTTAGACAATTTTTCATCTGCGCTTCATCCATTTGTGTCAAAGCAAGCCATTTCGAAGGCAAGACAAGGGATTTCCCACAATGCGTTTCTTGAATTATTCCGACTTTCTGTGAAGCAGTTCTGTTTCCAACCGCCAGATTTACACACATGGAATGGCTTCCATATTTATGCTGTTGACGGAAGCACAATACAGATCCCGGAATCAAATGAAAATTACGAAGTGTTTGGGGGCAATCCGAATAAAACAGAAAAAATATCTCCGCTTGCCTCTGTATCGGTTCTTTATGATGTGATGAACGATATTCTGGTTGACGTTTCCCTTCATTCTTACCGTTATAATGAACGGGATTCAGCCAAATCTCACATGGATTTTTTGCCCGGATTCCCTAACAGTCTTATACTTTTTGACAGGGGTTATCCCTCCGAGGATATGTTCCGGTATCTGAATTCCAAAGGAATTCTATTTCTTATGCGTGTTCCAAAAACATTCAAAAAGGCCATCTCAGAACAGGAAGACTCTTTGTTTACATATCCTGCTTCCTGTAATAAGAAACCCATTACTTTAAGAAGCATTCACTTTTTATTGGAAGACGGAAGCACCGAATATCTTGTGACAAATCTGACATCCGAACAGATGGCCACAGAGAATTTTCCGGATTTATACCAACTGCGCTGGGGTGTAGAAAGCAAATATCGGGAGGTTAAAAACCGGCTTGAAATAGAAGCCTTTAACAGCATTAAACCTGTCAGTGTCCGACAGGAATTCTTCGCCGCAATGTATTTATCCAATTTAGCGGCAATTATAAAATCAGAAGCGGTTTCAATTATTGCGGTGTCTGCGGAAAACAAGCATGATTACCAGTCTAACCGCAGCTACATATTAAATCGGATAAAAAGCTGCATCATACGCCTTTTGCGGTCATCCTTGTCCATATGCAGCGAAATGCTATTACGAATTATGGAAGAATCTTCCAAAATACGTTCCATTATCCGTCCTGACAGAAAATTCGGCAGATATCGAAAGCATACCCGCAGGAGATATTATAACCATATGAAAAGCTGTATTTAAGCAAAAACTACAATCATAGAATTGCCAGACTGTAAAACATTAACAGTCTTATTTGTAGTGTAATGATTTATAAAAATGAACCCAGCTACCTGTTATCCCTCAGTTTTCTTGAAGCAGTTACTCTTAAGTTGACGACATTGCCCGCATAGCGGGTGGTTTATTTGTATGTGATACAAAAAACCCGGCGGTCCATGTTCTCTGGCCGCCGGGGAGGGCTAATGCTACCCTATACGATGCTATTTTCTTTTGGTGATAACCTCCACCGTCGCCGACCGCAGAGATTCATTTTCAGCTGCATCCATCGCCGTGACGTAAATCTGGTAAGCGGTAAGGGGGTTCAGGCCGCGAATACTGCACTGCAATGCGCTTCCCTCCCATTCCTTCTCGCCGTTTACATAGACCTGATAGACAACTCCCGCCTCGTCTCCCGACCAGCTGAGCACCACTGCGTCAGCTGTGCGACTGTCCACCCGAAGGTCACCGGGCGCATTGGGAGCGTTAAAATCTCCCTCCTCCTGTCCTCCAATCACATACTGCCAGGAGAACACGCTGTATACCACGCCATCCTTCTTCACCGCAGCCCTTAAAATACTGCTTCGCTCCACCAGGATTGCTCCGCTGTAGAGCCGGGCGCCTGCTGTCGGATTGCCGCTGCCGTCAAAAGGTCTGTGACCGTCCAGCGTATAGTACAGCTCTCCTCCCTCCTCCAGAGGAATCAGCTCCACATTCTGCGCCGTGTCATAATGTCCCTCGGGAAGAGAAGCCTCCACTGTAATTTCCGGTACCACAAACTCTGCATGCGCCTGTCCGGAGCGGTTGCCTGCCGCATCCACCGCCGTCACCTTCACGCTGTATTCACCCATGGGCAGACCCTCCAGCAGGACGGATGTCTGATTGATGGACAAGCTTCTGGACTCCTGTCCCGTCACCTCCACCTCGTAATGATCCACACCGTAATTATCGGCCGAGGGAGCGAAGTCCACCAGCATACTTCTCCCCTTCTCTCTCGATACGGAAAGCGCCGTGGGCGTTGTGGGCGCCTCCTTATCCACAAGTTCAATCTCGCCCTGCTTGCCCTTTATCTCCACCTCAACGATGTGATTTGAGTTATTCTCATTACTCCCGTTCAAATATACTCTTGCATACCGGGCTTCAAAAGCTTCGCCCTGCTTGGGAATCGGTCGGTTGGTATCTGCGTCCAGCCATTTCACATTTTGATCATATACCTTGAAGGATTTTCCTTCCTTCACTTCCGGGTATAATGGATCTGTCCCCTCAGGAAGCTTATGCGTTCCGTCCTTCCCGTCCATGCTCTTAGGCCATTGACGTTCTGCGTTATCGTTGGCATTCCAGAGTACCAGCGTCTTATCCTTCGGGAAGCTTGCCTCCGGGGATAGAAGAATCACCGTATCCCTATACTGTCTTCCACCATTAAAATACCGCCACAGCTTTACCTCCTCCACCTTATGAAGGCCGTTCATATCGAACTGAACCCAATGGGCTCCTCCAGCATCTCCACCCGGATCCGCATAATTGTCCGTCGTCTTATTTCCATCCGTCGCATGTTTCACGCGGTCGCCGCTGGGGGCGGCTGAGAAGGAAGTGGCTGCCAACTGCGCCAGATTCTCCAAACCCTGATTTTCGTTGCCGCCTCCGTCAATACTCACACCATCTACAATCTCTACCGCATTCTTGTCCTCTGCATACGCCAAATCTGTGACGGAGAGTTTCACCCAGCCGTTGTGCTCAATACTCACTACGGCTTTCCCGGTGTCCTTATCAAAGGTCACCACAGGATCCTTGTACTGCGGCTGATTGTCCGTATCCGGCTTCTGTGCGTCTACGACCTTCACCGTGGGCGCCTGAGTCACTTTGGTAAATTCAAAGACGGTGGTTCGGAAATTAAAGCCCTTTGTCTGAGTAATATTACCGTCCTTATCATAATTGAATTCGTTGTCGTCCGGGGACAGCCGTTTCACCGTTTCCTTATTCAGCGCGTTGTTTCCCTGAAACGTCTCAATCTCAATCTCCCCCTGGGCATTCACCACATTCTTGGTGAGCATATAATTGTAAACTGCCAGTTTTCCAGGAAGTGTTCCCACTTGCCCAGCCGCAAAGCTGCCTTTCCAGTTCCATCCCTGAGGATTATCGAACACCCAAAAATCCTTATTAACTCTATAATTGTTCAGGGTGATATCCACAGAGCCGTCTCCGCCCTCCTCCATATAGAAAAAGGTATGCGGATCAAGCGTGGTTTTAATTCTGCCGTCTTTATGGGACTCTGCAGGTATAACTGCCGCCTGCTTCTTATCCGTATTCACCATGCTGTTGAATACAAACCACGTACCCTGCCGCTTCTGCGCAAAAGCGCTGCCCACATATTCAATATTGTACAGTCCTTGAAAATGCTTGACTCTGGTCGGCTTGCTGGCGAGAACCGCGTCGTTATTTGAAAGCACGTCGGGCATTTCCACTTCCAGCTGCTTCACCTTGGACGCCAGCCTAGCCACGGCCTTTTCCTTGGATTCTATGGTTGGAAGGGCGGGAATTAAGCCGTAGCGCCCCGTTTTCATGGTATTAAAGCCCCGCTCCTCAGGTGCATTCAGACCGTCGTGAAGAGAGGAAATCCCATAAGTCATAGCCTTTGTCTCTGCCAGAATCTCCTTCTGGTCGGGGGCTGGATTCTCCACAAAATAGCGAAATAGTTCCTGAATCACATGCACGTTGGCAGGAGCATTGGTATCTTTGGATCCGTATACAAGCTCCGGGAATTCAAACGTATAGATGACACCGCCATTTAAGTAGGTGGTCAGCATCTGGATGCCCAGCAGGGATTCCGGCTCTCCACACAGCTTCTGCCAATTACTATAGCCGTTGCCGCCCTGCCACAGCTTGCTGTACCTCTTATCCCAGCTCCAGGTATCGGACAACATTCCCCAGCCGCCGATATAATCTGCAAGCCAGGCACCCTGGTATACGCTCATATCCTCCAAATCATGTCCGCCTACCTCTGTATTCTTATAGGTAATAAAGAAGGAGTCCCCATGCTTTTCCAACATTGTTTTGATGGTATTGGGCTCGTAACCGAACACATTGTGAAGCTCTGACCAAACAAAGAATCCACCGAACCGGTCCGCAATCTCCAGCATCTCGGAGGCTGCCGCCGCCACCTTATTCTTATGTCCGCTCCAGCCGTTCTCGGAATTGAAGATTCCCTGCATATTGGGGTACATACGGTACATCAAATCCAGCCATCCGTAATCGATACAGCCGGTAATATACCAGTCTGCGCCGCCATGCACGGAGGAGGCGCCGATACACATCAGCATAATCGAGGCACCGCACTCATATCCGTCCTGAAGCCCCCGCTCATAATATTCCTGCAAATATGCCTGGGCGATGTGATCCGGAGAGAACTGCCGCATATTGTTGGTGTGCAGCATCATTACGTTGTATGGCTTTAAATCATCCGGGATGGCGTTCCAGCGTCCCTGCACGGTGTTGTAGCCCTGAAGTCCCGGCGTTCCCTCCTTCGTTCTGTCAAGCACGTCGTCGGAATAAGCCGTTGCAATCATCAGAGGATGCTTGTTGTCAATGAGCCGCCGCTTGTCACCGTACCGAAGCGCCTCCTCCTTGCTGTCCTCCTTCCCTTTTTCGTCCTTGTAGCCGTAGACGCCAAGCTCCATAAATTCCAGATTGTCCAGATTCTCGCACTCCGCGTACACACGGATGTAGCGCGCCGTCTTGGTTGTACCCTGCGATGAGGGTTCCAAACCCAGTCCCTTGGAATAGTCCATATAGAACCATTCTCCGCCCATCTCTGCCATCTCCGGCGCGCCAGAAGCCAGCTGGTCAGGTCTCTTCACACCATCGGGCAGCATCGCGCCCTCCTGGCAGAATACCACCTGTCCGTCCGTCAAATGCTCATTTTCTCCGATAACAACGGAAACACCCTTGTACTTCGCCTTCGTTCCCGTCAGACGTTTCATTCTGCTGTCGCCGCTTCCGTTGCGAAAAGTGCTTTGTCCCACATAATTTCTCATCTTTACATTGATGACCTCTATGGGGTAGGAGTCCCCAAGGTCAATCTGAATATAGCTTTTTTTGCCCGAGATTTTTGCGGAATTGCCGTCCTCCACATAGGGTTCCCATTCATCTCCCTTTTTATTTGTATTACCATCGTATGAAAGATAATACTTATCGCCGTCCGTCAGCTTTTCCGGATGCTCAACGGTAACGTTTGGGTAGCTTTTTATCTCTTTAATCCCCTCCGCCAGGTTTGAAAGAGGAGTGGCCTTTGCGGCCTGCACCTGGGTCTGTCCGCCCAGCAACAGAACGCCTGCCAGGATTCCTGCTGCGGCATACCGCAGCCTCATAATCCGGTACAAATGATTGGTTTTCTTGCTCATACGTCCTTCTTCCCTCCCACTGATTTTTTATCAGACATGAGTTTGTCCTTCACGATGTAAGCCGTCCCCGCAAGCACGATAATGCTCAGAAGAATGATGATAAGGATATAGGTCCGAGAACCTTCTGCCTTTTCCTCTTTTGTAACAGAACTCTGATCAACAGGCGCTTCCTCTTTGTCCTGCACGCTCATCTCCTCCCGGACAAGCTCCTCCTGCTGCTCTGCCTCCGCCAAAGTCCAGCCGATCACAAAGGGACTAAAGGAGTTTACAGTGATGAGAAGTCCCTTGTCCGTTCTCTTATAGTCCCTGCCCTCTGCAAGAACCACCGGCTTCGTGCCGCCTTCAAGATGCAGGATATGGAAGTCGTGATCCTCCGTGCTGTCTCCCATGTACTCCAAAAGGAAAGTAATGCTGCCGTCCGGCTGAACCTCAACGTCCTCTGTCAAATCCTTCAGATGGATTTCCAGAACCATCATTTGCTCCTTCGGAATCTGCTCAAAGAAATCCTTGCTCTCCGGAGACTGCTTCACAAGCGCATCCATCTTCTCCAATTCCTCGTAAGATACCTCTTTGGAGACAATCTTATATACGGTTCCCTTGCTGGAGGTTACCTGCTTCTCGTTTTCAAATTTTCCCTTGGCATTGGCTCCTAAAACCACCACCTTGGTGATTTTCGGCGTGGAGCTTCCTGCCTGTGTATTCGTCTTGCCCGTCTCCGGCTTCTTGTCCATGCCGGGCTTGCTGCTTCCGCCGCCTGTTCCGCTTCCGCCGCCTGTTCCGCTTCCGCCGCCTGTTCCGGGTGTTTCATCTGTGCCAGGTTCTTCTCCCGTGCCCGGTTCTTCCTCCGGTGCCAGAGGACCGCTTAAGGTTGCGTCCACACGCATCCTCACATTTCCATTAACTCCCGTCAGAAATTGATAGCTAAAGTTCTCCGCCGGGCCGGTCAGTCCCACGATACCGTTCTGATACGAGGACACCACTCCTCCCCCGGGAGCCTCCACCCGGTTCAAATATTCTCCCGGAATCACCTTGGACAAATCTGCAAAATAGGTGGTTCCTTGTACCCCTCTATCCAGAACGATGGTCTGTGGCGCGAGGTCTACATCCAGCGCATCCCCGGTCTCCAGGTAAGCGAGGTGATTGTTTCCACAGTAGATGCTGTCCAACACGCCTATTCCGCCAAGAGTGAGGAGAGACAGACTGTTGTCCGAACAGAAGATCTCCCGCAACTCTGTGGAGACAAGTGTAAGAGCGGAGAGGCTGTTGTTTCTACAATTCAGGTAGCTCAGCCCTCCTGCACCGTCCGAAATAGCCGTCAGTTGATTTCCCTCACAGCTTAGGGTTGTCACCGCACCGGTCTTAAACTCCCCGGTCAGGCGGTTGCCGTTTACAAACAAATCCTTTAGGGAACCCATATGCTCCACTGCCAGAGCCGTCAGAAGATTGTTGGACACATTCAGCCGTTCCAGGTTCGACAACCCCGCCGTATCCAACGCACCGAGGCTGTTGTCCTGGCACTCCAGACTTTTCAGTTCTGGAAGAGCGCCCACCTCAAGGCTCTCCATTTGATTATGATCAAGCTCCGCCGCCTTCAGGCTTGTGCACTCCCGCAGGCTCAGGCTTTTCAGCTGATTGTGATGACAGCTTAACCGTTCCAGACTGGGCAAGCCGGAAAGGGTAAGGGCGGTCAGATAATTTCCACTGACGTCCACGGACTTAAGAGTCGGTATCCCGCTAAGTTCCAGAGCCGTCAGACTTCCATTTCTCACCGACAGACGCTCCAGCTTCGACAAGCTGCGGACGTCCAGAGCCGTCATGGGATTGCCTCCCGCCTTAAGTTCTTTTAATTCTGCTAACTGCCCCAGTTGACTTGTCTCTGTAATTCCGTTGCCGCTGATGTCCACGCTGGCAAGATTTGGAAACCATTGGATGCCTTCCAGATTCACGATTCCCTTCTTTGGATAGATAAATTTGACCGGAACTACCCGTTCCTCCACCGACAGCGTTCCGTTTCCATCTCCATCCTGCTCCATGGCAAAGCCTAACAGCACCGGATCCGGGAAATAATCTGCATTCACCGCAATCTCCGTACTCTGCGTACTCTCTGCAATCTGCGCACTCTCCGTGCTTTCCGCACTCTGCGTACTTTCCGTGCCCTCCGCACTCTGCGTACTTTCCGTGCCCTCCGCACTCTGCGTACTTTCCGTTCTCTCCGCACCCTGCGTACTCTCCGCACTTTCCGCACTCTGCGTACTTTCCGTTCTCTCCGCACCCTGCGTACTTTCCGTTCTCTCCGCACCCTGCGTACTTTCCGTGCTCTCCGTACCCTGCGTACTTTCCGTGCTCTCCGTACTCACCGCTGCGGGATCATCTGCCGAATTTTGCATTTCCTCTTCCGCATAGACTGTAATCGCCTGGGTAGCAAAAAAACTGTGAGAAAAAATACATGCCGCCACTATCAGATATGCCAATGTCCGTTTTTGTGCCTTTTTTCTCAAAATACATCCTCCCTTCTTTTCTTTTTTTGTAATTTTAACTATTACTTATTTTCTATATTACATTCCTTGTAGCAATTTTACCATGAATTTTGTTTACTTTTTGCATTTTATTTATGTATTATATTTACTTTTTTACATATCATTGAACGGAAGGTCTTGCTATAATGTTGCGCTATTTCAAAAAGAGCCAACTAAAAAGGCATAGAGGTTGCCGCCCGATCACCTGAATCTGATGATTGAGCGGCAACCTCTATGCCAGTTTATACGTTTTCCCAACTTCTTTTTTATTTTTGCCGTGCAGCTGCACATCCGCACGGCACACTCACTGCAGCAGACGGTCGATCAGCTTATGTCCCTCTTCCACCAGTATTCCCGTCTCCGCCGCTTCCCTCTCGTTATAGCGGGCAACCCTGCGGCGCTCCGCCGTACTGTCGTAGAGCAGATACGGCACATTTTCCGCAGAATGTGTGCGGATGCTCACCGGAGTCGGATGATCCGGCAGAACCATCATGCGGAACTCTTCGCCCGCCGCACGCAGCCCCTCCACAACCGGTTTGATCAGACGGCTGTCCAGATTCTCGATCGCCCGGATCTTGCGCTCTGCACTGCCCTGATGTCCCATCTCGTCGGGAGCTTCCAGATGCACATAGACAAAATCACAGCCGCCCGACGTCAGCACATCGACTGCTGCCTGCGCCTTGCCCTCATAGTTCGTGTCAAGACCGCCGTTTGCTCCCTCGACGGTGATGACCTTCATCGAAGTTCCGACCGCGATCCCCTTTAGCAGATCCACTGCGGAGATCATCGCGCCCTTCTTATGCGTGCGCTCCTCAAACGGATACAGCGCCGGTTTCGTCCCCGCGCCCCAGAACCAGCAGGAATTTGCCGGGTTTAATCCCCGTCTCCTCCGCTCGGTATTCACCGGGTGATCCACCAGGATCTCATAGCTTTTCTCCATCATCGCGCGAAGCTGCTCATTCTCCGGCAGATGATCGCCTGTTTTCTGACCGAGCACATCGTGTGGCGCTACCAGGTCTGTCACCTCGCCGCCCTCCCAGATCAGGCAGTGGCGGTAGCTGGTGCCTGCATAGAAGTGAAACCTCTCTGTCTCAAGCTCCCTTCTCACCGCCTCCAGCAAAACGGTACTCTCCTCCGTACTGATCTCGCCCGAACTGTGGTCGACGATCGTGCGCCCGGCATACTCCTGCTCCTCCTCGGAGAGTGTCACCAGATTGCACCGGAGCGCAATATCCGTATCCTTCATAGGCACGCCAATGGAGAGCGCCTCAAGCGGTGAACGCCCGGAGTAAAATCTCCGCGGATCGTAGCCGAGCACCGAAAGGTTTGCCGTATCGCTTCCCGGCTTCATCCCGTCCGGGATCGTATGTACCATACCGGTCTCCCCCTTCGACGCCAGTTCATCCATCATCGGGGTGTTTGCATATTCTAACGGAGTCTGCCCGCCCAGACTTTCCATCGGGCGGTCTGCCATTCCATCTCCCAGTATTACCAGATACTTCATTTTCCCGCTCTCCTTTCTGCGAAAAGGATTCTATGCCACACGAATCATCTGAAGCACGACGTCAAGCTGCGCGGCGCATTTCTCATAGTCCGCCTCGCTCATGCACTCCGTGAGAAATCCAAGTTCTCCCGTCACACCTTCCGCGGTGACATACTCCACGCTGCCAAATGCCTGCTCCACTGCCGCTTTCTCCGCCGTCGTCCGCACAAAGTAGCGGTTCTTCAGGCTCTTATAGTCCACAAGCTCCAGCTTTCTTGAACTCCACTCCACAGCGATATTCACATCCAGATGCTTCGCGATGTCCACCACATCCGAGACGACGGCGCTTGCCGTCGGAAGCTTTCCTGCGCCGCTTCCGTAAAACATCGCGTCTCCCAACACGTTGCCGTGCACAAAGATCGCATTGAACACGCCGCTCACACTGTACAGCGGATGCGTCTGCGGGAGCAGGAACGGGGCTACCATCGCCACATAACCGCCCTCTGCCTTTTTGCTGCACGCGAGAAGCTTGATCGCCCGCCCCATCGCCCTGGCATATTTGATGTCAGCCGCCGAAATGCGGGTGATCCCCTCGGTGTGGATATCCTCAAAATCAACCTGCTGTCCGCACACCAGAGAGGTCAGGATCGCGATCTTCCGGCAGGCGTCGTAACCCTCGATATCCGCGGTCGGATCTTTCTCGGCATACCCCTTCTCCTGCGCGTCGCGCAGAACCTCGTCAAATTCCAGACCTTCCTCGCTCATCTTTGTCATCATGTAGTTCGTCGTACCATTTACGATACCTGTGATCTCCTCGATCTCGTCTGCCGTCAGGCTGGAATTGAGCGGGCGGATGATCGGAATACCGCCGCCGACACTCGCCTCAAACATAAAGTTTACATTTTTTTCCTTCGCGAGGGCGATCAGCTCTGCGCCCTTTGCCGCCACCAGCGCCTTGTTGGAGGTTGTCACGTGTTTTCCTGCCTCCAGCATCGCCTTCACAAAGGTGTACGCCGGCTCCACGCCGCCCATCGTCTCCACGACGATTTTCACTTCCGGATCATTTACGATCGTCTGGTAATCATGCACGATCTTATCCTGCACGGGATCGCCCGGAAAGTCGCGAAGATCCAGAACATATTTGACTGTGATCTCCTCTCCGGCGCGCTTTGTGATGCTGCTCCTGTTGATGTCTAATACCTCTGCCACACCGGAACCGACGGTCCCGTATCCCATTATTGCTGCCTTAATCATAGCTCCTCCTACTCTCTGCCCAAAATCTTTACATAGTGAACACCCGTCTGTTCCTCTATATGCGCCATCATCTCCGCCATATCCCCGGTCTCCGGTAAAATATCTACCGAGAGCGTCAAAGACGCGATGCCGTTGATCGGAATACTCTGGTGGATCGTCAGTATATTCGCGTGAAACTCTGCCACGGTCCGCAGCACAACGGACAAAAGTCCCGGCTCATCATCGAGCTGGATCACCATCGTGATCGTCCTGCCCTTCGCGGTCTCGTGAAACGGAAAGATATCGTCTTTATATTTGTAAAAAGAGCTCCTGCTGATGCCGACACGTTCGGTCGCCTCCTGCACCGAGGTGATCCTGCCGGAGTCGAGCAGGCGCTTGGCTTCCACCACGCGCAAAAGTACGTCAGGCACCGCCCGCTCCTTTAAAACAAAATATTTGCCTTTGTCCTTCATCTTCCCTCTTCCTCTTTCCGTTCTTCTTTCCCCTGCCACTTCTGCCCCGTGTGTATGCAGTACGCTGACAGTTGTCCTCATGTGAAAGATAATAACACAAAGAGATTGCCAAAGCAACCTCTTTTTCTCTGTGTCCTGTCTCGTTTTAAAATTTCCGGCTGCCGCCGCCGTGGCTGCGTCTGTATCCGCCGGTGTATCGTCACGGTGTGATCACGCTACTCATCGTCTCCACCAAGTCCCTTCGGACAGCCGAGCGACAGCCATTTGAGATACCCATTCATAAACAAGTCGATCTTCCCGTCCAGTACGCTGTCGACATTTCCCGTCTCCACGCCCGTCCGGTGATCCTTCACCATCGTGTACGGCTGCATCACATAGGAGCGAATCTGGTTGCCCCAGCCGATCTCCGTCACTTCGCCGCGGATGCCCGCCGCCTTCTCGGCATTCTCCTGCTGCTTTAACAGATACAGCTTCGCCTTTAACATCTGCATCGCCTTGTCCTTGTTCTGGAACTGTGAGCGCTCATTCTGGCACTGCACGACGATCCCGGTCGGCAGGTGTGTAATGCGGATGGCAGACGACGTCTTATTGATGTGCTGTCCGCCCGCGCCGCTGGAACGGTAGGTGTCGATGCGCAGCTCATCCTCATTGATCTCGATATCGAGATCCTCCTCGATGTCCGGCATGACGTCGCAGGAGACAAACGAGGTCTGGCGTTTTCCCGCCGCATTGAACGGCGAGATGCGCACGAGACGGTGTACCCCCTTCTCCGACTTCATATAGCCGTAAGCATTCTCTCCGTTGACCTGAAATGTCACAGACTTGATGCCCGCCTCCTCGCCGTCAAGCGAATCGAGCACCTCCACGGTGAATCCCTTGTCCGCCGCCCACCTGGTAAACATACGGTAGAGCATCGCCGCCCAGTCGCAGGACTCCGTTCCGCCTGCGCCTGCATGGAGCGAGACGATCGCATTGTCCTTGTCATATTCGCCGGACAGCAGCGTCTTGATGCGGATGCCCTCATAAGCTCCCGTAAACTCTGCGAGCAGTTCTTCGATCTCCGGGATCAGGGACGCGTCGTTCTCCTCATATCCCATCTCGATCAGGGTCTCAATATCCTCATACTGCTGCTTTAAGGATGCGTACACCTCCACATCATCCTTTAAGCTTTTTAATTCCTTCATCTTGCGCTGGGAGATCTCCGGGTCATCCCAGAAATCCAGTGCCTCCATCTCGCGCTCTAATTCCTGGATCCGCTGTTCTTTGCCAGCCAGGTCAAAGTGAATCCCTCACTTCCTGTAATGGTTCTTTGTATGCGTTCAAGGTCGCCTTGAACTGGTCAAGTTCTATCACAGTATCACCTCTTTCATTTGATATTCTTTTTTTATTTTACTTGATGGCTCTTTTTTTCGCAATGCTTTCCACGAATTTTAGGACAAGAGTAAAAAATCCGATCCCCAGAAGTATGCCGAGAGAATCGATACACACATCTACCGGGCTTCCCTCGCGCCCGGGCACGTACAACTGGTGGATCTCGTCCGTCGCAGCATAGCAGGCGGCAAACAAAAACACCCCCGCCGCCACGCGTCCGCTCCACTTCTTATATCCCAGTATGCAGGCGGACGAGAGTATCCCAAGCACGGCATATTCTGTCACATGAGCCAGCTTTCGCACGATGTGCTCAATCTCCTCTGCATACACAAAGAGTTCCTCCTCCGTCCGGTCCATATGGAACAGCTCATTGAAAGCGCTGACCACATGGAAGGATACGGAACCGCTGACGGCTCCTGACTCTGTCGCAGGCTGCGCGGAAAATCGGAAAATAACCACGAGCCAGACAAGCAGGAGCACTCCCGTCAGTAACCGGTACCACAATGTTTTCATCCTATTCCTCACTCAAAACTTCGATCGCCTTCTGGATCTGGTTGTCATACTGCATCTCATAAGCCTCGCCGTCCGGATTCAGGTATTCGTATTCCAGTTCAATATCCGGTGTGATGCCCACCCCGTGGATGTAGTTGCCCTTCGGCGTAAAGTATTTCGCCGTCGTCAGCTTCACGGCGTCCCCGTCCGAAAGCTTAAATAACGACTGTACGATCCCCTTTCCAAAGCTCGTTGTGCCGATCAGGGTGCCGTATTCATAATCCTGGATCGCTCCCGCAAAAATCTCGGACGCGCTCGCGCTGTCCCCGTTGATCAGCACGGCAAGCGGATAATCAAAATGTGTCTCTCCGGTCGACTTGTATTCCTGACGGTTGCCGTACTTATCCTCGGTGTAGACCAAAAGTCCCTCCGGGAGAATGTCGTCGAGGATCTGCACCACGGAATCCACCAGACCGCCGCCATTGTAACGCAGATCGATGACCAGCGACTGCATACCGGCATTTTCCAGCTCTGCCAGAGCCGTCTCAAACTGTGACGCTGTATCCGTCTCAAAGGATTCGATGCGGATATAACCGATCTCCTCCGTCAGCATCTCCGACGCCACGCTCGGCAGCGTCACATTCGCGCGCTCCACATCAAAGGAGAGGTATTCATCCGTCGCCGGACGGTACACCTCCAGATGCACGGTCGATCCTTCTTCTCCCCGGATCAGCTGTACCAGCTCGGTGAGCTCCATCGTCGTGGACTCCACATCATCCACCGACAGGATAATGTCCTCTGCCAGAAGCCCCGCTGCCTCTGACGGCGTCCCCTCGTAAACCTTGTTTACCGACACCACCATCGTGCTCGTATCCTGCGTCAGCCCCGCGCCGATGCCGTAATACTTTCCGGTCATACTGATCTGTGACTGCGCGTATTCCTCCGCTGTATAATAAGTAGAATACTTATCATCCACACCGTCCACCAGCCCTGCGTACATTCCGTCCTTCAAGGCTTGTGCCTCTGCATCGTCATAGTAGTAAAGGTCGATATAGGCTGCAAGCTCATTGATCTTCGCCACCGCATCCGCATCAAGCACTGCGCTGTCCTCTCCCGCGCCGCTCGTGACCACGATCTGACTGCCCGTGAGCCGACACGTGAGATAGATGCCGGCGCTGCCGACGATCACGGTCAAAAGCGCCCCGATCAGAATCCCCCATCCGGTACCGCCCCTTTTTTTCTTCTCCGGTTTGTTGCCTGACTCCTCAGTTACTGTCTGATACTCCCGCTGTTCATCCATATTTTACTCCATTCCCGCAGCGTCTGCCGCTCTGTTATCTATCATATGTAAAAGAGAGCTGTCACATTAAGAAAACTTAATGCGACAGCCCTTCACCGCTTTCCTTCTCAGCCGCCCAGATAACTCCACGGGCTGACATAGCTTCCGTTCAGCGACACGCCAAAGTGCAGATGGTTTCCGGTCGAGATGCCGGTGCTCCCCACCTTCGCGATCACCTGTCCGGCAGACACTGTCTGTCCGGCAGATACCGTGAGGGAGGACGCGTGCATATAAACCGTGTAGAGCCCGCCGCCGTGGTCGATCATCACATGATTGCCTGCCGCGCTGCTGTAAGAAGCCGTCGTGACAGTTCCTGCCGCCGCCGCCACAATATCAGCGCCATAGGATGCGCCGATATCGATTCCCTTGTGGTTCGACGATGCGCCTCCCGTCGGGGACAGACGGTTGCCGTAATCACTTGTAACGCGCGTACTGCTCGGACAAGGCCATACGAACGCACCGCCACTGTAAGGATTATCGACCTTCCCCGCCGCCTCTTTCTCCGCCTGCGCGCGGCGGATCGCAGCGATCATCTCCTCCTGCGCTTGTATCTCCGCGGCATAATAATCCGCCTCGCTCTGCGCCTCGGAAATATTGTCTGAGATTCCCGCGAGCTCGCTTTCCTTCTGGCGCATCATGGCTGCAACAGAAGCCTTTTCTGTCTCCACATCCGCCTTTAATGCCTGGAGTTCTGCGTAATCCTGCTCCAGCTCTGCCTCCAGATTCGTGATCGTCTCCACCGTTTCCTCGTAGGTGTCCAGCTTCTGTCTGTCATAGCTCTGGATCTGCGAGATATACTCTGCCGCATTCAGAAACTCTGCAATATCTCCGGATGCCAGAAGCACCTTGGTATAGGAGTCCTGCTGATTCTCATACATGAATCGGATGCGCACCTTCATATCCTCATACTGCTGTGCCGCCACCGCCTGCGCCTCTTTCAGATCCTCCTGTGCCTGCACGATATCCTCGCTCTTCTCCACAAGCTGGTTTTCCAGTTCTGTGATCCTCGCCGAGATATTGATCAACTGCTTATTTAACGCCGCGACCTTGTCCTCCACATTGCCCTTGGACTCCTTTAATTCCCGGATCGTCTGCTGCGCAGCCTCGAGTTCCTTCTGGAGCGCCTCTTTTTCCTTCTGCGCCTCCTGAAGAGCCTGCGCCGTATCGTCATTTACCGCTTTGCCTGCAGTCGCCGCCGTCGCCTGCATGGACATCCCGACCGTCAGTGTCAGAACGAGTCCCATTGCCATGATTCGCTGTAATATCTTCTTTTTCATAAACACCTTTTCCAAACTATACCTTCAAATGTTTCCGAATTGTAATGATACTTCCGAGAAATCCGATCCCGACGCCCAGAATCAGGGCTACCGGCACCAGCGTGCGGAATACCTGATCCTCCGGGAGGAACTTCATCATATTGCTGATAAAGAGGAATTTCTCCCCGATATACACAGTGATCTGATCGTACAGCACATAGAGAATGCCGAGCGGGATCGCCGCTCCGATCAGACCGATGATCACGCCTTCCACCACAAACGGCGCCCGCACAAAATAGTCTGTGGCTCCGATCAGTTTCATGATCCCGATCTCTTCACGACGCACTGCAATTCCGACCGTGATCGTGTTGCTGATCAGGAATACTGCAACGCCGAGCAGGATCAGGATGATCCCCGCGGAGATATAACCGATCAGACGGTTTAAATCCGTCAGCGTATTGGCAATCTGCTCCGACTGCTTGACCTCTCTCACGCCTTCGATCGATAAAAGATACGTCACGAGCGTCTCCTGCATGGAAACGTCGTTCATATAAATCGAATAGCTGGAGGAATTTACCAGAGGGTTGTCCTCCCCAAAGCTCTCCGCCGCCTCCTCGTTTCCCTGAAAATAAATGTCCCGGAAGGAATCCCACGCCTCCTCCGGAGAGGTGTACTCATAGTGCGAAACCTCAACGCGTTCGTCGATCAGCTCTCCGATCTCCTCAATCCTCTGCTCAGAAATGCCGTCATCAAACAGCACCGTCACCGCCACTCCCGCCTCGGCGTCCTTGACCATGGACTGAAAGTTGGTCACGATCATAAAAAAGAGACCGAACAGAAAAATGCAGGCGGTCATGGTCGCCATCGACGCCAGGGAAAACATCTTGTTCTTCCAGATATTGACGATCCCCTGCTTGATCGTATAAAAAAATGTGCTAATCCTCATCGCTTTCTTCACCTCCGTCACTCTCTAAAAACCCGTCGGTGAAAAAGTCGTCATCGTCGTCATCCTCCTCCGGCTCATAGCCGACTGCAGAATGATAATCCATATCCGACGCGGTATCGTCCACCACGACACCCTTGCGCATCGTGACCACGCGCTTGTTCATTGCCTTGACAATCTCCAGATTGTGGGTGACCACCACCACCGTGGTGCCCTTCTCGTTGATCTCCTCCATCAGCTTCATGATCTCCCACGCATTGTTGGCGTCGAGATTACCGGTAGGCTCGTCCGCCAGCAGGATCTTCGGCTTGTTCACAAGCGCCCTTGCGATCGCCACTCTCTGCTGCTCACCGCCGGAGAGCTGCTTTGGATAGGAGCGGTACTTCGCCGCCAGCCCGACCATCGAGAGCATGGTCGGCACGTTCATCTTGATGGAGCGCGTCGACTGCCCGATGACCTTCTGCGCAAACGCGACGTTGTCGTAGATATTTCTGTCTTTTAACAATCGGAAATCCTGAAAAACCACGCCAATATTTCTGCGGAATTTCGGGATTTGCCGTCTTTTGATCTTATTTAATTTCCTGCCGTCTATGGTGATCGTACCCTCCGTCGGTTCAAGCTCCTTTAACAGAAGCTTGATCAGCGTGGACTTACCCGAACCGCTGTCGCCGACAATGAATACAAACTCTCCGGCCTCAATGCTAAGACTCACGTCATTAAGTGCGGGAATCCCCGTCGCATAGGACTTGCTGACATGTTCTAACCTTATCATTCACTTACCTCATTTCCGTACCTAAACCCGCATCATGCAGGTTCCCATCGAACTTGTCGTCTACTAGTCTACTGAATGTTTACTTTTGTTGCAACCTTTTTTCGGAAGTTCACAGAATCTTAATAATCAAGGGTTTCCATGTACTTCATGTACTTTACGACCATCAGCGCGATCTTAAACGTGATGGCGTCCTCAAACACGCGCAGATCAAGCCCGGTGCTCTTCTGAAGCTTATCCAGACGGTACACCAGCGTATTGCGGTGGATATAGAGCTGTCTCGATGTCTCGGACACGTTCAGGCTGTTCTCAAAGAACTTGTTGATCGTTGTCAGGGTCTCCTCGTCGAAATCATCCGGCGATTTGCCGTCAAAAATCTCCCGGATAAACATCTTGCACAGCGGTATCGGAAGCTGGTAGATGAGACGGCCGATCCCAAGTGTGGAGTAAGCGATCACATCCTTCTCCTCGAAAAAAATCTTGCCGACATCAAGCGCCATGCGCGCTTCCTTGTAGGAGCGCGAAACTTCCCGGATATCGCCCACGATCGTACCGTAAGCGACGTGCACATCGCTCTCGGTGTCCGCGTGGAACAGATTGACAACGACCTCCGCCGTTTTATTCAACTCTTCATATCCCTCATTCTCCGCGACTTCCCTGACGATAATGATATTCTTCTCATCGACAGCCGTGACAAAATCCTTCGCCTTGCCACCGAAAATGCCGCGCACCCGCTCAAGCTCGTTGCCATCCTTCTCGCGGTTCGTCTCCACGACAAACACAACCCTGCGCACCTCGGTATCAATATGCAGCTTCTTTGCGCGGTTATAGATATCTACCAGAAGGAGATTATCCAGAAGGAGGTTCTTGATAAAGTTATCCTTATCAAACCTCTCCTTATATGCTACCAGAAGATTCTGTATCTGAAAACTGGCAATTTTACCCACCATATAAACATCATCGCTGTCTCCACTGGCGAGCAGGACATATTCTAACTGATGCTCATCAAATACTTTAAAAAACTGATAGCCGTTCACCAGCTGGCTGTCCGCCGGTGACTCCACAAACGCCTGCGCCGGCTCAATATACTGCTCCGCTTCCGGAAAGGTCGCCGCAAGCACGTTTCCTTCTACATCGATGATACATAAATCAATCCTCGTAATCCCCTTAAGTCCGTCAATCGTGTTCTGAAGTATTTGATTTGAAATCATAAGCTTTGCTCCTTCTCATATTGTTAAAGATAGCTACATCATATTTTAATGCAAAACAGCAAAAAAAGAAAGAGGAAAAGCACATTTTTTATGCATTTCCCCTTTTACTCCGCTCTCTGCATCCGTGAAAATACGTTTTTATCTGGAATATTCCAAAAATCCTTCGCCCAAAACCTCGCGCGCATCGGATACGATGACAAATGCATTGGGATCCGTTTCCGCGACGATCTCCTTCACCTGCACGATCTCCTTCTGGGAGACCACACAGTAGAGCACGCACTTGTCGGCGCCGGAATACATCCCCTTTGCCTTTAAGCCCGTGACACCCCGGTCAAGCTCCCCCAGAATACGTTTTGCTACCAACTCATATTGATCCGTGATGATAAACGCCGCCTTGGAAAACTTAAAGCCCTCCATCAGCGCATCGGATACCTTGGTCGTGATAAAGATCGCCACGATCGCATACAGCGCCGCGTGGATTCCGAATACCCACAGGCCGCACAACACAACCAGCGCATCCAGTACCTGCAGAATCTGCACGATCGAATAGTGCTTTGCATAGTGCTGGATGATCGTCGCCACCATATCCGTGCCCCCGGTCGTCGCCTTTGCGAGCAGGATCAGCCCCATACCGGTTCCGCAGGTCACGCCGCCAAACACCGCCGCGAGAACATAGTCACCCTGCGTCAGATCGACCGCCGGAAGCACATAGAGCCACGCGGACAGCAAAAACGCGCCGACCAGGGTCCTGCCGATAAACCGTTTGCCCTTGACCTTAAACGCCACCAGAAACACCGGAATATTTAACGCAATATTGGTAAACCACAGCGGGATGCCTCCCGGAAAAAAAGGCTCGGTCACCGACTTTATGACGATCGCAAGACCTGAAAATCCTCCCGTGACAAGGCTGATCGGATCGTAAATGCACTGTATGCTGGCTGCCACAAGCGCCGTTCCCACGATAAGCATGAGATATTCCCACACCTTCGATCTCCTGTAAAATAATTTCTGCATATCTACGCCTCATGATTATACTTATTCATACTATTCTTCAGCCGTTCCAGGTGCATCTTACTCTTTATGATCCTTCCGATACACCGCCGTTTCTTCCCCGGGATTTCCAGTTCTCCGGCGCCGTACCAGATATTTGCATGAATTTTATCCTTGTGCTCCATCAGAAAATGCTCCTGTCTTGGCGTCGGCAAAATAGAAAGTATCACGTCAGGCGCCGTAATGTTCATCTCATTGATGACCGCGTCAAAATCTCCCACGCACTGTTCCAGCGCATATTCCCCGGCAAAAACCACCTTCGGAAACCGGGCCTCCAGTTCCCCCTTCACCCGGGCAATATCCTCGCCCGCCTCCCCCAGAAGGAACACGCTCTTCCTGTTGCGCTCCACGCGCCGGAAAAACTCAACGGCAAAATCCTTTTCTTTTGTCTCCTGCACGCGCTGCATCGTCGCAACCCCTGCCGCCTGCATGATCTCCTTCTCACTGATCACCGTCAGATCCATCGTTTCCACCGCCTCGCGCACGACGGGATCCTCCTCCGCAGCCAGCAGCGTTTTCATCGAGATATTCTCGATCGTGTTCAGCACATCGTCATTCAGATAGTGCTCCACCTGCATCATGGCTTCACGCACGGTATGATTATCCAGTTGAAGTCCCAAAATATCTATTTTCTTTATCATAGCACACCCGCATCAAATTTATTCAAACATACGGAATCAGTATAACAAAACTCTGTTTGGATTTCAAGATTCTTCCCGCTTCGCAAACGCCATCCGAAAAAATCTGTTTGTCTAAAAATTGACAGACATTTCACCCCTTATTTTACCATTTTATAAAAGTTAAAATGTCAATATTTTTCTCTGTTTTTTTCCGGATTTCCCATTTTTTATCATTAGTATACAAAACACATATTCGATTTTTTTACTATGTAAACCTTATTTTTCCCCTTCTTTCATGTGGATAATGTGCATAACTTCGTGTATAACTCCTTTTTTCTATTTTTCGGCTATTTTGAATGTGGATAACTTTTGGACAAACATTTCATTTTTGGTCACTTTTTCCACTTCCACATTTTGCTTTTGTGCATCTTGCATATG
>SAMEA3387474__coassemble_1257_pt1 | contig 21414 bp, 25 predicted proteins | sample SAMEA3387474__metabat2_low_PE_013 | metagenome-assembled genome bin SAMEA3387474 (sample SAMEA3387474) | Felis catus | biome: Faeces | place: United Kingdom | collected 2012 | reverse complement strand
CTGCGCTCCCATGCCGTGATCCGGGACGCCGCCGACGTCTCATCCTGCAGATACTCCCCTGTAACCGGAACCGGATAGCGTCTGGTCACCTCTGTTCCGTCCTTTTTGTAATACCGGAAGGTCGTATAATAATAGCCGCCCTGCTCCTGCTCCAGTTTCTGACATTCCTCCCTGTGTTCGATCAAATCCCTGTGGATCGCAAGGAGTTCCGGAATGTCCTCCGCGGGCACCTCGATCTGGTAATCCATATTTACAAATGCCGCCTCGATCTCATCCGCCTCCGGAACATAGCGCTCGACGCCAAACGCATCCAGCCGGAACAGCGTCAGGAACAGGACTGCTGCTGCCGTGAATCCGCCCCATTCGATCAGGCGTTTTTTCCGGAACACTTTAAAGCTTTTGCAAAGCAGCATCTCCGCCACAAAAAAGCAGACGAAACCAAACAGTACAACGCAGACAACCATCCACCGGTAGACCGGGAACAAGTGCGATTGGCGGAGCACAAAGATCAGCATGATGGAAAGCACCATACTGCCGCAGAACGCCACGCCCCAGCGGAATACCGGCTTCATCACACGGATGCTGATCCAGTCGCCCGCCGTCTCGATCTGCCGTCTGCGGTACAGACGGTACGCCAAAAGGATGAGTACCACCGCTGCCGCCGCATAGAAAGTGGCGTCTGCCATCCCCGAGATCGTAAGCCCCGTCACCGTTTCCGTATGGCTCTCATAAATTTCCGAGACACGGACCGCCCCAAACAGATAGTAAAGTGGGGACAGCACCGCCCATTTGCCGGGATAAAGTCTGTCGTCCACCCCATAGCTCAGCAGGGACATCACACCGTTGATGACTGCCATGCAGCCGACAAACAAAAAGTTCACAACGATATAATAGACCGGCATCGCCAGTATCTGCCCGGTAAACATGGCGACGAATACGGCAAGCGAGTAGGCAAACAGCGTGATCTCCATCTGGATCACCAGTCCGGCAAACAGATACTGGATGCAGGTGATCTCATTTGCCATCGCCACAAGTACCGTCAGGAAAAAGTTTATGATCTGCGGCAGGAACAAAAACAGCAGTCCCGACAGATAGTTGGTCACATAAAGCTCCAGCCGGTTGACCGGAAGCGCGTGCATCATGTTGGCATTCTTCGCGGAGTACAAATAAGAAAATACCGCCAATGCCATGACCGCCGCCACGATAAAGATCAGAACCGGCTCCGTCTGTATCTGCACGGCGCTCTCGATGATCCGGTACATCCGCCCTGTATTTCCATAGTAATCATGATACCACTGGTCGGTCGCCATCTGCCAGGTGGAAAACGGCATCGCAAAAAACAGCACGACAAAATACAGTGCCCAGAGCGGCCAGAAATGCGTCAGATTCTTTTTCAGTATGGTGCGGTTAAAAAAGGATGTCTTTGACTTCATAATCTGCCCCTCCCATCTCATAGATAAAAATTTCTTCCAGCGTCAGCGGCAGTATATCCACGATCATCGGATGCTCCTCGGAAAGCGCGCGTTCCGCCTCCTTCGGGTCACCCTTGACGATCATCGTATACACGCGCCCGGTATTCGCCATATGGAGCACCTCAAACTGCTCCGGAAGCTTCGGCATTCCGCTCGCGCTCGCCACCTGGATCTTCGTCACACTGCCCTGGAGATCACTGAGCGAACGCTCCACACGGATACATCCCTGATGCATGATGCCCACATGGTCGCAGACATCCTCCAGCTCGCGCAGATTGTGCGAGGAGACTAAAACCGTCATCTCATGCTCCGCCACCTCGGACATAATGATGCTCCAGATCTGCCGCCGCATCACCGGATCCAGCCCGTCCACCGGCTCATCCAGGATCATAAGCTGCGGCTTGCAGCAGATGGACAGCCAGAACGCCACCTGCTTTTGCATCCCCTTCGAGAGCCGTCTGATATTGCGTTTCACATCGATGCCCGGAAAAAACTCCTGCATCCGGTAAAAAAGCTTCGCGTCAAATTCCGGATAGATCCCCTCGTAAAACCGCTTCATTTCCAGTGTGTCTGCCTGCATAAAATAAAACAGATCATCCGGGATATACGCCATCTTCGCCTTAATCCCCTTGTTTTCAAACACCGGCTGTCCATCGATCAGGACCTCCCCCGCATCCGGTCTGTATATGCCGGTCAGGTGACGGATCAGGGTGGATTTCCCGGCACCGTTTGGCCCGACAAGCCCGTAGATCGCGCCCTTTTTTACGTGCATATCCACACCGCGCAGCGCGCAGAAGCCGTCAAAGGATTTTTTCAGACCTCTTACTTCTATCATGTGTTCTCTCCTCCCTCCGCCAAATGATCGATCCGCTCAATGAGCTCCGCTTTTTTCACCGACAGAAAACAGAGTTCCTCGACGATATCGTCAAAGTCCTCCAGCAGCTCGTCCGCCCGCGCATGGCAGCTTTCCTGGTGCTCCGCCACAAATGTCCCCTTCCCCGCGACCGAATACACGTAGCCGTCGCTCTCCAGATCGCGGTAAGCCTTCTGGATCGTGTTCGGGTTGATCGCAAGGCGCGACGCGAGTTCGCGCACGCTCGGCAGCTTCTCATTGGCAGAAAGAGAATTCGAGATGATCAGCCTGCGCAGACCATCTTTGATTTGCTCATAAATCGGTTTGGAATCCCGGTAATTTAATTGAATCAAATCGGACCTCCTGTCTGTACCAACTGTACTATTCGTTTTAGTACAGACAGTATAGCATGGGAGGTCCGCCTTTACCATAAAGATAATCCTATGAAATTATTAAGTTTTCTTTAAGCCGTCAGCCCAGATATGCCTTTAACAGCCCAAAAGTATTCTTCACTCCGTCCACATGGCTGCGCTCATAGCCGTGCGACGCATAGACACCTGCGCCGATCAGCCCGTGCCGCACATCATAGCCCGCGGTCAGCGCCACATCCGCATCCGAGCCGTAGTATGGGTACACGTCCACCGCGAAATCAAGCTCCGCTTCCTTCGCCGCCGCGATCAGCCCGGTCACCACATCATAGCTGTACGGTCCACGGCTGTCCTTCGCACAGATGGACACCTGCGTCTCCTCGCAGGAAAGCCCCTCTCCGACACAGCCCATATCGACTGAGATCACCTCCGTCACGCCCTCCGGTATCGACGCGGCACCGCCGTGACCGACCTCCTCGTACACCGTGATGTGCTGGTAGATCATGCGCTCCGGCGTGACCTGCTCCTCCTTTAAATATCTCGCATAGCCGAGCAGGATTCCGACGCTCAGCTTGTCATCCAGAAAACGGCTCTTGATATATCCCGTCTTTGTCACCGTGGTGCGCGGGTCGAAGCAGACGAAATCACCTGCCATGATTCCAAGTTTCTCGACATCCTCCTTCGTGTGGACCCTCTCATCCAGCACGATCTCCACCCCGTCAAAGGTCCGCTTCTTGTCATTGTAATCCCCGTTTACGTGGATGGAAGCGTCTGCAAGCTGCAGCGTGCCGTCAAACACGCCGCCGAAGCGCGCGTGAACCCGGCAGTTCTCCGCCTCCGTATTGTTTGCGTTCAGCCCGCCGACCGGCGTCACCTTCAGTCTGCCGTTTGACTTGATCTCTGCGACCATCGCGCCGAGCGTGTCGATATGCGCCTCCAGCATCACGGCATTCTCCTTGTCCCTGCCACCGAGCGCCACCAGCACGCCGCCTTTCACCGTCTGCTTCGGCTCATAGCCGAGCGCTCTGTACGCCTGCATCACATAGTCCGCCGCCTCTCTTGTAAAACCGCTCGGACTGTCGATCGCGAGGATTTTTTTCGTCTCCTCCACGATATAATCTACATAAGCTTTTGTCTGCATCTGTCTGATTCCTTTCTCTCAAACACCACAAAATACAGATACCTCTGGATTTTGTACGATTTACTTATAATCTGCTCTGGTAATTTTCCAACTGATGAAAAATACCAGCAACATTTACAACATCTGCCCTTACATCGAAAATGACAATATAATCCATCTGTGGAATAACCGCTTCATGATACCCCTTTTTTGCCAAATAACCATCCCTGCTAACAGGAAATTGAAAAGGATTTATTTCCAATCTGTTATAGATACTGTCGATACCATCCAGCAAATGTTTTGCAGCCCCCTCATTCTTCAAACGGTGAATCAGATAATGCACTAACTTATCAAGCAATTCATCCGCATATTCTGAAATAACTAATTTATAACCCATACTTTGCCCTCATTTCCCTGAGTGCTATTCTGGCATCTTTGATCTGTCCAGTCTGAATCTGTTTCTCAGAGATTTCAATATCTCTGTACATAGCGAGTTGTTTCATTGTGGACTCATAAATTTCCATACTCATAATGACCATATCGCCGTAACCATTTTTCGTAATATAAATGGGTTCTTCTGCTTTGTGGCACATATCGGAAATCTCTGACGTATTCTTTAAATCTTTAATCGGAATTATTTGTGGCATAGACGACACCTCCTTAATTATGGGATAATTATATCATAATTATATCCATTTTCAACGCTTATATTACAAAAGAGAATCCGTCAGGCACAGAAATCCTCCCAGATTCCCCCTCCTGCCGTTGCTTGCCCTATGGGAAAACAGCACCCCGCTGTTGCAGCAGGTACACACGTCCGTCACCGCCAGATGTTCCGGCAGGACGCCCGCCTCCAGCAAAACGATCTCGTTCACCCGCCAGAGATTCAGGTGGTATTTCTTCTCCGCGTCAGCCGTTCCCGTCTGATTCTTCGGGCTCTCCCGCAAAATCTCGCCCTCATGCCCCGCAAATTCGCGCGCGAACTGCTCCGCCACATCAGCACTGACCTCGTAGCAGTCCTGACAGATGGACGGACCGACTGCACAGACCAGATCCTCCGGGCGGCTGCCGTACTCTTTTTGCATCGCCCCGATCGTCGCCCTGCCCATGCGAAAAACCGTGCCGCGCCAGCCCGAATGGCTCATACCGATGGCGCGGTTCACCGGGTCTACGAAATAAAGCGGTACGCAGTCCGCATAAAAGGTCGAGAGCACCAGCCCCGGCTCGTTGGTGATCAGACCGTCCACATCACTGTAATCGCGCGCGCGAAAAATTCCTTTTCCGGCATCCGCCGCCGTCACCTTCCGCACATTTACTGTGTGTGTCTGGTCGGTACACACAAACTTCTCCGCGTCCACAGAGAGCGCCGTCGCAAGTCTCCGGAAGTTCTCCTCCACCGCCTCCCGTCTGTCCCCGCGGGAAAAGCTTAAGTTCAGCGAGGAAAACATCCCCTCGCTCACGCCCCCGAGCCGTGTGGTAAAGCAGTGCTTTACAATTCCCGTCTCCTCCAGAAGCGGGTATTTTAGCAACAATAGACCGCTGCCGTCCGCCGCACGGTGCCACTCCTCGCGCAGAGCACTCTTTGCCCCTTTTTTCCTTTTCAACAACAATTTTTGTTCCATGTCCCATCCATTTCCAACGATCTTTTTCTAATCCCCGGCATATTCAAACGCATTTTTCACCACGCAGGTCTGACCGCCGAGCACCGCCGCCACATCAAAGCGGCACGGCGTACTCTCCCCGTACCCGTGCGTCAGACAGTAATACGCCGCCGCGCGGCTGATCCGCCTCTGCTTCCTGAGATCCACCGCCTCAAGGGGATCGCCGCTTGCCGCCGTCCTGCGGTATTTCACCTCGACAAACACCAGGTACTCCCCGTCCCTTGCGATCACGTCGATCTCGCCGCCCCTGCAATGGAAGTTGTACTCGATCACCCGATAGCCCTGCTGTTCCAAATATGCCCCCGCAAGCTTTTCATATGCCGTTCCAACCGCCCGTTTATCCAAATATTCTCCTTCCCTAAAGCAATCCGGAATTTTGAAGTTTCGCCTTCATCTTGTCCATATCGTCCACAAACACCAGGATCTCCGCTACAACCTCGTAGAGCTCCGGCGGTATCGTGCTGCCGATCTCAAGCTTCGCGAGCGTGTCCGCCAGCGCATGATCCTGATAAAACGGAACTTCATTTTCCTTCGCCGCCTCGATGATCCGCTCCGCGACCTCGCCCTTTCCGGCAGCCAGGATCTTTGGCGCCACATCCCCCGGCTGGTACGCCACGGCGACCGCTGTCTTTTGTTTTTCTTTTTCCTGTGTCCGCTCTGTCATATCCATCACCCACAATCCCTCTAGGCGCGCACATCAAAGGAATAGCGGTGTACGCTGCCCGTCTGTACATTTCCCTTTTTCACAAAATTTTCCTTAAAGCTGATCCCGCGCCTCTCGTTTGTGATCGAAAAAGTGCAGTGATAACCCTTATTTTTCAGCCGCTTCTCCAAAATCGGAAGGTGCATCTCCACGAGCCGGTAGGAGGCGTCGCTCTCAAAATAAAAATTGGTCTGCACCTTCTTCTCCCTCATGCGCACGGAGACGTCGGTCGCGCCGAGCGCATCCATATCCAGATGCAAAAACGCCGTAAGCTCCCCCTCCGGATCTCCCTGCCCTTTTTTATTGGTGTAGACATAGAGTTCGCCGTTTGCATTCTGTCCCGACATCTTTAACGGAATCTGCACATAGTTATAGATCTGGTTCATCTGATTCATAAATTCGATATTTCCGCGGATCTCCGCCGCCGTCTGCAAAAAGGAGTTCTGTGTGAGCCCCGTCGCGCGCATCGCTGCATCAAGCTGCGTCATCTGACGCTCAAGCTTCTCATAGAGTGCCGTGAGCTTTTTGCCATCCTTCAGCTCCTCTGGCTTCAGCAGCCACTGCTGCTCGATCATATTGCGCAGCAGCATCTGAAATTCTTTTCCCGCAAAAAGCCTCTGCATCCCGCTCAGCCCGTTCATCTGGTTCTCCGCCAGCGCCTGCTGCAGGGCGCGCAGAAATTCCACTGTGCCAAGCTCCCTGTGCAGATTCACCTGACTGGCGGCTGCACCTTCCCCTGCAGCTCCCACCTGCCCGGCGAGCCCGGAGAGCGCCGCGTCCTCCTGCATGGTGTCCACGAACACCTCGTCGCCGTCCACGCCTGCGAACAGCGCCGGATTGCCGGTCAGCGTCGGCACGTTCTGCAATGCCTTTCCCAGCGCCTTTAACTGCTCCTCCGAAAAAAGCTGTTCCAGCGTCACCGCCACATCCACGGGCTGCGCGTTTCCATTCACCCCTCCTGCGAGTGCGTCCGGCAATGCCCCTTCCTGCGGCAGAGCGCCCTGTCCGGTCTGTGCAGCCCCTCCGGACTGCGCGCCCTCCCCCAGAAAAATATCCATCACCTTACTGTACAGCGCAAATGTCTCCTCCGGCGACAACGCCTCGCTCCCAAAGAGCTCCGCCATCTGGCTGACTGCCAGATCCATCTCCCCGAGAAGCGCATGATGCCCCGACAGATAATTTTCAAACTGTGCCGCCATGATCTCGTTCACCGGAAGTCCCAGCTTCACCATCTGCACGATCGTCTGTACATTGGCGTTCGGATTGGCGTTGACGTATTTGATCATGGCAAGGAGATTCTCGCGGTTGATCGGCATCCCCTCCTGCATCATGGCGTCGGTCATCGCAAGCGCACGGTCTGTCACCGGGATCTGCGCAGCCGTCAGCGCGTCGAGAAGCGTGGGGTTGCCCATGCTGCCTGCGCCGGTATACGGACGGATGGCAACCGTCTGCCCGTCGTTTTCCTTCACCTGAAAAAACATTGCGGTTCCCGGCCGGATATCCACTTTTCCATCCAGGCGCGCGGTGATCACCTGCCCGTTCCCGAGCGCCAGTGTCACCTTGCCGCCCTTTACCGCATTGACCGTTCCCTCAAACACACTTCCGGCGGCAAGCTCCCCGACGGTCGAGACGAGCTTCTGCGTTCCCTGCACACTGCGCAGTTCCTCTGTGCCGTTGCTCACGTTCCGGTTATATTGTCTCAGCATATCTGATATGCGCATCGTTCCCTCCGTTCCGAAGCTTTATGCAAAAAACATCCCTACACGACAAAATTTCCGATAAAGCTTCTTCTGTGAATCGGCGACGGCCCGTACTTTTTCAGCGCCTCTATGTGCTCCGCCGAGCCGTAGCCCTTGTTCGATGCAAAACCGTACTCCGGCAGGATCCTGTCATACTCCACCATCAGGCGGTCCCTCGTGACCTTCGCGACGATACTCGCCGCACCGATGGAAATGCTTTTGGCGTCGCCCTTGATGATCGGAATCTGGCGCACAGGTACACCCGGGATCGTCACTGCATCGTTTAATAATATATCGGGTGTTACGCCCAATTTACTTATAGCCTCCCGCATCGCCTCATAGGTCGCCTGAAGGATATTGATCTCGTCGATGCGTTTTGGATCTGCCATTCCGATGCCGACCGCCACCGCCTGCTCCATGATCACGTCGTAGAGCTCCTCGCGCTTTGCAGCAGAAAGCTTTTTGGAGTCGTTGATATATAAAATATCACAGTCCTTTGGCAGGATCACCGCGCCCGCCACGACCGGTCCGGCGAGAGGGCCGCGCCCCACCTCGTCAATACCGCAGATATTCCCATAGACGGCATATTCCTTTTCATACTTTTTCAGTTCCTCCGTGCGTCTGCGCTCTGCGGCAAGCTTTTCCATGCGTCCTCTTGCCTGCTCCACCAGCTTTTGGACGCCCGCCCGCGCATCCCCCTCGTATTCCCTGATAAAACAAGGCAGCATGGATTCCTCTGCTGCCTTTAATTCTTCTCTTATCGCTCCGATTTTCTTTGTTTCCATCCTCTGTATACTCCCCTTACGGTCTCTCGATCGTGATCCTTCCCAGCCTGCCGCTGCGGAATTCATCGATCAAAAGTGTCGCCGCCTTACTGTAATCCAGCTCATTCCCTCTGGAAATACACCTGCGGTTCTGTGCGATCTGCTCCAAAATAGCTGCCGGCTCTGCACTCTCGTCAACCGCGTGTTCCTCCGTGCCGTAGCGCGCCGCAAGCACCCCCGGATAATACGCTGTCAGTACCCGGATCAGTTCCAGTGACAGCTCGTCAATATTTAAAATCTCATCCTTGATCGCACCCGTCAGCGCCAGATACAGTCCCACGCGCTGATCCTCAAACTTCGGCCAGAGGATTCCCGGCGTATCGAGAAGCTCCACATTTTTATTCAGGCGGATCCACTGCTTCCCCTTCGTCACTCCCGGCTTATTTCCCGTCTTTGCACACGCTTTTCCCGCGTAGGAATTGATAAACGTAGATTTTCCGACATTTGGGATGCCGACCACCATCGCGCGCACCGGGCGGTTCTTAATGCCGCGCTTTCTGTCGCGCTCAATCTTTTCCCGGCAGGCTTCCATGACGACCGCCGTGATCTGCTTCATACCCGCCTTGCTCCGCGCGTCAAGCATCACGACATAGCAGCCCCGCTCCTGAAAATAAGCCGTCCACGCACGGCTTGCCGCCTCGTCCGCCAGATCTGCTTTATTCATCAAAATCAGTCTCGCCTTATTTTTTCCCAACTCATCGATGTCAGGATTCCTGCTGGCAAGCGGGATCCGCGCGTCCACCAGCTCGATCACCAGATCGATCAGCCTGATGTCCTCCTGCATCTGCCGCTTTGCCTTTGTCATATGTCCCGGATACCACTGAAACTGCATCTTCTACCTCCACACTCTATAAAAATCCGAAATTGCCCCACGGCGCTACACAAAACCATGCTTTTCCGATAATGTGCTGCTTTTTGATATTGCCGATATTGGCGTATCTGCTGTCCTCGCTGTTGTTGCGGTTATCCCCGAGCACAAAAAATTCGTCCTGCGCAAGGGTGATCTCCTCGGACGCAAGCCCCGCCTCCTCGATGGACGCCGCCTGGATCTCATCCTCAAACGGCTCGCCGTTCACATAGAGCGCACCGTTTTTGATCATCACTGTGTCCCCCGGCACCGCGACGACACGCTTCACATAATAATGCGACTTCTCATTGCCGTTTGGCTGGAATACAATGATGTCATTCGGCTTCGGATTGGTCACCTTATAGATAAAGCGGTTGACCAGTATCTCATCGCCTCCCTCAAGCGTTCCCGCCATCGACTGCCCGATCACACTCGTTCTCATCCCAACAAAATATACAAGCGTGAATGCCAGAAGCAGCGTGATCAGAATCTCCACCGCCCAGACGCCCACTTCCTTCACCACTGCCATATTTACTTTTTTCTTGCGTCTTGAAAAATTAAGTCCGCTCCGTTGTCTGCGCATACTGCTCCTCTTTTGCCTTTCCTGACGACGAGTGGCACGCTTCGCGAACCGCTCTTATGTCAATCAAAATTCCATATGAGTTCATGTTATACTTTAACACAAACATGGTGGGTTCGCAATGAAAAGCAGATGTGAAAGCTGCCAATACATTCCTTTTCCTATAGGACGTAATTTCCCTATTGAAAAATCCATCCACCTTGTCTATAATACCCTTAATCGAAACAGATACAGGCTGTGACGTGTTGGCACACGTATAGATGCTTGTAAACGAGAGCATTTTCTCTCGAGATGCACCGTGGATTTCCGGCATATACATAAATACTTCCACCGGAAAAAGAATTCATAAAGCGCGGCAGGAAAAAGTTTGTGAAAGTGATCATGAAAGAATATGGAATATAGAGAAGAGCGAAAATACCTCTGCTCTGATTACGAACTGGAGATTTTAAAGCACAGACTGCGGGCAATTCTTCCTTATGATACCCATCAGGAGGATGACTGTTATCTGATCCGCAGTCTCTACTTTGACACCCGGGACGATCAGTGCTTTTACGAAAACGAAGCTGGTGTGGATAACCGGAAAAAGTACCGGATCCGTACCTATAATAACTCCGATCAGAAGATTCATTTTGAGATCAAGGAAAAAAGCCACAGCAAAACCAAAAAGACTTCCTACGCCTTAAGCCGGGAAGAATGTGACTTGTTTATCGCGGGAAACTACCGGCCTGACATCGGCAGTTCTTCCGTCTTAAACCGGATCGCCATTGAGGAGCATCTTCATCTTCTGCGGCCGGTCGTCACCGTGGAATATGAGCGGACCGCTTTTACTTATCCCATTGGAAATGTCCGGATCACTTTTGACCGGAATCTCTCGGCATCCCCGGATGTCTCTGCCTTTTTTGCCGAGCATCCGGTAAAATATCCGGTCATGCCCGCACATTTCCACGTTCTTGAAGTAAAATACGACGAACTGCTGCCGGATTTTATTTCCCAGACGTTGGAGCTGAACCAACTGAACCAGACATCGTGTTCCAAATACTATCTGTGCCGCAAGGCGTGCGACACGATGGATATACTATAATTTTTCTTACTTACATAACAGGAGGTCTCTATGAGTACCAAAGACATTATCAAAAATTCTGTACTGGAAAATTTTGCGACAGACATCTCACTTGTAAGAGTCTGTATCGCACTGACGTTTGCGGTGGCGCTGTCGCTTTATATCTTTTACATTTACCGGCTGACCACAAAATCCGGCTTTTACTCGAAGGACTTTAATAAGTCTGTGGCGCTTATGTCAGTCATTACTGCCGCCATTGTACTTGCCATGCAGTCAAATCTGGTGATCTCCCTCGGTATGGTCGGCGCCCTCTCCATCGTGCGTTTCCGCAATGCCATCAAAAATTCGATGGACCTGGTATTTCTTTTCTGGTCCATCAGCGTCGGCATCATCTGTGGCGCGGGACTTTACGAGATCGCGCTGATCGCCTCTGTGATCGTCACCGTGCTGCTCTTTCTTCTGGATGCTGTTCCCAGTCCAAAGGCAGCCCAGCTTTTGATCGTCAACAGTTCCTCCACCGATACCACAGAAGAGATCGAAGCTCTGGTAAAGAAACACACCAAATCCAGCACTGTAAAATCCCGTAACCTCACAAAGCAGGGACTTGACATGGTAGTGGAATTCAAATGTGCCCAAAATGAGGATGTATCTCTCCTAAAGGAGCTTCACTCGCTTCCTCATATAACCAGCGTCTCTATCCTCTCCCACGACGGAGAGCGCCGCTTCTAAGATTTACGAGGTATTTATGTCAGACATGAAACTTGCCGCATATGCCGCTTTTTGCGTCATAATCACAATTTTTCTCATTTATAAGAAAAAAAGCCGCGCCCTGTCGGGCTTTTTTCTGCTTTTTTCAGTTACCCTTCCGGTGGTTTTTATCACAGTCACATCCTCTGCCGCCAAAACGGTTCTGATCAATGAAATCTGCAGCAACAACTTTTCTGTTTTACAGAACTCCTCCGGCGGATATACCGACTATATTGAACTTTATAACGCCGGCGATTTTGATATCTCGCTGGAGGACTGGACGCTCCAAACGGAAAGTGAGCTCTCCGAGTTTTATACCTTCGGCGATATCGTTTTAGAACCCGGTTCTTATCTGCTGCTTGTGCGCGATTCTTCTGCGGGCACCTCTGTCGCAGAAGCCACCTCCCTGACAGTTCCTGCCGGGGAAACTGCCACTCTGGCTGTTCCCTGTGCCGTTTCCAGTCTCGGAGAGACCGTCTATCTGCGCAATTCCATGAGAAAAACCATAGATGCCGTAGACATCCCTGCCCTGCGGTATGATACTGTCTACGCCCGCGCCGCCGATGCGGATGACAGCTGGGATGTTTTTGCTCCCACACCCGGCAGCGCCAACCGGGAGGAATCTGTTTCTGTCTCCGATCTCTTTGAGCAGGACACGGACACGCCGGTTTATGACAGGGAAGATCTTGCACTCCCTTCGGATGAGACTGCAGATTTTCCGATCCTGTCCATTTCCATTCCGGAAGATTCTCTCTACGGGGCAGACGGCATCTTTCTCCCGGAACAAATGCTTTTGACCGGACGGGAATACGAGAAGGAATGTCGGATTGATTACTTTTCCACGGAGAAGGGATATGAGTTTTCCCAGAATGTCGGCATTCGTGTCGGCAGACGTTCGGATCATCTGGAACATCTGGATTTTAACCTCTACGCCCGTGATATCTACGATGGAAATAACTCCTTTTTGTATGATTTTTGGGGGACAGAAACTCCCGGTGACAAAGTTCTTCTCAATTATCTGAGCACAAAAGAGCACCTGATCTCCTCGCTCCTGCGCGAAAACGGCTTTCCGACAGCCGTCTCGACGCCCTGCGCGGTTTTCATAAACGGCGGATTCTATGGCAAATATTATCTGTCACAAGACTTCGATGCGAACTATATCGCCTCCGCCTATGGACTGAAAGAAGAAAATATCACGCTGCTCGAGGAGGGGCAGCTTGAAAGCGGCTCCGATTACGCCCGGCTGGAATATCAGAGCATCACAGACACAGCCTCCAAGGTCGATCTCTCCGGTGCACACAATTACACCTGGCTGAGCGACCGGATCGATATGGAGAGTCTGATCGATTACTATGCTGCTGCTCTGTATTTTAATAACTATGACTTCTCTCCCTACAACGAGTGCATTGTCTGGAGGGATGAGGCGGGCGATAAGAAATGGCATTTTGAAATCAGCGGTCTTGACACGGCGCTGACTGATTTCTTCACCGGAAATGCTGTGGACAGCGATACGGTTTCCTACGCTCTGGAAAAAGATCCGCTTCTGGCGGCGCTGATCCGGAACAACGATTTCTATGATGCTCTCTATCAGAGGATTGCATATATCTCTGAAAATGTATGTTCCGAAGCCGCCATAGAAACACTTTTGTCCGAAAACAATTATTTTTCTGAAGACTCGGAGCAGCTCATTGCCGACCTGAAGTTTTTTTCCGAAGCCCGCGCCGATTTTATACTTCCCTATCTGGAGAGTATCCGGGAATAACAGATTTTTTCTTTATGAAAGGTGTTTTTTAATGAAAGCAAAAAATTTACTCCTAAAATTACTGTGGATGCTTCCCCTATTTCTGTTCATCGGGTTTACGATCCTTACGGTAAATTATGGCAGACGCTCCCGTGCTGCCACTGCTGCCGGAACTGCCCCTGAGAATGCACTCCCTGCGGCAGATGAAAACTGCGACGTCCGTTTTTCTGTTCCGAGCGGTTTTTATGAAGAAGATTTTCCACTGACCCTGTCCGCACCGGACGGATTTACGATCTACTATACGCTGGACGGCAGCCTTCCTACGACCGCCTCCGCGGTGTATTCCTCCCCACTTACCGTCACCAATGTCTCGGGGCAGGAAAAAAAGTATTCGAACCGAGCGGATCTCAGCAAAAGCGGTCAGCCGGTTTCCTCTGAATTTCCGGAAAAGGCGTATATTATCCGTGCAGTCGGCATAAACGCAGACGGCATCTCAACCGATGTCGCCACTGCCACCTATTTTGTCGGTTATGAAGGCTATTATGAAAACACCAGTGTTCTCTCGATCGTCTCAGACCCAAAAAATCTTTTCGACGAGCAGAGCGGTATCTATGTCCTCGGGCAGTCCTATTATGACCATGTCGCAGCCGGAGGTGACCCGTCGGATGACCGGTTCGCCAATTACAACCAGACGGGACGCGAATGGGAACGCCCCGCCCACATCGATTATTTCAATGCCGACAAAGAATATGTATTTTCCCAGGAGACCGGAATCCGCATCAACGGCAATTCCTCCCGGAGTGATTCCCGGAAAAGCCTGCGGCTCTATGCCCGGAAAGAATATGACGGAAACAGCCGTTTCCTCTTTCCTTTTTTTGAAGAGGAGCGTTATCCGAAATCGCTTATTTTGCGGAGAGGTATCTTCCGAAATCAGTTTCTCCCTTCTCTGGTGTACGACCGGAATATCGGCACGCAGAAATATTCCACCTGTGTGGTATTTATCGACGGTGAATTCTGGGGCGATTACTATATCCTCGAACGCTATGATGAAGCCTATATCGAAAATAACTACTTTGTGGATGATGAGAATGTGACCATAATCAAAGACGGTATGCTCTTTGAGGGTTCCTCTGTCGTCTACGATGCCTACGGACAGCTTCTTTCCTATATGCAAAATAACGATCTTTCCGTCCCGGAAAATTATGATTATATCTGTTCACAGTTTGATATTCAAAGCTACATTGACTATTACTGTACACAGATTTTTCTGAATAATTATGATTTTTCGGAATCCAAAAACAATGTTCTGTGGCGTTCTAACAGCATAGATGAATCCAACCCCTATGCGGACGGACGCTGGCGATGGGCGCTTTTGGATCTGGATTTTACGCTGAACTGGAACGATTATGAAAATTATGCCACGAATTCTTTTTCGGATGCCAGAGCTGTCGCACAGCACACCGAGCAGATCATGTTTGGTTCCCTGCTCGCCAACGCCGATTTCCGCCAGCAATTTGTGACCACCTTTCTGGATCTGGAAAATGTAAACTTTGATTATGACACGGTATGCAAAAAAATGGAATCCGTCTCCTCCCTGATCAACGCGGAGACGGAAGCGGACTGGAAGGAATACTTTGAAAAAAGACCTGCATATATCAATGAATATCTCGCAGAGACTTTTTCCTTATCCGGTGTCCTCACCGATGTTACACTTGAGATCAGCGACGCCTCTGCTGGGGAAATTCTCTTAAACACGGTGACTCCTGATCTCACAACGGGAAGCTGGACGGGTTCCTACTACAGTGACTATCCGGTGACTGTCACCGCCCTGCCAAAGGATGGCTTCCGGTTTAAAAACTGGATTGTCGACGGCGTCGAATACTCTGACACCGAACTTACCGTTCCTCTGGCAGAATCAGGAACGCAGATTTATGCTGTCTTTGAACCAGAGCCATAAATATAAAATGGGGCTGTAAAAAGCCCCCTAAAAGAACAAGACCGCAGGCTCCTGTCGCCTGCGGTCTCTCACATTAAGTTCATTATTTTACTAACTCTTTTACCTTCGCCTTCTTACCGATGCGGCCTCTTAAGTAGAATAATTTTGCACGTCTTACCTTACCCTGACGAACAACCTCTACCTTCTCAACATTCGGAGAGTGTAACGGCCATGTCTTCTCAACACCTACGCCGTTGGAGAGCTTTCTCACCGTAAATGTCTCACGGTTGCTTCCGCCCTGTCTCTTGATCACAGTTCCCTCGAATACCTGCACACGCTCACGGTTACCCTCTTTGATCTTACCGTAAACCTTTACCGTATCGCCGACACGGAACTGCGGTACCTCAGCCTTTAACTGCTCTGCCTCAATGCTCTTAATGATTTCATTTGCGTTCATTTTGTGACCTCCTGTAATTTGGATGTTCTTAATACGCCTATTCGTAACAGAGGACCATCTGTCTATTCACAACCCTTACATTATAGCACGGGATGTCCGGGATGTAAAGCCCTGTTTACAACTTTTCCGGGTGTTTCTTCTCCATCCAGTACACCTTCTGCCTGGAAAAACACAGCCCCAGTGACTCCTGAAGCTTTCTCGACGCCTCGTTGTCCTCCGCCACCTGACCGTAGGGCGTCATGCCCTGCTCCAGGGAAAGATTGATCAGATAGGTCTCAAGCGCCTTTCCGATATGCCGCTTTCTATACTCCGGAAGTACCTCGAGCAGACCAAGTCCGCCCTCCGTATGCATTCCGGCAAAACCGGCGAGCACGCCGTCGACAAAAGCGCCGTACATCCATCCCTTCTCGATGCGGTCCCTGATATAATCCTCATCGTCCACCGTCCGGTAAACCGAGCGGACAAATGCAAGCTCATCCAGCGTCAGCCGCCGGATTTCTGCGGCGGGTTTCTTTTCTTTCCCATTCGGCGCCGCATCCCGGCGCGCACGTTTCTCCTGCCGCCCTGCATCCGTCTGATAAAGTCCGCTGACCGGAAGCTTCTCTTTTCTTGTGTAGACCGCCTGGTAAAACGACATCGTTTCCTCCACGCCAAGCAACTTTTGGGCATCTTCCCTCATAAATTCCTGATGCAGCGTCAGCATCGGGCTTTCCTCCCCGCACGCCGCCGCATCCTCACGCAGCGCAAAGAGCGCCGCGATACCGTCCTCCCGGTTCTCGGCGGTGTGGAGATAGATACCGCTCGCCGTATCGCAGAGACAGACCGTCCTGCCCTTCACATAAACCAGACGCGCCTGCCCCCGCTCGATCAGTTCCGTCATGTCAATGTGCAGAAGCTTCTCTTTTTTCAGGGCGGGCAGACACGCCCGGAGCGCCTCATAGCGGCGGTAGAGATCGGGACGGCGCTCCCTCGTGCGCGCCACGGCTGCCTCCCTGCGCCACGCAGCGATCTCCTTCTGGTTCCCAGAGAGCAGCACCGGGGGCACACGTTTGCCATGCCACTCCTCGGGGCGGCTGTACTGCGGATACTCCAGCAGATCGCCCTCAAAGGATTCCGTCTCCCCGGACACGCCGTTGCCGAGCACGCCGGGCACCATGCGGGAAACCGCGTCGACCAGCACCATCGCCGGAAGCTCCCCGCCTGTCAGGACGTAGTCTCCGATGGAAATGTAATCGGTCACGATCTCCTCCAGCACACGCTCATCGATCCCCTCGTAATGCCCACAGAGCAGCACCAGCTCGTCCTCCCTGGCGAGTTCCCGCGCCAGTTTCTGTGTAAACGTCTGTCCCTGCGGGGTCAGGTAAACCGTGCGCGGACGCCCCCCGCCTGCCACCGACTTCCACGCATCATAGACAGGCTGCGCCTGCATCAGCATACCCGCGCCGCCCCCATAAGGATAGTCGTCTGTTTTCCTATGTTTATCTATCGTGTAATCCCTGATATTGACGGCGTCAATCGACAGAATATCGTTCGCCGCCGCTCTCCCGATGATGCTTTCTGCCAGCCCCTGCTGCACCATCTCCGGGAAAAGTGTCAAGATATGAAATCTCATAATATTCTCCATTAAACTACTTCCGGTTGATGTCAAGCAGTCCCGGAAGCAGATGCACAGTCATCCTGTGCTCCTCTAAATCCACGTCCTGTATACAGTCCTTGATCGCGGGAACCAGCACATCGTCCCCATCCTTCATCCGCACGGTATAGACGTCGTTCGCCCCCGTCTGCAAAACATCCGTCAGCGTTCCGAGCTCCTCCCCTTCATCCGTCCACACCGCAAGACCGATCAGGTCCGCGATAAAATACTCGTCCTTTTTCAGCTTCACAGCATTTTCGCGTGTGACAAAAAGCCCCTTCTGACGGTACTTCTCCACATCGTTGATGTTGTCGAACTCTTTGAATTTTAAGATCACCATGTTTTTAAAAAATTTCACGCCGGCGATCTCAAGCTCGAGCTTCTCTTTTCCCGTGTCCAAAATTACGTTTTTCAGCTTCTTAAAACGCGCCGCATCATCCGTCGTCGGAAACACCTTGACCTCGCCGCGCACGCCGTGCGTCGATGTGATGACGCCCACCTGCAATAAATCTTCCATGCATCCTCCCAGAAAAATTTTTGTTATAAAGTGAGAAAAAGGCTATCTGTTAAGATAGCCTGACATTTACTGTACGATTTCTACAATAACTTTCTTCTCTTCTTTTGAGGCAGCAGCCTTCACAACGGCACGGATTGCTTTCGCAATACGTCCCTGCTTGCCGATTACCTTACCCATGTCGGACTGCGCTACACGTAATTCCAAAACAATGGCTTTCTCATTCTCGGTCTCGGTTACAACAACCTCATCCGGGTAATCGACGAGTGATTTGGCAATTACTTCAACTAACTCTTTCATTAGACCCACCTCACTCATCCTATTTCTCGATGCCTGCATTCTTGAAAATGCGTGCTACGGTATCTGTCGGCTGAGCTCCGTTCGCTAACCACTTCTTTGCCAGCTCTTCATTTACATGATACTCAGTCGGATTCTTTGTCGGATCATAAGTTCCGATCTCCTCGATGCACTTTCCATCTCTCGGGGATCTGGAATCTGCAACTACGATTCTATAAAACGGAGCCTTCTTCTGTCCCATTCTTCTCAATCTGATCTTTACTGCCATCGCTTTCACCTCCTTAACATTTGTTGCGATTTATATCGCAGCCATCCGGCTGCTTTAGAATGCGTGATACGCAATTTCTAACGTCACTCTGTCCGTCTAAAACGGAAGTCCCTTAAACATTCCTCCGCGTCTGCCGCGCTTCATCATGCCCGGCATCTGCTTCATCATTTTCTTCATCTGTTCAAACTGCTTGACCAGACGGTTGACCTCCGCGATGTCGACACCCGCGCCCTGCGCGATCCTGCGCTTTCTGCTCGGATTGAGCAGCGACGGGTTCTGGCGCTCCTTCAACGTCATGGAATAAATGATCGCCTCCGTGCGGGCGAGGTTCTTCTCCGCTGCCGCCTCGTCGATCTCCGGCATCTTACCGCCGCCCATGCCCGGCATCATGCCGAGAATACTGGAGATTCCGCCCATCTTGCGCATCTGGCTCATCGACTCCAAATACATCTCAAAGTCAAATTCATTTTTGCGCATCTTCTGCTCGATCTTGCGGGCTTTCTCCTCGTCAAACTCCTCCTGCGCCTTCTCAATAAGCGTGAGCACATCGCCCATGCCGAGGATCCTCGACGCCATACGGTCGGGATAAAACTGCTCCAGATCGGAGAGCTTCTCGCCCATGCCCGCATAGAGGATCGGCTTGCCTGTCACCGCGCGGATGGAAAGCGCAGCACCGCCTCTGGTATCGCCGTCCAGCTTTGTCAGGATCACACCGTCAATGCCGATGCGCTCGTCAAAGGTCTGCGCCACGTTCACCGCATCCTGACCCGTCATGGCGTCCACGACAAGGATCGTCTGGTGTACGGAAACGTTTGACTTTATTTCAACCAACTCTGCCATCATCTCCTCGTCTATGTGGAGACGTCCGGCAGTATCGATGATCACAATGTTAAAAGAATTCTTAAGCGCGTGCTCGACGGCAGCCTTCGCAATATTCACCGGGCTGTTCTTATCACCGATGGAAAAGACCTCAACGCCCTGCTTCTCCCCGTTGATCTGCAACTGCTCGATCGCCGCCGGACGGTAAACGTCACACGCCGCAAGCAGCACCTTCTTGCCCTTCTGCTTAAACTTCCCCGCAAGCTTCGCCGTGGTCGTCGTCTTACCTGCACCTTGAAGTCCGGTCATCATAATGACCGTAAGCGCCTTGCCCGGCTGTAAGCTGATCTCAGTTGTCTCCTCCCCCATCAGACGGACCATCTCTTCATTTACAATCTTGATGACCATCTGTCCGGGATTCAGTCCGTTCATCACGTCCTGACCAACCGCACGCTCCTGCACGTCGCGGACAAACTGCTTGACCACCTTAAAGTTGACGTCCGCCTCCAGCAGTGCAAGCTTCACTTCCCGCAGCGCTGCCTTCACATCGTCCTCGGTCAGCCTGCCCTTGCTGCGCAGGTTCTTGAATACATTTTGAAGTTTTTCAGATAAGCTGTCAAATGCCATCTATAACTCCTCTAATATCTGATTGGAGATCTGCTCGATCCCCTCTATAACTGCATCGTCGTGATTCTCGCGAAAATCCTTCGCCAGGCGGTGAATCTCCTCCACCTTTTTCTTCGCAGACAGAAACTTCTCCACCAGATGGAGCTTTCTCTCATACTCCTCCAGCGTCCGCGTACAGCGCTTCACCATATCGTGCACACCCTGCCTGCTGATGCCCTCCTCGTCCGCGATCTCCCCGAGGGAAAAATCGTTGAACACGAAGTCCTCATATATCTTTCTCTGGCGTTCATTGAGCAGCTCCCCATAGAAATCATAGAGATAAGCCTGTTCAATTTTCTCTTCCATCAATCATCACCTCGGTTAGATTATCATAAAAGGAAACAGGTGTCAAGTATTTTTTCTTGACACCCGTTTCCTTTTTCAAAACAGCAGCGCCGCCTGCACCACCGCGGCAGCCGCCCCTGCGATCGAGCACACGCCGTAGAACGCCTCCTTCTTCCCGCTGGTCAGAAAAAAGCCCGCCGTGGAGACGACAAACACGCACACCGAAAGGAGCAGCGGCAAAACAGAGATCCCGTATTCCATACGCCCCACCTACAAGCTTGCGCGCACCAGCTTTGGCTTGTAGCCGTCCTGCTCAAGCGCCTTGATGATCTGCTTCTTGTGATCCGTTCCAAAACTCTCCAGCGTGATCCGAAGCTCCACCGCCGCGCTGCGGTTCGCCGTCACGAACTGGTTGTGCTCCAGCTTGATGACATTCCCCTGCTCCTTTGCGATGGTCGCCGCCACCTTTGAGAGCTCGCCCGGCTTATCCGGCAAAAGAACGGACACCGTAAAGATGCGGTCGCGGAAGATCAGCCCCTGCTGCACGACGGAGGACATCGTGATGACATCCATATTCCCGCCGCTCAAAATCGAGACCACCCGCTTGTCGGTCACGTCGAGGTGCTTTAGCGCGGCAACCGTCAGAAGTCCCGAATTTTCCACCACCATCTTGTGATTTTCCACCATGTCGAGGAACGCGACCACAAGCTCGTGATCCTCCACCGTGATGATGTCGTCAAGATTTTTCTGGATATATGGGAAAATCCGGCTACCCGGCGTCTTTACCGCCGTCCCGTCCGCGATCGTGTTGACCGCCTCCAGCG
>SAMEA3387474__coassemble_1238_pt1 | contig 22160 bp, 22 predicted proteins | sample SAMEA3387474__metabat2_low_PE_013 | metagenome-assembled genome bin SAMEA3387474 (sample SAMEA3387474) | Felis catus | biome: Faeces | place: United Kingdom | collected 2012 | reverse complement strand
GCCACTTGTCTGTCACAGGTGTACCATGAGATGAAACGTGGAAATATGGCGGGGGATGCGAAGTTTGAGACGTTCCCGGTCTGGAATCTTCCGCTGAAGCATCCGGTAAACCTCGCCTACGAGGCGGCGACGGCGGATTTAAACGACGTAAACATGATCGACCCATTCCATCTCGAGGCATACGGGGAGACGACAGTCAACTATAACCGCGATGTGGAGGCGTTCCCAATCGTGAAGAGCACACTCGCCAGCATTAACGGCGGCGCATTTGACTACAAGAGCCCGACCGATATGGGTGTAAATATGGCGGGCTATGCGATTTTTGACGATGCGGCAGTGAGCGAGGCGAGCTGCCAGGAGATCATCCGGCGTTTCTTTGCGGCGAAGTGCGCACACCGTCAGGGCAAGGGCGAGCAGGAAGCGGTGGAGAAGATCAAGCTCATCATGCGGCAGTTAAATATCACGCCGGACATCCGTGACGTGGTGAAGGCAGCGCTCGACAAATCTGCGGCGAGCGATATGCCGGCGGCGGCGATCGAGCTGCCGGACGGCAGGATTGTGACCGGAAAATCAAGCGAGCTTATGACGGCAAGCTCCTCGGTGGTATTAAATGCGATCAAGGAGCTGACAAATATCGACGATGATCTGACATTGTTAAGCCCGGTGATCCTAAAGCCGATCGTAGAGCTTAAGACGAGCATCTTAAACAACCACAGCACGCTTTTGAATCTGGAGGACGTGCTGACCGCACTGTCCATTTCCGGGGCGACAAACACGCTGACCGCGCGTGCCATGCGCGCATTGCAGCAGTTGCGCGACTGTGAATTTCACTCGACGCAGATGCTTTTCGCAGGCGATGAGGACACGCTCCGCAAGCTTGGGCTGCGCGTGACCTGCGAGCCGGTATATCCGAGCAAGGAACTGTACTTTTAAGGGGAGAGAAGACATGAATTTTTTGGAAGAACGCATCAGAAAAGACGGTATTGTAAAAGAGGGGAACGTGTTAAAAGTCGATTCCTTTTTAAATCACCAGATGGATATTGCGCTTTTCAACGAGATGGGCAAAGAGTTTCAGCGACGGTTTGAGGGAAAGCCGATCAACAAGATCCTGACGATCGAGGCGTCCGGTATCGGAATTGCCTGCATTGTGGCGCAGTATTTCCATGTTCCGGTCGTGTTTGCGAAGAAGTCAAAGAGCATCAACATCGAGGGAGAAATGTACGTGGCGGAGGTGGAGTCTTTTACACACCGCTGCAAAAATCAGGTGATCGTCTCCAAGAAGTTTCTGGATGAGGACTCCCATGTGCTGATCATCGACGATTTCCTTGCAAACGGCTGTGCGCTTCAGGGGCTGATCCAGATCGTTCAGTCTGCGGGCGGCACGGTGGAAGGCATCGGCATCGCGGTGGAGAAAGGCTTTCAGTCCGGCGGACGCATCATCCGCAATCTCGGCTATCAGCTCGAGTCTCTCGCCATCGTGGAGAGCATGGACGCGGCGACGGGTGAGATCTGCTTCCAGGAGCAGTAAGATACCGGCAAAAGTATATTACAGATAAAATTCCATTTCATCGGCGGACAGATGGAAGTGGTTTCTTTCCACGCGGAGGAGACCATCACGCTGCATCTTGCCAAGCTCATTGGAGAGCGCACTCCGGTCGACGTTGAGATAGTCGGCAAGCTGCTGTCTGTTAAATGGTATGACAAAATCGCGGCTGCCCTGCCGGATTGCCTGATAAGAAAGGTATGACAGCAGGCGGCCGCGAATTGTTTTTGGCGCGGTGTGCAGGCTGCGGCGGGACAGATGGATATTTTTCTGCGCGGAGATCGAGAGCAGATTCTCGACCAGTCTGTGATGGTAGGTGCAGGAGTGCGGGCAGACGGCGAGCAGCCGCTGGACATTCAAAAATAAAATCTTTGTCGTCTCGGCGGCAGTCACGTTGAACATCAGGGGTTCGCCGGGGATGCTCGCGTAGGTCTCTGCAAACACTTCGCCCGGAAGCACCTTATCCAGTACATTCTTATTTCCCCAGAAATCGTCATTTTCAATAAAAACGCTGCCGGAGAGCACGACGCCAAGCGATGTAACGGTGGTCCCGGCATGATAGACGGTGTCGCCCTTGTCATAGTGTTTTTGTACCGCCTGAAGGCAGTCCAGCATGGAAGTGATCTCTCCGGCGGAAATCCCACGGAACAGAGCCGTGGTTGTCAAAAAAGAAGTATCCATAAAAACCTCACTTGTTGTAGAAACAACATATTTGCTGCGAAAATCATAATATACTGCATGGGAAAAGTCAAGCAGACATAGAAGGAGGAACATATGGTTCGTAAGATTATCCAGATTGATGAAGAAAAGTGTATTGGATGTGGACTGTGTGCCGAGGCGTGCCACGAGGGGGCGATCGGTATGGTGGATGGAAAGGCGAAGCTTTTGCGGGACGACTACTGCGACGGTCTGGGGGACTGTCTGCCGACCTGCCCGGTGGAGGCGATCACCTTTGTGGAGCGCGAGGCGGCGGCTTATGACGAGGCGGCGGTTCTCGCGAACAAGCGGGAGCAGCAGACACTCGCGTGTGGCTGTCCGGGCACACGCGCAAGAGAGATTGAGCGGGAGGAAAGTATGGGATCGCACCGTGAGATGGCGGTGGCATCACATCTGCGCCAGTGGCCGGTGCAGATCAAGTTGGCGCCGACCCGTGCGCCGTACTTTGCCGGGGCGAATCTTTTGATCGCGGCGGACTGCACCGCGTATGCGTATGGCAATTTTCACAGTGAATTTATGAGAAACCATGTGACGCTGATCGGCTGTCCGAAGCTGGATGAGGGAGATTACACGGAGAAGCTGACGCAGATCATCGCTGATAACGATATTCAGAGCGTCGTGGTTGCGCGCATGGAGGTACCGTGCTGCGGCGGTATTGAAAATGCCGTGAAAAACGCCCTGCGCGCGAGCGGCAAATTTATTCCCTGGCGCGTGGTGACGATTTCGACGAACGGACATATTTTATAGGATTTGGGTGTCAAAATGGGCTGTTCAAAATGAGAATAGACAAAATGCACAAATGATATTCTGATTTGTGAATATGGAGAAGCTTAGAAACTTCTTAATGTTCTGTCAAGTTCCAGCAATTTGACGGCAGGGATGTCGGCGAAAGCCCGAATTGCGCCACGGATGGCGCATAGAGGGCGGTTGCGTTCTTATACATTACCGATACTCAGAACATTTTAGAAGTTCTTAGCTTTGGAATCCTGAACAAAAAGAATATCATTTGTGCATTTTCCAGTCGCAATCTGTAACAGCCCCTCGACAGATTTCCAAAAGAAATATGCGTTTTAGTGCTGTTTTTTAGGGCGCGGTATGATATACTTGAACATATGACCCTCCTGCGGATGCAGTGACGGCGGAGAGAAAGGATATCATGGATCATGGAAGACAAGACGATCATGGAAATTACAAACGATAAACTGGAGGAGGCGATCCGCACCTACGCGGCTGACCACACGAAAGAGAATCTCGCGGCGGTATTGAATCTGCTGCGTCCGACGAAGCTTTTGGTTCCGGCGATGCTAAAAGCGCCTGACCAGCCGGTGCCGTGTTTTTTGAGAAGCGACGGCGGCGGACAGTTTCTGGCGGTGTACACCTCCAAAGCCCAGATACCGGAAGAGCCAAAGAGTCAGGCGATACTTTCGATGCCGTTCCAGAATTGCAACAGTATCGTGGTAAAACCGGAGCTTAAGCTGACAGGTATGGTGATCAATCCGTTTTCGGACAACCTGATTTTAAAAAAAGAACTGATCGAGAAGCTGCATGAGGCTGACATGAAGGCAGGGCAGATGAAGCAGGTCAAGATGACGCCGGAGCAGTTTCATGTTCTTGCGAAAAAGCAGGCGGAGTTTGCGGCGCTGCCAAAGCGTCTATATGAGGAGGGTGAGACGTTTATCCAGAAACTCTGTGACGAAAAGGAAGCGTTTGTGAACCGGATCTTTGCGGAGGTTTTCCGTGAGGCGAAGCTTTATCCATATACGGAGGACGACTATTCCGTGATGGCGCTCGACATCGCCGAGGATCTGACACTTGTCCGTGTGGATCTGCCGGAGAAGGGCAACGTGCCGCCGCTCTGCCCGCGCGTGTACTTCACCTTTGACCCGATCATGAAAAAAGCGGGTTACTATACGATTGAGATGACGGCGGAGAGAGATGTGCGGCGTCTCGGTCAGGTTCAGGCAGACGGCACGCACACAGATTTGGGAGAAGCGCCGGTGGAGGGCGCGGAGCTCCAGAAGATCATAGAGCTTGCCCGCATGGACGGGGCGGGCATGACAAGCTAGGGTGCCGGGGCGTCATGCCTTATCACGTCGGCGTACACACCGTGTATCACGGAGAGCAGCGCATCCGGGGCGACGGTGATCGATGTTCCGATGCGTCCGCCGCTGATGTAGATTTTATCATAGGAAGCAGCAGTCTCCTGCACGATCGCAGGAAACTGCTTTTTCATGCCAAGAGGGGAGCAGCCGCCGCGCACATATCCGGTCACGGCGGTGATGTCTTTGACCGGTAGCATCTCGATGGACTTCTCTCCGGCTGCCCGTGCGGCGGCTTTCAGATCGACTTCTGCGGCAACCGGGATCACAAACACATAGTGCTGTCCGCTTTTTCCGCGCATGACCAGCGTCTTAAAGGACTGTGCGACCGGAGCCCCGGTCTTTTCTGCCGTATGCACGCCGTCGATAAACGTGTCACATTCATATTGGATGATCTCATAAGGAATTTTATTTCTGTCAAGAATCCGCATGGCATTCGTCTTTAATTCTTTGCCCACTGTCTGTTACCTCCCACAGGATTTTTTCAAATTCAGTCTAGCGAACCGGACGTTTCCTGTCAAGATGGTATGGAGTGCGGGGGCACCGGATTTCTGCAGTGGCAGGGTGAGCGCATTTTCTTGAATATGTGCGGGAAAGATGCTATAATGACGAGAAATAAAAGGAAGGAAGCAGGGACTTATGATGGATATGATAAAGAGAATAAAAGCGGATGTATTTCTCTCGGCGATACTATGCGTGGTACTTGGCGTGATACTTCTCGTGTGGCCGGCGGAGACGATCGATCTTTTTTGCAGGATGCTGGCGGCGGGACTGATCGTGATCGGTGTGGTAAATATTGTCTCTTATTTTGCCAACCGGGATCTGCATCCTTTCGGCGCGGTACTTGGTCCGATCGTGCTGCTGGTCGGCATCTGGATTTTTGTGCGGCCGGCGAGCGTTGTGAGTCTGGTGCCGATCGTGATCGGCGTGATGCTGTGCGTGCACGGGATCCAGGATACGAGACTCGCATTTGAGGCAAAGGCGAACGGTTATGAGCGGTGGTGGAGTATGCTGCTTATGGCGGCTGTCAGCCTGATTTTTGGCGTGCTCTGTATCGTCAACGCGTTTGGCCTGGTGAGTCTGGCGCTTCGGTTTATCGGGATCGCCCTGATCTATGACGGCGTGAAGGATCTGTGGATCGCAAGCCGCGTGATCCGCGCGGCAAAGGAGAGACAGATGCAGGAGGAAGCGCTTGAGGCGGAATACCGCGAGGTGGATGATGAGGAGAGAAGAGTTTAAGATGGAACGCACCGGGCTGCTCGCAGTCGGCGATGTGCTCCCGGTCACGGAGGGAAAGCTTCCCAATTCTTATTATTACACGCTGGGAAAGGCGTATGCGATGTCTGCAAATTACAGCGTGAGCGAGCGCATTCGCTCGCAGGAGGGGACGGTCGTGGATGTGAAGGAGACCCCGAAAGGGTACTTTGTCACGGTTGAATTTGAGGAATAGATCTGAGAGTTTGTGAGAGGTGGTTATGACGGGACAGGGAAGGGAAGCAGTCGATGTGCTTCTGGCAGAGAGCTTTAAAGAGCTTGCGCGAAAACAGCCGATCGAGAAAATTACGATCAAAGAGATCACGGACAAGGCAGGACTGATACGCCCGACATTCTATAACCATTTTCAGGATAAATACGAGCTGTTGGAGTGGGTCATCACGGCGCAGCTCTTAAAGCCGTTGGAGCCGCTGCTTCAAAATGGTATGGTCAACGAGGCGCTCCTGCTGTTGTTTACGAGCATTGAGCGTGAGCAGGAGTTTTACGCGCGGGCGTGCCGCATGGAGGGGCAGAACTCCTTTGAGAGCATCGCAAAGGAATGTGTCAAGCGGGTGCTACTACGCATTCTGACGGAAAATTCCGCAGAAAAAGCGGTGGAGCATATCTGGCTGACGCCGGAGCTGATCGCGGAGTATTATGCCCAGTCGATGTGCTATATGCTGATCCGGTGGGTGGAGTCCGGGATGACGATTTCTGCGAAGGATCTGCTCTGTGCCTACAATTACATGATGAAGCATTCGATGGACGAGGTTTTCGAGGAATTTTGTAAATAGCATTAAAAAATGATACAATTTAAAAGGTTTGTCGCGGGTGATATACATTTTGGCAGATTTGTATATCCTGTTGATACAGTTTGAAAAGATTGAATATTTGATATTCAGTCTTTTTTTTATACAATGTGTGCACTGACAAGAGAAAGTGAGGAATGAAAATGATCAAGTTTGGAAAAGGAGTTGTGAAGCTGCGGGTGCCGATACTGATTTTAAGTATCCTATTGCTGATCCCCGCTGGTTTCGGATATCTGAACACGAGAGTCAACTATGATATCTTAAGCTACCTTCCGGAAGATATCGAGACGATGGAGGGGCAGGAGATCCTGCTGGATGAGTTTGGAACCGGAGCGTTCTCCTTCTGCGTGGTGGAGGGAATGGAGGCAAAGGACATCACGGCGATGCGGAAGGACATTGCGCAGGTTGCACACGTCAAGGACGTCGTCTGGTATGACTCGCTGGCAGACATCAGTATTCCGATGGAAATGCTGCCGGATGATCTGTATGAGTTTTTCAATAACAGGGAGACGGACAGTACGCTTCTGATGGTTCTCTACGACACGTCGATGTCGGCGGATGAGACGATGGACGCCATAGAGGAGATCCGCGCGACCGTCAAGGGCGACTGTTACCTAAGCGGTATGTCGGCGGTTGTCACGGACACGAAGAACCTTTCCAACAAGGAGACGCCGGTCTATGTGCTGATCGCGGTGATTCTGGCGATCGTGGTCTTGTCGCTCACGATGGACTCGGCGGTCGCACCGCTTTTCTTTTTGCTGAGCATCGGAATGGCGATTGCCTATAATCTTGGAACAAACGTGCTGCAGGGAGAAATCTCCTATGTGACGCAGGCGCTGGCAGCAGTACTCCAGCTCGGCGTTACGATGGACTACTCCATTTTCCTCTGGCACAGCTACGAGGAACAGCAGGTGCGGTTCAATGGGGACAAAAAGAGGGCGATGGCGCACGCGATCTCGAATACCATCACCTCGGTTGTCGGAAGCTCCATTACAACGGTGGCAGGATTTATCGCACTCTGCTTTATGAGCTTTACCCTGGGTATGGATCTTGGAATCGTGATGGCAAAGGGCGTTGTTTTTGGCGTTATCTGCTGTGTGACCGTGCTTCCCTCCATGCTTCTGGTATTTGACCGGATCATTGAAAAGACAAAGCACCGTCCGGTCATGCCGGATCTCGGGAATATTTCCGGCTGGGTGGTACGGCGCCATAAAGCGTTTCTGGTGGTGTTTCTGCTGATCTTAGGACCGGCGGTTTACGGTTACACGCACACAGATGTGTACTATGACCTTGCAGGTACGCTGCCAAAGAGTCTGGAGAGTATCACGGCGAATGAGAAGCTGGAAGAAAATTTCCAGATGGGAGCGACCCATATGATCCTGGCGGACAGCAGCCTTCCGGCGAAGAGGGCAAAGGCGATGCTGGATGAGATCGAAAAGGTGGACGGCGTGAAAATGGCGCTTGGGTTTGATTCTCTGGCAGGACCGGGCGTGCCGAAGGCGATCATCCCGGACGATGTGAAGGAAATGCTGATCAGCGGGGATTACCAGTTGATGCTGGTCGGCTCAGAATATGCGGTGGCTTCGGATGAGGTCAATGCACAGTGTGAACAGATCAATTCGATCATTAAAAAATATGACGGTTCGGCGATGCTGATCGGCGAGGCGCCGTGTACGAAAGATCTGATCGAGATTACGGACGAGGATTTCAAGCGCGTCAGCGCGGTGTCGATCGGGGCAATTTTCCTGATCATCGCCATTGTGTTTAAATCTGTTTCACTCCCGGTCATTCTGGTGTCCGTCATTGAGTTTGCGATTTTTATCAATATGGGAATCCCGGCATACACCGGGACAACGCTGCCGTTTATCGCATCCATTGTCATCGGAACGATACAGCTCGGCGCGACCGTCGACTACGCGATCCTGATGACAAATAAATACAAAAAGGAGCGCTATCACGGCGCGGCGAAGGAGGATGCCATCGTGACCGCACTGCACAGCTCCATGCAGTCGGTGATCGTCAGCGCCCTGAGCTTCTTTGCGGCAACGTTTGGCGTGGGACTCTACTCCAATATTGATATGATCAGTGCGCTGTGCTCCCTGATGGCACGCGGTGCGATCGTCAGTATGATCGTGGTTATTTTTATCCTGCCGTCCGCGTTTATGATCTTTGACCGGCTGATCTGTGCGACGAGCATCGGTTTCCGCCGGAAAGCAGCGCCGGTCGGAGAGAAGACGGCAATACAGTAGGCGGATGGTTTGAGAAGAAAGGAATGGAGGTTTTATCATGAAATTCACAAAATTAAAAGAAGCATTTAAAAATAAATATGCAATCCGGATCATGGCAGGCGTTCTTGTAGTCACGCTCGTGGGCACCGGGGTATCGGTCTCAAGCGTCAGCGCAGCAAAGGCAGGAGGTGCAAAGCAGGAGACAAAGACAGAGCAGACGGCGGGCACAGAGCAGGAGGAAGATGCAGAAGATGCCTTGGATGAGCTGATCAACAGCCGTGTGACTGTGCAGGAAAAGGAGATCGGAAAAGAGGAGACAGTCTATGTGATCGCCGACAGCGTGGGAACGGCGCAGGATATCATCGTTTCCGACCATCTGGTGAACAAGGACGGTAAGGATACGATCGAGGACGTCTCATCCCTGAAGGATATTGAAAATGTAAAGGGAGATGAGAGCTTTGCGCAGACCGGGGAGAAGCTTGTATGGCAGGCAGACGGAAACGATATCTATTATCAGGGCACATCGGAGAAAAAGGCGCCCGTGAGCCAGAAGATCACCTACTATCTCGATGGTAAGGAGATCACGCCGGAAAAGCTTGCGGGCAAGTCGGGAAAGGTGACGATCCGTTTTGACTATACGAATCAGGAAAAATCGGGTGACGTTTATGTACCGTTTGTGGCGATCAGCGGTATGGTACTGGACGACAGCTTCCGCAATGTGGAGGTGACAAACGGCAAAGTGATCTCGGACGGAAACCGCGATATGGTTATCGGCTATGCGCTCCCCGGATTAAAGGACAGCCTGAAAGTTTCCGAGAAGGATTTTGACGGGGATGTGACGCTTCCGGAGTACGTGGAGGTGACTGCGGATGTCACGGATTTTTCACTGGATATGACGATGACGGTCGTGATGAATGCGACGAACTTTATCAGTGCAGAGGGTACGGACAGCCTGTCTCTGGAGGATGAACTTGGCACGCTGACCGATGCGACCAGTCAGCTCGAGGAGGGTTCCGCGGCGCTTGCGAACGGTGTGGATACATTAAAGAGCAGGCTCGGTGATTTTCAGACGGGTATGAATGCGCTCGCAGACGGAGTCAATTCGCTCCAGAGCGGCGCTGGCACGCTTGCGGACGGTGCGGGCACATTAAACAGCAGCGCGCAGGCGATCAACAACGGCATCGCAGCTTTGGATACGACACTGCGCACCGCCCTCACAGACCAAGAGAAGGCATCTTACAGTGCCCAGGCGGGTGCGATGGTGGATGCAAATTTTGCTCCGGGCACAGATACCTACAATATGATCTACAATTCTGCAAAACAGAACTTTACGGATGCGATGAGCGGCAGCACGGACATGATCGCACAGTCGCTGGCAACGGATGCCTCCGGCAATCCGACCGCGCTGTATCAGGCACTGTTTTCCGTGGTATCGGAGCAGGCATTTGTACCGTATGCACAGTCGCAGGGGCTGGATGTGACACAGATGACGGTGGCGGACTATCAGGCGGCGTTGGCGCAGTTTCGCGGTTCGCAGCAGGCTGCAATCCATGAGCAGGTGATGGGAAGCCTCCAGACGATTGCAGGCGGCGTGACGGGAGGTATTGCGGCTGCGGGTGCAGACTCGACGGCAGCAGGAGTTGTGAGCGCCTGTCAGAGCGCTGCACAGCAGGCGGCAGCCAGTGCGCTTGTCACTGGAATTGAGACGACGAAGAATACGATCGCGGATTCCATCGAGGCAAAGCAGGAGAACGGTTACAGTCTTGTGACGGGCGCGGCGGCAATGAGCGCAGGCACGCAGGAGCTGGCGCAGAAAGTGCCGGAGCTGGTAAACGGCGTCAATGCGTTGAAGGACGGTGCAGGACAACTGCAAAACGGAACAGGTGCGATCGTTGAGGGTGTCGGCACGCTCGGCGATGGTGCGCACGAACTGGCGGACGGCATCGTGACCTTCAATGAGGAGGGAATCTCGAAAATCGTCAATGCGTACAACGGCGATATTGAGCCGCTGATGAACCGCATCCAGAAAGTACTCGACGCAGGAGAGGAATATCAGAGTTACAGTGGCGTGGCGGACGGAGTGAACGGCAGCGTGAAGTTTATCTACAAGACGGACGCGGTAAAAGCAGAGGAATAATGGAGTTTCCCGGAAATTTATATTTCCTGTGGAAATTCTGCGGGAAGAGAGTATAATGGAGAGGAAGCACACGGAGGAGACGGCGGATGAACTGGATGGAGAACCTGCTGATCGTGGCGGGTATTTCACTCGATATTTTTGCGGCGGTGGAATGTCAGGGTTCGCTGGTCGCAAGGGTAGATAAAAAGCAGTTGACAGTCATCTGCGTGCTGGTGACGGTGTGGCAGTTGGCGGCATTAGCTGTGGGAAGTGGTCTTGCAACCCTTCTTTACCGCGATCAGCCGACACGCGGGGAAGAACGGATCGGACTTGCTCTGGCGGCAGTGATCTTTTTTGCGCTGGGCGTCCGGCTGATCGTGAAGGCGGTGCGCAACGAGCGCATCAATGAGCATCGGGAGGAATCGCTTGGGATCCGACGCTTTCTTGGGATAGCGGCGGGAACCGGCGTCTATACGCTGCTCGCAGGAATCGCCTTCGGTTTTCTCCGGACGAACCTGCCGCTGATGCTGGCGACGACTGTCTGTGTGAGTGTGGTGGTCGTGGTAACCGGGATGTATGTGGGATACCACTTTGGATTTGAGCACAAGACGAAGGCATACATTGGCGGCGCCATCCTTTTGTGGATTGCGGGAATCGATGTGGTCATGCGCCATATGATGTGCTGTTTTTAGAAATGAGAGCTGGCAGGACTGCCTGCGTGATAAGAGGTTATTGCGCGGCGGTCCTGCTTTCTGTACGGAGAGAACGATGAAAATATTACTGACGGCGGTCAATGCCAAATATATACACTCCAATCTTGCGGTTTACAGTCTCGGCGCCTATGCGCAGGCGTACCGGACCACGGACGCACAGATTGTGATCCGCGAATATACGATCAATCAGGCGGTGGCGGACATCCTCGCGGATATCTACCGTGAGAAACCGGACGTGCTCTGCTTTTCCTGCTACATCTGGAATATCAGCTATGTGGAGGAGCTGGCGGAGGAGTTTCATAAGCTCTGCCCGGGCGTGCCGGTGTGGGTGGGAGGACCGGAGGTGTCCTACGGGACGGAGAGATTCCTGCGGGAGCATCCGGCTGTTTTCGGCGCGATGATCGGGGAGGGCGAGCAGACCTTTTTGGAACTCTGCGAGCATTATGCAAAAAGCTCCCCGGAAGAAAATCTGCGGCGGATCGCGGGTATCGCATACCGCGGCGGCGATGGGGTCTGTTTTACCGCGCAGAGGGATGTGATCGATATGAGCCGGATTCCCTTTTGCTATAAGGATATGACGGAATTTGAAAACCGCATCGTCTACTATGAATCGAGCCGTGGATGCCCGTTCCGGTGCAGTTACTGTCTGTCGTCCGTGGACAAGAGGCTGCGGTTTCGAAGTCCTGCCCTGGTGAAAGAGGAGCTTGCGTTTTTTCTGGAAAACAGAGTGCCACAGGTGAAGTTTGTCGACCGCACGTTCAACTGTAAGCATGAGCACGCGATGGAGATCTGGCGGTTTATCCATGAACACGATAACGGCGTGACGAATTTCCATTTTGAGGTGTCGGCGGATCTGCTGACGGAGGAGGAGCTGGAACTGCTTGGGACGATGCGCCCCGGGCTGGTGCAGCTCGAGATCGGCGTGCAGTCCACAAACGATGCGACCATTCAGGAGATCCACCGGACGATGGATCTAAAGCGGCTGCAGGAGGTTGTTGCCCGTATCGCTGGGGGCAGAAATATCCACCAGCACCTTGATCTGATCGCGGGGCTGCCGTATGAGGGTTATGAGACGTTTGCGAAGTCTTTTGACGAGGTTTACGCGTGGAAGCCCGATCAGCTCCAGCTTGGGTTTCTCAAGGTGTTAAAGGGTTCTTATCTGCATGGGAACGCGGCGGAGTATGGGATGAAATACCGCACAAAGCCGCCGTACGAGGTGATGGAGACGAGGTGGCTGTCCTTTGACGAGGTGCTCCTGATCCGTCAGGTGGAGGAGATGCTGGAGGTTTACTACAACAGCGGGCAGTATGGGCTGACGATCAGACTTTTGGAAACGCAGTTTGCGGGAGCGTTTGAAATGTACCGGAGGCTTGGGGCATTTTATGACAGGAAGGGCTATTTTGCCATGAGCCATTCACGTCTGCGGCGCGCGGAGATTCTTCTGGAATTTGCCGGGGAGGAAGCGGGTGCAGCAGTGCCGGTATTAAAGGAAAGTCTGGTTTTTGATCTGTATCACAGAGAAAATATGAAAAGCCGCCCGGCGTGGGCGGCGGATCTGGCGGAATGGAAGGCGCTGACGCGGCAGCACTGTAAAAACGGAAAGCAGTCCCATGTGGAGCGGTTTTTCTACTGCTTCCCGGAAAAGAAGCAGCGGCTGGCTGGCGCACTTCCCGCCCGGCGGGAGCAGGCGGTCTATGTGCGGTTTGACTATACGCGGCACGACCCGCTGGATCATCAGGCGTACTGGGAGTATGTGACAGAGCAGAAGCAGGAATAATCGAAGGGACGGGACAATAGATTGTTAGAGGACTATACGGTAATTGATCTGGAGATGACCGGACTGAATGTAAAGACCGACGCCATCATAGAGACGGGAGCGGTGCGCGTGCGCGGCGGGGAGATCGCAGATACTTACAGCGCCCTGATTTTTACCGGGAGAAAGCTGCCGGAGCGGATCACCGAGCTGACGGGGATCACCCCGGAGATGGTGCGCGCCGGACGGGAGCCGGAGGCGGCGATGGCGGAATTTTTTGCGTTTGTGGGGGAGGATATCCTCGTCGGGCAGAATATTATTTTTGATTACAGCTTCTTAAAACAGTGGGCGGTGAACCACTCGTTTGACTTTGAGCGGAGGGCGGTCGACACGCTAAAGCTCGCGCGCAGATTTCTGCCGCAGGAGCAGAAAAAAGATCTGGCGCATCTGTGCGAATATTTCGGCGTGGAGAGGGAGCGCGCCCACCGGGCGCTTGACGATGCGGTGGAGACATTCCGCGTGCTGGAGAGGCTGAAAGCGGATTTCGGGGAAGCCGATCCGGAAGCGTTTGCGCCGTATCCGCTCTGCTACCGGGCAAAAAAACAGACGCCCGCAACGGGGCGTCAGATCGAGTATTTAAAGAGATATGCCGCGCATTTTGGAATTGAGATCCCCGAACTGGAAACGGAAATGACACGGAGCGAGGCGTCGCGCCTGACCGACCGCCTTATGGCGCAGTATGGCAGGCTTCCAAAGCAGTTTCCAGATGCGAAATGATCGACTGTTTCATCGGCGTGTCAAGGGTTTTTGCTTTGGCGAGCAGCTCCCCAAGCGCGGCAGCGTCGCCCTGCTCCTGATAAAGACCGGCGAGCAGCTCATAATTTTTGCTGTGGTCAGAGCCGCAGTCGATGCCAAATGATAGAACGGTCCTGGCGCCGTCGCGGTAACCGAGGGAGAGAAGGGTCTCTGCGTAGGTGACCAGAACACGGCACAAAGTGATAAAATTGTCGTGGCACTCGCCGAGCGCATCCAGATTGGCAGGACCATATTTCATTTTTAAATCTGTGTTGGTCTGGTTTCCCAGATTCAGGATCTTGGCGGAGGAGAGGCGCGTCAGTTCGGTCTCGCACTCTTTTAATTTTTCATTCCCGCATATATTTATTGGAAATTTCTCTAAAGGTATGCTAATATAGGGAAGTCCACTGATATCTTTGCGGCGGACATGGTTTGCCTCGTTTTCGCGGTCCCAGAAGGCCTGTTCAATGTCCTCCTGCTCGCGCAGACCCTTTTTCCGGTAGTAGGCAAGCAGAAAAATAAAAAAGATAAACAATCCTAAAAATATCATAAGTAAAATCCTTTCTTGTGATAACAATAGCAGACGAGGTGAAAATCATGTATAATTTCGGCAAAAAAAAGAACCGTAAAATGCTGGCGGCAGTTGTCATTGTGATCGTTGGGACGATGCTGCTGACAACCATACTGGCAGCGTTCATGTAAAATATACTAAAAATAAAAGGGCTAGTCAAATATATTCGTGGTTATGCACCTTGAAAAAAGAGAATGGGTATGGTTAAAATAAAGCGATAGCAACACTGAGAGAGGGAAAAGAATGAAAAAGAAAAGCGGGTTTTGGCTGCTGACCGGGACGGTGGCGGTACTGGGGCTGCTGTCTTTCACTCCGGCGCAGGCTTATGCCGGGGAGGCAGAGACGATCAAAGACGGGGTTTACATTGGAAATATTGATGTGGGCGGTATGACGCGTGATGAGGCTGCCGCTGCGGTCGACGCCTATGTGGAGGAGATGGATCGCGCAGTGCTCACACTCTCTGTCGGGGAGAAGAGCATCGAGGTCACCGGGGATGAGCTTGGGGTTACGTTTTCGGACATGAGCCTGATCGACGAGGCGATGGATGTCGGCAGAAGCGGGAATCTCATCAAGCGGTATAAGGATAAGAAGGATCTGGAGCATGGCAACAAGGTGATCGAGCTGCGATTTGCGGCAGACCACGACAAGGTAACGGAGCTGCTGACAGAGGAATCGGACAATTTGGATCAGGAGGCGGTTGACAACAGCCTCACCCGCAAAGATGGCGAGTTCGTGTTTGTGCAGGGCGAGCAGGGGATTGTCGTGAATGTGGAGGAGTCTGCGGCTGTTATCGAGACATTTGTGAGAGAAGAATGGGATGGAACGGCGGCGGAGATCGAGCTTGTGGCGGAGGTTAGCGAGCCGCGCGGCGATGCGGAGGAGTTGTCTAAGATCACGGATCTGCTCGGCGGTTATACGACGAATTACAAGAGCTCCAATGCAAACCGAGTTCACAACATTGCGCTTGCGGCAGACCTGATCGACGGTACGATCCTGTATCCGGGCGATGAGTTTTCTGTTGCGGACGCGATCGGTCCGCTGGACGCATCGATGGGCTACAAGCTTGCGGGCGCTTATGAGAACGGACAGACCGTGCAGTCTTACGGCGGCGGTGTGTGCCAGGTGTCCACAACGCTTTACAACGCCGTGATCCTGGCGGAGCTGGAGGTCACGGAGCGGTTTAACCACTCCATGACTGTGGATTATGTAAAGGCGTCCATGGATGCGGCGATCGCAGGAGATTACAAGGATCTGTGCTTTAAAAATAATCTGGATACCCCGGTTTACATTGAGGGATATACGGTTGGCAAGGATCTGTACTTTAATATATATGGAGAAGAGACCAGACCGGAAAACCGGGTGGTAACCTACGAGAGCGAGGTTATTTCCAGACAGGATCCGGGCGTGCAGTTTGTGGCAACGGGCGACCCGGTGGGGCATCTTGCAGTGGCGCAGGGCGGACGTGTCGGATATCAGGCAAGGCTTTGGAAGGTTGTCACAGTGGATGGCGTGGAGCAGAGCCGTGAGATTTTTAATAAGAGTACCTACAAATCGACGCCAAAGATCGTGAATGTGGGAACGGCGACGGGCGACGCAAATGTTGCCGCAGCGATCGGCGCAGCGATCGCGACGGGCGACGAGGCGACGGTGTACGCAGCGGTTGCGCCGTATACGGCAAATGCCAGCGCGATATTAAACCCGACGCCACCGACGCCACCCGCAACACCGGAGACGCCGGTCGTACCGGAGGCACCTGCGGACGGCAGCCAGCCGCCTGCGGGGCAATAACTGAAAATAAGAAGTGATAAGGCTGCCTCAGAGTGAGACAGCCTTAAATACCATGATGGATGATGTCAGGAGCAGACAGATGAAGATAGGAAAAATACCGGAAAATGTGCTAAAACGCGCTGTGTTCAGACAGCTTCATACCAAACGACCGGAAGTGCTTCTCGGAGCGGGTGTCGGCGAGGACTGTGCGGCGGTGAAACTGGCGGCGGACGAGACGCTGGTGCTGTCCACAGACCCGATCACGGGAACCGTGAAGGACATCGGTACGCTTTCCATCCAGATCACATTAAATGATCTGGCGAGCGCGGGGGCAGAGCCGGTCGGAGTCCTGCTCACAGTCCTGCTGCCGGAGTATGTGGAGGAAGCCGGACTGCGTGAAATGATGGGGCAGGTGGAGACCGCTTGTGCTGCGGCAGGCGTGCAGGTCATGGGCGGTCATACCGAGGTTACTGCCGCGGTGGCGCAGCCCGTGATCACCGTGTGCGGCGTCGGCAAGGTGAAGGACGGCAGGGTTGTCACGACGGCGGGCGCGAAACCGGGCATGGATATTCTTGTGACGAAGTGGATCGGCATTGAGGGTACTTCGATTCTTGCAAAGGAGCAGGAGAAGAAGCTGCGGGAGCGCTTTTCCGCGCCGTTTGTGGAGACGGCGAAAGGGCTGGACGCGTATCTGTCGGTGCTTCCGGAGGCGGAAGTCGCGGTATGCTGCGGCGTGGGCGCGATGCACGACGTGACCGAGGGCGGTATCTTTGGCGCGCTCTGGGAGATGGCGGAGGCGTCCGGTGTGGGACTTGAGATCGACCTCAAAAAGATCCCGATCCGTCAGGAGACCGTGGAAATCTGTGAATTTTTCGGCATCAATCCGTATCAGTTGATCTCCAGCGGAAGTATGCTGATGGCGGCGGAGGACGGCACGAGGCTGTTGCGCGAGCTGGAGCGGGCGGGGATTTCCGCTGCGATCGTCGGCAAGGCGACCGAAGGAAACGACCGTGTGCTGTGGAATGAGGATGAGCGGCGGTTTTTGGAACCGCCGAAGACGGATGAACTGTATAAGGTGTGAGCAGGAGGAGAGGAAAATGCGAGAGAAAATATTGACTTTTATCGAGAAAAACAGCCGCATCGACTTAAAGGAGCTGGCGATCGTGCTTGGCGTCGATGAGGTGACGGTGATGAATGAGCTGGAGAAGATGGAAGCGGAGCACGTAATCTGTGGCTACCACACGATCATCGACTGGGATAAGGTCGGGATCGACAAGGTGACGGCAATGATCGAGGTGCGTGTGACGCCGCAGCGCGGCATGGGCTTTGACAAGGTGGCGGAGCGCATTTACAACTATCCGGAGGTCAACTCCGTCTATCTGATTTCCGGCGGTTTTGATTTCATGGTGACGCTCGAGGGAAAGACGCTGCGGGATGTGGCGCAGTTTGTTTCTGACAAGCTGTCCGCGCTGGATTCTGTCCTGAGCACAAAAACGAATTTTATTTTGAAGAAATATAAGGATCACGGAACGGTGATCGCCGAGCAGACGAAGGATGAAAGGATACAGATGATACCATGAGAGATCCATTAAATAAAACGATTGTGAATATTCAGCCGTCCGGCATCCGCAAATTTTTTGATATCGTGAGCGAGATGGAGGATGCGCTTTCTCTCGGCGTGGGCGAACCGGACTTCGATACGCCGTGGCACATCCGCGACGAGGGTATTTACTCGCTGGAAAAGGGAAAGACACACTATACCTCAAACTCCGGCTTGAAGGAGCTGAAGGTGGAGATCGACCGGTATCTGACGAGACGCTACGGATTAAGCTATGATCCGGATGCGGAGATCATCGTCACGGTCGGCGGCAGCGAGGCGATCGACATCGCCATGCGCGCCATGTTAGACCCCGGCGACGAGGTGCTGATCCCACAGCCAAGCTACGTCTCCTATCTGCCATGTGCAGTGCTGGCGAACGGAACGCCGGTTGTGATCGAGCTGAAAGCGGAAAACCAGTTTCGTCTGACAGCGGAGGAGCTTGAGGCGGCGATCACGCCAAAGACAAAGCTTCTTGTGCTTCCGTTTCCGAATAACCCGACGGGGGGTGTAATGGAGAAAAAGGATCTGGAGGCGATCGCGGAGGTGATCATCCGTCACGATCTGTTCGTGTTGAGTGATGAGATCTACTCGGAGCTTACATATCTCGAGAATCATGTTTCCATCGCATCGATTCCGGGGATGCGGGAGCGCACGCTCGTCATCAACGGTTTTTCCAAGTCCTATGCGATGACGGGATGGCGGCTCGGCTATGTGTGCGGACCGGAGGTGATCATCCAGCAGATGTTAAAGATCCACCAGTACGCGATCATGTGTGCGCCGTCCACCAGCCAGTTTGCGGCGGTGGCTGCACTCAAAAACGGCGATGCGGACGTTGCGGGGATGCGTGAGGAGTACAACGGGAGACGCCGCTATCTGCTTCACCGTTTTGAGGAGATGGGGCTTTCCTGCTTTGAGCCGTTTGGCGCATTTTATGTATTTCCGTGCATTCAGGAGTTCGGTATGACCTCCGAGGAATTTGCCACGGAGCTTTTGAAGGAACAGAAGCTTGCGGTCGTTCCGGGGACGGCGTTCGGCGCCTGCGGGGAGGGATTTATCCGTATTTCCTATGCGTATTCGCTCAAAAATCTCAAGACGGCGATGGACCGGATGGAGACGTTTGTCACAGAGCTGCGCAAAAGAAAATAGTCAGGTGCGCCGTGTGTGCGGCGTGAGTTGGGAAAAGGAAAAATGGCAGAGTTAAATATTGTGTTATACGAGCCGGAGATTCCGGCAAATACGGGAAATATCGGCAGAACCTGCGTGGCGACGGGGACGAGACTTCACCTGATCGAGCCGCTCGGCTTTCGTTTGGATGAAAAGTCTATCCGGCGCGCGGGTATGGATTACTGGAAGGATCTGGACGTTGTGACTTATGTCAACTGGCAGGATTTCTGCGGGAAGAACCCGGATGCGAAGCTCTATATGGCGACGACAAAAGCGCGCCATGTCTACACCGAGGTCAGCTATGAGCCGGACTGCTATCTTGTTTTTGGAAAAGAGAGCGCCGGGATCCCGGAGGAGATTTTAAAGGAACACCCGGACACCAGCGTGCGGATCCCGATGATCCGGGAGACGCGTTCCTTAAATCTGTCAAATTCCGTGGCGATCGTGCTGTACGAGGCGCTGCGCCAGAACGGGTTTGACCACATGAAGACGCAGGGGGAGCTTCACAGACTGCGCTGGGAGGACTGACAGAACAGCGGGAGACACGCTTTCGAATGGAGAACAGTATGGGAATTATCAAAGCGAAACAGTTGGTTCATGAATATATCAGACGCGACGAGGAGGGCAATGTGGAGTCGATCTCCACGGCGCTCGACCACGTCGATCTGGACGTAAATGCAGGCGAATTTATCGCGGTTCTCGGACACAACGGTTCGGGAAAATCGACGCTGGCAAAGCACATCAATGCGCTTCTCTCACCGAGTGAAGGGACGCTCTGGGTGGACGGAAAGGACGTTTCCGAGGAGGAAAATGTGCTCGAAGTGCGCCAGACGGCAGGCATGGTGTTTCAGAATCCGGACAACCAGATCATCGCGAGTGTCGTCGAGGAGGACGTTGGATTCGGACCGGAGAATATCGGCGTGCCGACCGACGAGATCTGGAAGCGTGTGGAGGAGAGCCTTGGCGCAGTCGGGATGTTAAAGTACCGCCATCACTCGCCGAACAAGCTTTCCGGCGGACAGAAGCAGCGTGTGGCGATCGCTGGCGTGGTGGCGATGCAGCCGAAGTGTATCGTGCTCGATGAGCCGACGGCGATGCTCGACCCGAATGGACGGCGCGAGGTCATCCGCACGGCACATGAGCTGAACCGGGAAAAGGGTGTGACGATCATTCTGATCACGCATTATATGGAAGAAGTTGTGGATGCCGACAAGGTGATCGTGATGGACAAGGGAAAAGTGGTGATGCAGGGAACTCCGCGGGAGATCTTTTCGCAGGTGGGCAGGCTGAAGGAATACAGGCTCGACGTCCCGCAGATCACGATCCTGGCAGATCTGCTCCGGCAGTCCGGTCTGGATGTGCCGGTCGGGGTTTTGCGGCGGGAGGAACTTGTGGAGGCGCTGTTGCGCGAAGCACAGATTACCGGGTAAGCATAAAGGTGGAATGGGATGTCAATTATTTTAGATAAGGTGAATTATGTATACAGTGAGGAGACTGCGTACCGGATCCAGGCGCTTCGTGATGTAAACCTTGAGATCAGGGACGGGCAGTTTATCGGTGTGATCGGTCACACGGGATCGGGCAAATCAACGCTGATCCAGCATTTGAACGGGCTGATGAAGGCGACTTCCGGCACGATTTATTTTAACGGGCAGGACATCTACGCGGATGATTTTGATCTGCGAAAGCTCCGCAGCCGTGTGGGTCTGGTGTTCCAGTATCCGGAGCACCAGTTGTTTGAGACGACGATCTTTGACGATGTGTGCTTTGGACCGAAGAATCAGGGACTCAGTAAGGAGGAAGCGGGACTGCGGGCGTTTGAGGCGCTGCGCAGCGTCGGAATGCCGGAGGAGCTTTACTACCAGTCGCCGTTTGACCTCTCGGGAGGACAGAAGCGGCGCGTGGCGATCGCCGGTGTGCTCGCGATGAAGCCGGAGGTGCTGATCCTCGACGAGCCGACGGCGGGACTGGACCCGGCAGGGCGCGATGAGATACTCGATCTGGTTGCACGGATGCACAAGGAGCGCGGCATCACGGTCATTCTCGTCTCGCACAGCATGGAGGACGTGGCGAAATATGTGGAGCGCATTATCGTGATGAATCAGGGAGCTGTCATGTTTGACGACACGCCCAGAGAGGTGTTTCGACACTATAAGGAGCTTGAGAGCGTCGGACTTGCAGCGCCGCAGGTGACATATTTGATGCACGAGCTGAAGGAGCGCGGGCTTCTGGTGAACACGGAGGCGACGACGGTGGAGGAAGCGCGCCAGAGCCTGATGGAAGCGCTTGCGGGAATTGATGCAGGGCACACAGACATCCATGTGTAGCCGTACGGAGGAAACAAATCTATGTTGAGAGATATTACACTGGGCCAGTATTATCCGGCAGATTCTGTCATCCATAAACTGGACCCCCGTGTCAAGCTTTTTGGCACACTGATCTATATTATCTCGCTGTTCTGCTTTCGGGGAGCGGCAGCCTTTGCGACCGTGACGCTGTTTTTGATCGCGGTGATCTGGACGTCCAAAGTTCCGTTTAAATTCATGGTCAAGGGGCTGAAGGCAATCATGATACTGATGCTGATCACGGCGGCGTTTAATCTGTTTATGACGCCGGGAGAGACGCTCGTCTCCTTCTGGATCTTTAAGATCACAAAAGAGGGTGTGGTGAATGCGGCGCTGATGGCGGTCCGTCTGACCTATCTGATCCTCGGGACGTCGATCATGACGCTGACGACGACGCCAAACCAGCTCACGGACGGTCTGGAGAAAGCGCTGATGCCACTGTCGAAGATCGGCATACCGGTGCACGCGATCGCGATGATGATGTCGATCGCACTCCGCTTTATCCCGATCCTGATCGAGGAGACGGACAAGATCATGAAGGCGCAGATGGCGCGCGGAGCAGATTTTGAGAGCGGGAATCTTTTGAAAAAGGTCAAGAGTATGATACCGCTTCTGGTACCGCTTTTTGTGTCGGCGTTCCGGCGTGCGGATGATCTCGCGATGGCGATGGAGGCGCGCTGCTACCA
>SAMEA3387474__coassemble_1230_pt1 | contig 22533 bp, 33 predicted proteins | sample SAMEA3387474__metabat2_low_PE_013 | metagenome-assembled genome bin SAMEA3387474 (sample SAMEA3387474) | Felis catus | biome: Faeces | place: United Kingdom | collected 2012 | reverse complement strand
GCTCCGCCGTGCCAGAGAAATGCTGCGCATTTCACTGCGGGCATTCGCCCTAACACAGGCTCCGCCGTGCCAGAGAAATGCTGCGCATTTCACTGCGGGCATTCGCCCTAACAATCCTCGCAAACGCAAATCAGCCTGCGAGCAGGCGATTTGTGTTTGGCTCGTCTTGGCACGGCTCATTGCTTACGACACATTATAGCATATATATTTGAAAATGGGGAAAAAAGTGAAATTTTACTATAAAAAGTACTTGCATTTCAAAAAATCATCGTGTATACTAAGCATTGCTGTGACATTGATAGCGTGGAAGCGTGAGGTTGCTGCATGAGATTGCAGGTTTTCCGTGGAGCGAATGTCAAGTTAGGAAACTGGCGACAAGTCACTGTATCACGAATAGAATGGCGTGTAAGCAATCTGCTCACGGGTTGCGTTGTGGAGAGAGTTCACGATACACGCGGGTATGTGTACAGTCACCGCTTGTCGTACCAAAAGCGATTATATCGCTTACTAAAGTGCGAAAAGGAGGCGACTTTTTTTATGGCAAGTCAAGTAATGAGAATCACTCTGAAGGCTTATGATCACAAGTTAGTTGATTCATCAGCACAGAAAATCATCGAAACTGTAAAGAAGAACGGATCACAGGTGAGCGGACCGGTACCTCTTCCGACAAAGAAGGAAGTTGTTACGATCTTAAGGGCTACTCACAAGTACAAAGATTCCCGCGAGCAGTTCGAGCAGAGAACTCATAAGAGACTTATCGATATCGTGACACCGACACAGAAGACGGTTGATGCATTATCCCGTCTGGAGATGCCGGCTGGTGTGTACATTGATATCAAGATGAAAAACAAATAAGTTTTTCGGAGCAAATTTAATTGAGTGAATATCCTGAAGGGTTTTATATAGAAGCAATGAGATACCTCATTCCACTTATATGGACTTTCTAGGATGAACGGTTCCGCTGCCCCATAAGACTGGGCATGAAGCGTTCCGCTGTAGAGAAAACAGGAGGTAAAAGTATGAAGAAAGCTATTTTAGCAACAAAAGTCGGAATGACTCAGATCTTCGATGCAGACGGTGTGTTAGTACCGGTAACTGTATTGGAGGCAGGTCCGTGTTTCGTGACACAGATTAAGACTGTGGACAACGACGGATACAGTGCAGTGCAGGTTGCATTCGTTGACAAGAAGGAAAGGGCTGTCAACAAGGATGCGAACGGCAAGAAGACGATCGCCCGCAGACATGGCGTGAACAAAGCCGAGATGGGACATTTTGCAAAGGCTGGCGTTTCCGGAAAGAGATTTGTGCGCGAGTTCAAGTTTGAGAACGCAGACGAGTACAACTTGGGCGATGTGATCAAGGCTGATATTTTTGCAGAGGGCGACAAGATTGACGCAAGTGCAATCTCCAAAGGTAAAGGTTTCCAGGGCGCGATCAAGAGATTAGGACAGCACAGAGGTCCTATGGCTCACGGTTCCAAGTTCCATCGTCATCAGGGTTCCAACGGTGCCTGCTCTTCACCGAGCCGTGTATTCAAGGGCAAGGGAATGCCTGGACATATGGGAAGCGTTAAGGTTACAACCCAGAATCTTGAGGTGGTAAGAGTTGACGCAGAGAACAACCTGCTTTTAGTAAAAGGCTCTGTACCGGGTCCGAAGAAGTGCCTGGTAACGATCAGAGAGACTGTAAAAGCCGGTAAATAGTGCTTAGAATAGGAAAGGAGGAACTTAACAATGGCTAACGTAGCTGTTTATAATATGGAAGGCAAAGAAGTTGGCAGCCTGGAGTTGAACGACGCAGTGTTCGGTGTGGAAGTAAACGAGCATCTGGTACACATGGCTGTGCTTCAGCAGCTGGCAAACAACCGTCAGGGAACACAGAAAGCTAAGACTCGTTCCGAAGTAAGCGGTGGTGGTAGAAAACCGTGGAGACAGAAGGGAACCGGACACGCAAGACAGGGTTCCACAAGATCTCCGCAGTGGACACATGGTGGCGTGGTATTTGCTCCGACACCGAGAGATTACTCTTTCAAGCTCAACAAGAAAGAGAAGAGAGCTGCTCTTAAGTCTGCTCTGACATCCAGAGTGGCAGAAAACAAGTTCATTGTTTTGGATGAGCTGAAGCTTGACGAGATCAAGACAAAGAAGTTCGTAGAGGTTTTAAACAACTTAAAGCTTGAGAAAGCTCTTGTTGTATTAAACAGCATGGACACCAATGTGATCATGTCTGCAAGCAACCTTCCGACTGTGAAGACTGCACAGACAAACGAACTGAATGTGTTTGATGTATTAAAATATGATACAGTTGTCGTGACAAAGGACGCTGTGAAGACGATCGAGGAGGTGTATGCATAATGGCAAACGTACAGTATTATGATGTAATCCTCAAACCGGTAGTGACAGAGAAGAGCATGGCTGCAATGGCTGAGAAAAAATACACTTTTCTGGTTCATCCGGAAGCAAACAAGACCATGATCAAAGAAGCAGTTGAAAAAATGTTCGAGGGAACAAAGGTTGCAAGCGTCAACACCATGAACATGGATGGAAAGAAAAAGAGACGCGGCATGGTAGTGGGAAAGACTGCTAAGACAAAGAAGGCTATCGTTACACTGACAGAGGACAGCAAGGACATTGAGATTTTTGCAGGTCTCTAAAATAAAAAGATAGCAGACTAGGCGCAGCGATGCGCGATAACAAACATCGAAAGGAGAACAACAATGGGAATTAAGACATATAACCCATATACACCTTCCAGAAGAAATATGACTGGCTCTGATTTCTCCGAGATTACGAAGAAGACTCCGGAGAAGTCCCTTACGACTTCCTTAAAGAAGAACGCCGGCCGTAACAATCAGGGTAAGATCACAGTAAGACACCACGGTGGCGGAAACAGAAGAAAATACAGAATCATCGATTTCAAGAGAAATAAGAAGGACGGTATCCCGGCAAAGGTGATCGGTATCGAGTACGATCCGAACAGAACAGCCAACATCGCTCTGATCTGCTATGTAGACGGCGAGAAGTCATACATCCTTGCTCCGGCTGGTCTGACAGACGGCATGACTGTTATGAGCGGCGCACAGGCAGAGGTTCGTGTTGGAAACTGCCTGCCGCTTGAGAACATTCCGGTTGGTACGCAGGTACACAACATTGAGCTTTATGCAGGAAAGGGTGGACAGCTTGTCCGTTCCGCAGGTATGTCTGCACAGCTTATGGCAAAGGAAGGCAAGTATGCAACACTTCGTCTTCCGTCCGGTGAGATGCGTATGGTTCCGTTGAACTGCCGCGCGACCATCGGTGTTGTAGGAAACGGTGATCACAGCCTGATCAACATCGGTAAGGCAGGACGTAAGCGTCACATGGGTATCCGCCCGACAGTTCGCGGTTCTGTCATGAACCCGAATGACCATCCACATGGTGGTGGTGAGGGACGTGCACCGATCGGACGTCCGGGTCCATGTACACCGTGGGGCAAGCCTGCTCTTGGTCTTAAGACAAGAAAGAAGAACAAGGCTTCCAATAAGCTGATCGTAAGAAGACGTGATGGAAAAGCATTAAAATAATTTGCTTTGCAAATCGTTTTAATGCTCGGAAGAATTGTCTGCGACAATTCTTCCCGCTGGCGGAGATTTCCGCCGGGCGGTCACACATAAAAGAGCGATCCGGAAAACAGAATCAGGCTCTGGTTACTTCCTTTGAAAAAGGAAAAGGATTAGGGCTTGATTCTTTCGGAAAACTCTGTTATAATAGCAAAGATGTTTCGGGTTCTATGAAACACGCGGTTGCGTGTGAAGGACTGATAATATTAGGAGGTAAATTATGGCTCGTTCATTAAAAAAAGGACCATTCGCAGATGCAAGCTTACTGAAAAAAGTAAACGCTATGAACGCATCTGGTGATAAATCTGTTATTAAGACATGGTCACGTCGCTCTACAATCTTCCCGCAGTTCGTTGGTCATACCATCGCTGTTCATGACGGAAGAAAGCACGTGCCGGTATATGTGACAGAGGATATGGTTGGACACAAGCTCGGTGAGTTCGTTGCGACAAGAACTTACAGAGGACATGGAAAAGACGAAAAGAAATCAGGCGTTAGATAAGATATTTTGAAAGGAGGTTTCATCCATGGCTAAGGGACATAGAAGTCAGATTAAGAGAGAGAGAAATGAAGTAAAAGATACCAGACCTTCCGCTAAGTTATCTTATGCAAGAGTGTCTGTTCAGAAAGCTTGTTTCGTATTAGATGCAATCCGTGGAAAGGACGTTGAGACGGCGCTTGCCATCGTGACATACAATCCGCGTTACGCTTCAAGCCTTGTAAAGAAGCTGCTGGAGTCAGCGATTGCAAATGCTGAGAACAACAACGGAATGAAGAGAGAGAACCTTTACGTTGCAGAGTGCTATGCAAACAAGGGACCGACAATGAAGAGAATCAAACCGAGAGCACAGGGAAGGGCTTACAGAATCGAGAAGAGAATGAGCCACATTACAATCGTGCTGGATGAGAAATAATAAGGAGGTCAAATATGGGACAGAAAGTTAATCCACATGGCTTAAGAGTCGGCATTATCAAAGACTGGGACTCTAAATGGTATGCGGAAGCAGATTTTGCAGATTTCTTGGTGGAAGACTACAATATCAGAACATATCTTAAGAAGAAGTTGTATGCAGCAGGTGTTTCCAAAATCGAGATCGAGAGAGCATCTGACCGTGTGAAGGTTATCATCTACACTGCAAAGCCGGGCGTAGTGATCGGCAAGGGCGGCGCTGAGATCGAGAAGCTTAAGGGCGAAGTTCAGAAACTTACAGACAAGAAGCTGGTTGTAGATATCAAAGAAGTAAAGAGACCGGACCGTGATGCACAGTTAGTAGCTGAGAACATTGCGCTTCAGTTAGAGAACCGTGTGTCCTTCCGTAGAGCGATGAAGTCATGCATGGGCAGAACCATGAAGGCTGGCGCAAAGGGAATCAAGACTTCCTGCTCCGGACGTCTTGGCGGTGCTGATATGGCTCGTACAGAGTTTTACAGCGAGGGTACGATCCCGCTTCAGACATTGAGAGCAGACATCGACTATGGATTTGCTGAGGCAGATACCACTTACGGTAAGGTTGGTGTTAAGGTTTGGATCTACAAAGGCGAGGTACTTCCAGTGAAAGGAAATAAGGAAGGGGGAGCTAACTAATGTTAATGCCAAAGAGAGTAAAACATAGAAAGCAGTTCCGTGGTTCCATGACAGGAAAGGCAACCAGAGGAAACACAATCAGCAATGGTGAATATGGTATTGTGGCTATGGAGCCATGCTGGATTCGTTCCAACCAGATCGAGGCAGCCCGTATTGCCATGACACGTTACGTAAAGCGTGGCGGTAAGATCTGGATCAAGATTTTCCCGGATAAGCCGGTAACAGCAAAGCCTGCCGAGACACGTATGGGTTCCGGTAAGGGTTCTCTGGAGTACTGGGTAGCAGTTGTAAAACCGGGTCGTGTATTATTTGAAATCTCCGGAGTTCCGGAAGACGTTGCGAGAGAAGCGTTACGTCTTGCTACACATAAATTACCTTGTAAATGTAAAGTAGTTTCACGTGCAGATTTAGAAGGCGGTGTATCAAATGAAAACTAGTAAATATTTAGAAGAATTAAAGGGAAAGACTGTTGCAGATCTGAATGCGCAGCTCGTAGAAGCCAAAAAAGAACTTTTCAATCTGAGATTCCAGAACGCAACGAATCAGTTAGATAATACAAGCAGAATCAAGGAAGTCAGAAAGAACATTGCCAGAATTCAGACTATCATCACTGAGAAAGAAAAAGTTGCGCAGTAGACTCTAGAAAGGAGAATGGATCGTGGAAAGAAATCTTAGAAAAACACGTGTTGGTGTTGTTGTTAGCGACAAGATGGATAAGACAATCGTTGTTGCAATTCAGGATAACGTAAGACATCCGCTTTACAACAAGATCGTTAAGAAAACTTATAAATTAAAAGCTCATGACGAGAACAATGAGTGCCGCATCGGCGACAAAGTCAGAGTAATGGAGACAAGACCTTTATCCAAAGACAAGAGATGGAGACTTGTAGAAATCATGGAGAGAACAAAATAGTTAAAGGAGGCTACAAGCATGGTACAGCAGGAAAGTAGACTTAGAGTAGCCGATAACACAGGGGCAAAGGAATTGCTCGTGATCCGTGTTATGGGTGGTTCTACTAGAAGATATGCGAATATTGGTGACGTTATTGTTGCTACGGTCAAAGATGCAACACCAGGCGGTGTTGTGAAAAAAGGTGACGTTGTAAAAGCTGTTGTTGTTCGTTCCGTAAAGGGAGCACGTCGTAAAGACGGTTCTTACATCAGATTTGACGAGAACGCAGCGGTTATTATAAAGGATGACAAGACACCGAGAGGAACCCGTATTTTTGGACCAGTAGCAAGAGAGCTTCGTGAGAAACAGTTTATGAAGATTGTTTCCTTAGCTCCGGAAGTATTGTAGGAGGACTAAGATATGGCAACCATGAAAATTAAAACAGGTGATATGGTAAAGGTTATCGCCGGCAAAGATGTCAACAGCGAGGGTAAGGTTATCGCTGTCAATAAGAAGAATCATACAGTCCTTGTAGAGGGTGTCAACATGGTGACAAAGCACACAAAGCCAAGCATGGCAAACCAGCAGGGCGGCATCGTTCATCAGGAAGGACCTATCGATATTTCAAACGTAATGTATCTTCACAAGGGAAAACCTACCCGCGTAGGCTTCAAGATGGATGGAGATAAGAAAGTACGTTTCGCAAAGACAACAGGCGAAGTGATCGACTAATTTAGAGAGGAGGCCAATCAGTTGAGCAGACTTAAAGAACAGTATAAGAATGAGATCGTAGATGCTATGATCAAAAAGTTCGGATATAAAAATATTATGGAAGTGCCAAAGCTTGACAAGATCGTCGTAAACATGGGCGTTGGCGAGGCCAAGGAAAATGCAAAATTATTGGAAGCTGCCATCAAGGACATGGAGACAATCACAGGTCAGAAGGCAGTTGCAACCAAGGCAAAGAATTCCGTTGCTAACTTCAAAATCAGAGAAGGTATGGCAATCGGATGTAAGACAACTTTACGCGGCGAGAAGATGTACGAGTTTTTGGATCGTCTGGTAAACCTCGCACTGCCTCGTGTACGTGACTTCAGAGGTGTAAATCCTAACGCATTCGACGGACGCGGTAACTATGCCCTTGGTATCAAAGAGCAGTTGATCTTCCCGGAGATCGAGTACGATAAGGTTGACAAGGTACGCGGTATGGATATTATCTTCGTTACCACTGCCAAGACAGACGAGGAAGCACGTGAGTTATTGACACTGTTCAATATGCCATTTGCAAAATAAGTAGGAGGGAATTTTAATGGCTAAGACAAGTATGAAAATAAAACAGCAGCGCAAACCAAAGTTCTCTACCAGAGCTTATACACGTTGCAAAATTTGTGGTCGTCCACATTCTGTTTTAAGAAAATACGGAATCTGCAGAGTATGTTTCCGTGAGTTGGCATACAAGGGTCAGATACCGGGTGTTAAGAAGGCAAGCTGGTAAGAGACCGGACTGCGCATGAACGCAGAACTTAAAAAGGAGGAAATATACATGTTGACAACAAGTGATCCAATTGCAGATATGCTTACAAGAATCCGTAACGCAAATACTGCGAAACATGATACAGTTGACGTTCCGGCATCTAAAATGAAAATTGCGATTGCAGATATTCTTGTAGATGAGGGATATATCACAAAATATGATATCGTTGAAGACGGTAACTTCAAGACCATCCGCATCACCTTAAAGTATGGTGCAGATAAGAACGAGAAGATCATCACAGGACTCAAGAGAATCTCCAAGCCGGGACTTCGTGTTTATGCCGGCAAGGATGAGCTTCCGAGAGTACTTGGCGGATTAGGTATCGCAATTCTTTCCACAAACCAGGGTATCATCACCGACAGAGAGGCAAGAAAGCTTCAGGTTGGCGGGGAAGTATTAGCTTTCGTTTGGTAAAAAATAATCACATATATAATTAGGAGGTACGGGCATGTCACGTATAGGAAGAATGCCAATCGCAGTTCCGGCTGGCGTTACAGTTGAGATTGCAGAAAATAATCATGTGACTGTAAAAGGTCCTAAGGGAACTCTTGAGAGAACCCTTCCATCTGAGATGGAGATCAAATTAGAGGGCGACGAGATCATCGTTACAAGACCGAATGATTTGAAGAAAATGAAATCCTTACATGGATTGACCAGAACACTGATCAACAACATGGTTGTGGGTGTAACCCAGGGATATGAGAAAGTGCTTGAGGTAAACGGCGTTGGTTACAGAGCATCCAAGTCCGGCAAGGTGCTGACTCTGAACTTAGGATATTCCCATCCGGTTGAGATGAACGATCCGGAAGGAATCGAGTCCAAGGTTGACGGAAACAAAATTGTTGTATCAGGTATCGATAAAGAGAAGGTTGGCCAGTACGCAGCTGAAATCAGAGATAAGAGAAGACCTGAACCTTACAAAGGAAAAGGTATCAAATATGCTGATGAGGTTATTAGACGTAAGGTTGGTAAGACTGGTAAGAAATAATTAAAGGAGTGACGAAAAATGGTTAGTAAGAAATCAAGAACAGCAGTTCGCGAAAATAAGCATAGAAGAATGCGTCATCATCTTGCAGGCACTGCAGTGAGACCACGTTTGGCTGTGTTCAGAAGTAATAATCATATGTACGCTCAGATTATTGATGATACAGTTGGAAATACACTTGTTTCTGCATCTACTCTTGAGAAAGAGGTTAAGGATGCAGTAGAGAAGACTAATAACGTCGAAGCAGCAGCACATCTTGGTACTGTCATTGCAAAGAAGGCATTAGACAAGGGTATTACAACAGTTGTCTTTGATCGCGGCGGATTCATATATCAGGGAAAAGTTAAGGCATTAGCCGAAGCAGCAAGAGAAGCTGGATTAGAGTTCTAAAAGGAGGAAACGAAAACATGAGACGTGAAATCATTGATGCTAGCCAGTTAGAGTTAAATGAAAAAGTAGTGTCAATCAAACGTGTAACAAAAGTTGTTAAAGGTGGACGTAACTTCCGTTTTACAGCTTTAGTTGTTGTCGGCGATGGCAAAGGCCATGTTGGTGCTGGACTTGGCAAAGCATCTGAGATTCCTGAGGCAATTCGCAAGGGAAAAGAGGACGCGATGAAGAAACTCATCACAGTTAAGATGGATGATGTTGACAGTATCACACATGATGTTACAGGAAAGCATACAGGTGCTTCTGTATTATTAAAGAAATCCCCGGAAGGTACCGGTGTTATCGCCGGAGGTCCTGCGCGTAACGTTTGCGAGCTTGCAGGTATCCGCAACATCCGTACCAAATCTTTGGGTTCCAATAATAAGCAGAACGTTGTTCTTGCAACAATCAATGCGTTAAGTCAGTTAAAGTCCCCGGAAGAAGTGGCGAAGCTTCGCGGTAAATCCGTAGAAGAGATCGTAGGTTAAGGAGGAATTTAAGATGGCAGAGAAGAAACTGAAAGTTACACTTATAAAATCAACGATCGGTGCAGTTCCGAAGAACAAAAAGACCATCGAGGCTCTCGGCTTAAGTAAGCTTTACAAGACTGTTGAGCTTCCGGACAACGCGGCTACCGCAGGCGCGCTCCGCAAGGTTGCACCATATGTAAAAGTAGAAGAAGCATAAAATAACAAGATAAGGAGGTGTCAGGAATGGACTTATCAAATTTACACGCAGCAGAAGGTTCTGTACAGAGTGATAATTTTAGAAGAGGACGTGGACACGGATCAGGAAATGGTAAGACTGCTGGTAAGGGCCATAAGGGACAGAAGGCTCGTTCCGGAGCTCCGAGACCGGGCTTTGAAGGTGGTCAGATGCCATTATACAGAAGATTGCCGAAGAGAGGTTTCAAATGCAGAAACTCCAAGACAATCGTTGGTATTAACCTTTCTGCTCTCGAGGTATTCGAGAACGACGCAGTTGTTTCTGTTGAGACATTGATGGAGGCAGGCATCGTTAAGAATCCGAAGGACGGAGTTAAGATCCTTGGTAATGGCGAACTTACTAAGAAACTCACGGTTCAGGCAAATGCATTCAGCGCAAGCGCGAAAGAGAAAATCGAGGCTCTTGGTGGAAAAGCAGAGGTGATCTAATGCTAGAGACACTCCGTAATGCATTTAAGATTAAAGATATTCGTGACAGAATTATTTTTACATTTTTAATGTTAATCGTCATCCGAATCGGAAGTCAGCTTCCGATTCCGGGTGTAAATACTGAAGTATTTGCAAGCTGGTTTGCAAGTCAGACCGCGGATGGAATGGGTTTCTTTGATGCCATCACGGGTGGTTCGTTCAACAATATGGCGATTTTCGCACTGAATATTACGCCGTACATCACATCGTCCATCATCATGCAGCTTCTTACCATTGCGATTCCAAAGCTGGAGGATATGCAGCGCGACGGTGAGGACGGTCGTAAAAAGATTGCAAAAATTACCAGATACTTAACGGTAGGTCTGGCTCTTGTTGAGTCAACAGCCATGACGATCGGATTTAAGAGAGGCGGTTACTTGGAATTCGATGCAGGCTTCAACGGCGTGCTCGACATCATCATGGTGATCTTCACACTGACGGCAGGTTCTGCGGTATTGATGTGGATCGGAGAGCGTATTACGGAAAGAGGCGTTGGAAATGGTATTTCTATCGTGCTTACGATCAATATTATCTCCCGTATTCCGAGTGATATCAGCACACTGTACCAGCAGTTTATTGCAGGCAAGGATATTCCAAAGGCAATCCTTGCGGCAGTGATCATCATCGCGATCATTGTTGGAATGGTAATCTTCGTTGTACTGCTTCAGGGCGGTGAGCGCAGAATACCGGTGCAGTATTCCAAGAAGATCCAGGGGCGCAAGCAGGTTGGCGGACAGTCAAGCAGTATGCCGTTAAAGGTAAATACCGGCGGCGTGGTTCCGGTAATCTTTGCACAATCACTGTTGCAGACGCCGGTGATCATTGCAGGTCTGCTTGGAAAAGGAAACGGTACGGGAATCGGCAGCAAGATCTTAAAGGGTATGTCCCAGTCGAACTGGTGTAATCCGGATGAACCGATTTACTCGATCGGTCTGGTGGTATATATCGTACTGATCATTGCATTTGCTTATTTCTATACGTCAGTTACGTTCAATCCGTTAGAGATTGCAAATAACATGAAAAAAGCGGGAGGCTTTATTCCGGGGATCAGACCGGGCAAGCCGACCAGCGATTATCTGAATCGGATTTTGAATTACGTTGTCTTTATAGGAGCGGTAGCGCTTGCATTTATAGCATTTGTTCCGATTTTCTTCAACGGAGTGTTTGGTGCGAATGTTTCCTTTGGCGGAACATCCATCATCATTATCGTAGGTGTGATCATCGAAACCTTAAAGCAGATTGAATCGCAGATGCGCGTACGTTACTATAAGGGATTTTTGAATGACTGATCCGGCAGAAATGTTGGGTTTTAGGGAGCAACGCTGGGCTTGTCATAAGTTCAGCGTTACTTTCGATTTTGCGGGAAAGTGTGAAGCTTTGACGCAGGAAACATACAAAAGGCGAAAAGAAGGTTGTCGCAGAAAGGCATGGGTGGATTTATGAAAATTATAATGTTAGGGGCTCCGGGAGCCGGAAAAGGAACACAGGCAAAACAGATTGCGGATAAGTACAGCATTCCGCACATTTCCACGGGAGATATTTTCCGTGCAAATATCAAAAACGGAACAGAACTGGGACAGAAGGCAAAGCAGTATATGGATCAGGGACTGCTGGTGCCGGATGAACTGACCTGCGACCTCGTGATGGACAGAATCCAGCAGGAGGACTGCGCGAATGGTTTTGTACTGGATGGCTTCCCGCGCACAATTCCACAGGCAGAAGCACTGACTGCGGCACTTGATCGTATAAATCAGAGCATGGACTATGCCATTGACGTCGATGTTCCGGATGAGAACATCGTAAACCGCATGAGCGGCAGACGCGCGTGCTTAAACTGCGGCGCTACATACCACATCGTATCCATCCCGACAAAGGTGGAGGGAATCTGTGACAGATGTGGAAGTGAGGTTGTGCTTAGAGATGATGACAAGCCGGAGACGGTACAGAAGCGTCTTACGGTATATCATGAGCAGACACAGCCGCTGATTGATTATTATAAAAAACAGAATATCTTAAAGACTGTCGACGGCACACAGCCGATGGAGAAAGTCTTTGCAGATATTGTGGCAATTTTGGGAGAATAAGAATGTCGGTTACAATGAAATCCCCACGTGAGATAGAGTTGATGCGTGAGGCAGGAAAAATTCTTGCAAAAGTTCATGAGGAATTAGGGAAAGCATTAAAACCGGGTATGTCAACCTACGAGATTGACCGTCTGGGCGAGGAGCTGATCCGAAGCTTTGGCTGTGAGCCTTCCTTTAAGAATTACAACGGTTATCCGGCGTCCATCTGCGTATCGGTGAACGAGGAGGTCGTACATGGGATTCCGGACCGGAGGAGGATCATAGAGGAGGGCGACCTTGTCAGTCTGGATGCAGGAGTGATCTACAAGGGCTACCATTCCGATGCGGCGAGAACGCACGGGATCGGAGAGATCACGGAGGACGCAAGACTTTTGATCGAGCGCACCAGGCAGAGCTTTTTTGAGGGCATCCGGTACGCGGTGGCAGGCAATCACCTGCACCAGATATCAAATGCGATCGGCGCTTATGCGGAGAGCTTTGGGTACGGTGTGGTGAGAGACCTGTGCGGTCACGGCATCGGTGCGCACCTCCATGAGGACCCGGAGATACCGAATTTCCGGCAGTTGCGCAGAGGCATTAAGTTAAGACCCGGAATGACGCTGGCGATCGAGCCGATGATCAATCTCGGAACCGCCGATGTTGTGTGGCTGGACGATGACTGGACAGTCGTATCGGAGGATCTGTCGCTGTCCGCACATTATGAAAACACCATACTGATCACGGAAGGCGCCCCGGAGATACTGACACTGACGGAATCAGAGATTGCTGCCGGAGTATAGGAATAGAATATGAAGATAGAATTTGCAAAATCCCTGTCGGGACATGACGCCGGTCAGATTTATCTGATCGCAGACAGCGATGAAAAGTTTGTATATCTGGCGAATGGAACGACAAAGCCAAAGAGCGCTCCCAAAAAAAAGAGCAGAAAGCACGTACAGGTGATAAAGAATCTTCCCGGTGAGGTGACGGAGTGTCTCGTCCCGGAAGTGACCGATCTTACAATCAAACGTGCGATCAGGCTGTACTGCCGCATCAAGGATATGAATCATAAATAATAGGAGGATTTTAGAATGTCAAAAGCAGATGTAATCGAAGTAGAAGGAAAAGTTGTGGAGAAGCTTCCGAACGCCTATTTTAAGGTAGAGTTGGAGAACGGTCACCAGATCTTGGCAACCATCAGCGGAAAGCTGCGTATGAACTTTATCCGTATTCTTCCGGGAGACAAGGTAACGATCGAGATGTCTCCGTACGATCTGACAAAGGGAAGAATTATCTGGAGAGATAAGTAAAAGATATTGACTTCTAATAAGTGTGCGTGCTATAATGTTAAGCGGACACTTTTGGATAGTGCCTTTTTGCGTGTCTAAACGCAGGAAGAGCTCTAAATAGTAACCTTGTATGGTTACATGAGAAAGGAGGATTTGCTGTGAAGGTAAGATCATCAGTTAAACCTATTTGCGAGAAATGCAAAGTCATCAAGAGAAAAGGAAGCATCAGAATTATCTGTGAGAATCCGAAGCACAAACAGAGACAGGGTTAATTCCTGCCGGGTTTTGTGTACCATTTTATGTGCGGCTGCAGTGAAACACCAGGTTGAGTGTACACTGTTATCATAAGAACAGCAGGGATAGCTGCTTTTCTGCGCTTACATACCGAGAGCGCAGGAGAGATTCATCCGAAATAGGAAGAAAACAGCGAGGGCACACATTTCAGGCCGGAGGACAACGGAGCTGCCGGAGTATGTTTTCGGATCAAAGTCATGATGTCAAGTGGCTTGTACTTGAAACGGGAAACCGTATGTGACCGTGCGAAGAGGGCGGTCAACTGAATCAGAAAACAACAGATGCCGCGCTGCGGCGTCATACGAAATTTATGGAGGTTCAAAACACATGGCTCGTATTGCAGGTGTAGATTTACCAAGAGAAAAACGTGTTGAGATCGGTTTGACTTATATCTACGGAATTGGTAGAACAAGCTCCAACCGCATCCTTGCAGAGGCAAAAGTAGATCCTAATACTCGTGTTAGGGACTTAACAGACGATGAAGTTAAGAGAATCAGCGCAGTGATCGACGAGACTCAGACCGTAGAGGGTGACCTGAGAAGAGAGATCGCCATGAACATCAAGAGACTTCAGGAGATCGGATGCTATCGTGGAATCCGTCACAGAAAGGGTCTTCCGGTTCGTGGACAGAAGACAAAAACAAACGCAAGAACCCGCAAAGGTCCGAAGCGTACCGTGGCAAATAAGAAGAAGTAAAATTCGTAACAGATTAAATATTGATTTCAGAGAAAGTAGGTTAGTTTAGATATGGCTAAAGTTACAAAAAAAGTGACAAAAAAGCGTGTAAAGAAAAACGTTGAACGCGGACAGGCACATATTCAGGCATCTTTCAACAACACGATCGTGACGATCACAGATGCAGAGGGTAATGCTTTATCATGGGCAAGTGCCGGTGGTCTTGGATTCAGAGGTTCAAGGAAATCTACTCCATACGCTGCACAGATGGCAGCAGAGACAGCTACCAAGGCAGCATTAGTACACGGATTAAAAACAGTTGACGTTATGGTAAAAGGACCGGGTTCAGGAAGAGAAGCAGCGATCCGTGCGCTTTCCGCCTGCGGTCTTGAAGTTACAAGCATCAAGGATGTAACTCCAGTACCTCACAACGGATGCCGTCCACCAAAACGCAGAAGAGTTTAATTAGGAGGTAGAGACGAAATGGCAGTAAATAAAGTTCCTGTTCTGAAGAGATGTAGATCACTTGGTTTAGAGCCGAGTTATTTGGGATATGACAAGAAATCCAAGAGAGAGTTAAAGAGAAGCAGCAGAAAGATGTCTGAGTACGGTCTGCAGCTGAGAGAGAAGCAGAAAGCAAAATTCATCTACGGCGTACTGGAGAAGCCTTTCCACAACTACTATGTAAAGGCTGATAAGATGAAGGGCATGACCGGTACAAACTTAATGACCATGTTAGAGTCCAGACTGGACAACGTGGTATTCCGTATGGGATTTGCCAGAACAAGAAAAGAGGCAAGACAGATTGTTGACCACAAGTTCGTTTTAGTAAACGGCAAGCAGGTAAACATTCCGTCCTACTTAGTAAAAGCCGGTGATGTGATTGAGATCAAGGAGAAGAACAAAGGTCTTCAGAGAATGAAAGACATCCTTGAGGTGACTGGCGGAAGATTAGTTCCGGACTGGTTAGAGGTTGACGCTGAGAAATTACAGGGAACTGTAAAAGAATTACCTTCCAGAGAGCAGATCGACGTACCTGTGGACGAGATGCTTATTGTCGAGTTATATTCTAAGTAATCGCTGAACAAACTACCCGAGAAGGAGGGATTTTGTAGTGTTCGATTTTCAAAAACCAAAAATTGAGATCGCGGAAATTTCAGAAGACAAGAAATATGGCAAGTTTGTGGTAGAACCATTGGAGAGAGGCTATGGTACGACGCTCGGCAACTCCTTGAGAAGAATCATGCTTTCTTCTCTTCCGGGTGCGGCTGTCAGCCAGGTTAAGATTGATGGTGTCTTACATGAGTTCAGTTCGATTCCGGGTGTCAAGGAAGACGTGACTGAAATTATTATGAATATCAAAAATCTTGCTATTCGCAATACCAGCTCTACAAATGAACCGAAGGTTGCTTACATTGAATTTGAAGGCGAAGGCGTAGTTACAGCAGCAGATATTCAGGTAGACTCCGATATTCAGATTTTAAATCCGGATTTGGTAATTGCCAACTTAAATGGCGGTGCAGATTCCAAGTTGTACATGGAGCTTACCATTACAAAAGGAAGAGGATATGTCAGCTCAGACAAGAACAAGACAGAGGATATTCCGATCGGCGTGATCGCAGTGGATTCTATCTACACACCGGTAGAGCGTGTCAATCTTCTGGTTGAGAATACGCGTGTTGGTCAGATTACGGATTATGATAAGCTTACATTAGATGTGTATACGAACGGAACCCTGGAGCCGGATGAGGCAGTCAGCCTCGCCGCAAAGGTTCTGAGCGAGCATTTAAGTTTGTTTATCGATCTGTCCGAGGCTGCACAGCAGGCGGATGTCATGATGGAGAAAGAGGACAACGCGAAGGAGAAGGTTCTTGAGATGAACATCGATGAACTGGAGCTGTCTGTCCGTTCTTATAACTGTCTGAAGAGAGCCGGGATCAACACCGTTGAGGAGTTGACTAACCGTACACCGGAAGACATGATGAAGGTTCGTAACCTGGGACGCAAGTCTTTAGAGGAAGTTCTCGCCAAGTTAAAGGAGCTGGGACTTCAGCTAAATCAGGGAGAAGAGTAGGCAGAAACAGTAAGTCCGAAGAGCATGGAGTATGTCGTTAGCCAGTGAAACAAGAATAAAAGCGGAAATAAACCGGTAACGGTTTATTTTCACGCGAATTTATTCGCGTTGCATCCAGTAAGTAAGTCCAAAGAGCGTGCCGGATGTACCACAGAATGGAGGAAAAAGAAATGGCAAAGTATCGTAAATTAGGAAGAACCTCTAGCCAGAGAAAGGCTTTATTAAGAGGTCAGGTAACAGCGCTTATCAACAACGGTAAGATTGTTACAACAGAGGCAAAGGCGAAAGAAGTTCGCAAGACCGCCGAGGGACTTATTGCAAAGGCAGTAAAAGAGAAGGATAACTTCGAAGAGGTTACTGTAAAGGCAAAAGTTGCCCGCAAGGATAAGGATGGCAAGAGAGTAAAGGAAGTTGTAGACGGCAAGAGAGTTACCGTATACGACGAGGTAGAGAAGACAATCAAGAAGGATCTTCCTTCCCGTCTTCATGCCCGCAGAGAGATGTTAAAGGTTCTTTACTCTGTAAAGGAAGTTCCGGCAGAGGCTGCTGGAAGAAAGAGAAATACCAAAGAGGTAGATCTTGTTGCAAAGTTATTTGATGAGATCGCACCGAAGTACGAGAACCGTAACGGTGGTTACACAAGAATCGTTAAGATTGGTCAGCGTAAGGGCGACGGCGCTTTAGAGGTATTACTTGAGTTAGTATAATTCAGAAATAGAAGAAGCAGATTTGTTGTGAAATGACAAATCTGCTTCTTTTTCTATTTCTTCCGCGCAAGCGGAAGCGTAAAGATAAATTCCGTTCCGACGCCCTCCGTGCTGATGCAGGTGATATTTTCGTCGTGTGCCTGAATGATCTCTTTTACGATGGCAAGTCCAAGTCCCGTGCCTTTTTTGTCCTTTCCGCGGGAGAGATCTGTTTTGTAGAAGCGCTCCCAGATCTTCTGGACGCTGTCCTTGGGAATACCGATTCCGGTGTCCTTGACCGATACGAAAATCTTATCGTTTTTTTCCGTGGTCTCGATCGTGATGGAGGAATCGGAGTGGCTGAACTTGAGAGCGTTGTCAATCAGGTTGTAGAGCACCTGCTGGATCTTGCTCATGTCGGCGGAGACGTAGAGTTTTTCTCCGGTTAGGATCAGATGGAACGAAATACGTTTTTCCTTGCAGATACCCTCAAATGTCTGTGCCGTCATACGGATCGTGTAGTTGATATCGAAATCGGTGATGTCGAGCATCACGCCGTGGGAGCCGAATTTGTTGAGCTCCAGAAGGCTTTTGGTCAGCTTGTTTAAGCGCTCCGTCTCAAAGAGGATGATATTTAAGTACTTGTCCTGCATTTCCACGGGGATCGTTCCGTCCAGCATCGCCTCCACATAGCCCTTGATCGAGGTGAGTGGTGAACGGAAGTCATGCGACACATTGGAAATGAATTTCCGCTGGTCGTTTTCCAGTGTGTTCAGCTCGTTCGCCATATAATTTAACGAGGCGGCGAGATAGCCGATCTCATCGCCGGAGTGGAGATCGATCTTCGTCTCAAAATTTCCCTGCGCATAATTGTCGGCGGCTTTTGTGATCTTCCGGATCGGTATATACACGATGTAGGTGAACAGAATCAGGACGACAAAAGCGGCGAGGAAAAGGAGCGCGAGCGTTTCGTAGGAAATCATGATCAGCCCATTTGCATAATTTACAAGAGTGGCGGTTGGCTTGTGGATGAGAACGTAGCCGCGCACTTTATAATTTACAGTGATCGGAGAAAAAACCGTCAGGGTCTCACCTGCGAACTGATCGTAAAAATTTCCGGTCTGGTAATAGCGGTTGCCAAAGTCGGTAATGTCAAAACCGGGAATCGGTTCGTTGGCGTCCAGCGTTTGATCTGCCGTGTTCAAAATGATGTTTCCATGCGGATCTATGATCCAGATGTCGCTTGAGAGATAATCTCCGAGCGTCACAAGCTGGGTCTGTATCTCTTCCAGTGTCACAGATTTGGAAAAGTAATTTTCCGCGTAGTTGGAGGAGATCAGTGCGGATGCGCGGTAGAGGTTGGCCGCATCGCGCCGCTCCACAAACTGAAAGGTCAGATGATAGGTGAACGTCGTGATGATGAGGAAGCCAATCACGCCGTAGAGGACATAGCCAAACAGCAGCTTCGGGTAGAGTGTTCGTTTCATGATTCGCGAACCTCAAATTTGTAGCCAATGCCCCAGACCGTCGCGAGACTCCAGTTGGCGTGATCCTTGATTTTTTCGCGGAGACGCTTGACATGGACGTCCACCGTCCGCGTGTCCCCAATGTATTCGTAGCCCCAGATGTGGTCTAAAAGCTGCTCTCTGGTAAATACCTGATTGGGGGAGGAGGCGAGGAAGTAGAGAAGCTCCAGTTCCTTTGGCGGCATATCGATCGCCTGCCCGCGGTATACAACGGAATAATTCGAGAGATTTACGATCAGATCCGGGTATTTCACACACTTTAAGTCCGGGGTGCTCTCCTCCGCGCGCACCGGCTGATAGCGTCTCAAAACCGCCTTGACGCGCGCGACAAGCTCTTTGGAGTCAAAGGGCTTGATCATATAGTCGTCTGCGCCGAGTTCCAGTCCGAGTACTTTGTCAAAAATCTCACCCTTCGCGGAGAGCATGATGATCGGGACATTCGCTTTTGCCCGCACTTCACGGCAGACCTGATAGCCGTCGATGCCCGGGAGCATCAGATCGAGCAGGATCAGGTTCGGCGCATACTGCTCAAATGCCGCAAGCGCCTCCTCGCCGTCGTTGACGATTTTCGTGTCGAAACACTCCTTTGTCAGGTAAAGGGAGATCAGTTCTGCGATGTTGTTGTCATCGTCTACAATGAGTATTTTTTGTTTTGCTGCCATAGGGTATCGTCTCCTCCTTGTGAAAATTATTTAAACTCTGCGATCGTAACGCCGGCGTCCCCCTCGCCAAATTCACCGAGGTGGAAGGACTTGATATATTTTAAACGTCTTAAATGTGCCTGCACTGCGTTGCGGAGCGCGCCCGTACCCTTGCCGTGTACAATGCGCACAGAGGGCAGATGAGCCAGATAGGCGTCGTCCAGATACTTGTCGAGCAGGGAGATCGCCTCGTCGGTGGTCTTGCCGATCAGATTGATCTCGGCGGAGACGGAAGCGGATTTGCTCATTTTCAGTTTCCCGGCACTTGTTTTCTGGAACTTTTTGCCCGCCGGCGAACTGTCATCCGAGAGCAGGATCAGATCTTTTACATTCACGAGCGAGCGGAGAATCCCCATCTGTACATAGAGATCGCCTTTGGCGTTCGGCAGTGTGTGCACGGTTCCGTTCAGGTTCATGCTGAGAACTTTCACACTGTCGCCGATGCGCAGATTTTTGGGCACCTTGTGGGAAGGCGTGGACGCCTTTTTACGGTCAGACATCTTTCCGGCAGCGGCATCCATCTTTCCACGGAGCTTCGCGCGCTCTTTTTCCATCTCGCTGATAGGCGCGCCCGCTTTTCCGTATTTGTTGAAGTTGCGGATCGTCTCATCGGCGAGGTCTTTCGCCTCCTTGATGATGCGGTACGCCTCCTCGTTTGCCTCGCGCAGGATCTTGTCGCGGCTCTGATCCAGACGTTCCTGTTTCTGCTCGAGTTTTTCCTTGAGCGAGCGGATCTCCTGCTTGTACTGGTTGATCTCCAGCTCCTCGCGCTCGATGGTGAGACGGCTTTTTTCAAGGTCTGCGAGCAGATCCTCAAAATTCTCGTCGGTCTCGCTGATGCGCTCCCTGGCATCGGCGATCAGGTCGTCCGTCAGCCCTAATTTGGAGGAAATCGCAAACGCGTTGCTTTTTCCCGGGATTCCGATGAGCAGACGGTAGGTCGGGCTTAAGGTCTCGACGTCAAACTCACAGCAGGCATTCTCAACGCCCGGCGTGGAGAGTGCGTAGACCTTCAGCTCGCTGTAATGGGTCGTCGCCATGATGCGCGCCCCGTACAAGTGCAGCTTTGCGAGAATTGAAATGGCAAGCGCGGCGCCCTCGGTCGGATCGGTCCCGGCACAGAGCTCGTCAAACAGCACGAGCGAGCGGTCGTTGACCTGATCTAAGATGCGGATGATGTTGGTCATGTGCGAGGAGAAGGTGCTGAGCGACTGCTCGATGCTCTGCTCGTCGCCGATGTCCGCAAATACCTCCTCGAAAATCCCGAGCTCCGAGCGCTCGGAAGCCGGAATGTGAAGCCCTGCCTGCCCCATGAGGGTGAGAAGTCCCACGGTTTTTAAGGAAACGGTCTTGCCTCCGGTGTTCGGCCCGGTGACGATGAGGAGATTGAAATCCTCGCCGAGCCGGACGTCGATCGGAACAACTTTTTTCCTGTCGAGAAGCGGGTGACGTCCCTTGCGGATGTGGATGCGTCCCTCATCGTTAAATGTCGGGGCGACGCCGTTGTAATCTCTGGCAAACGCCGCCTTTGCAAAGATAAAGTCGAGTTCGGTCAAAATCCGGTAGTCCGTCAGAAGCTGCACGGAGTATTCCGCGGTCAGGCTGCTTAAATTCGCAAGAATGGCTTCGATCTCATCCTGCTCTTTTAATAAAAGTTCCTTGTATTCGTTGTTTAAATTGACCACCGCCATCGGCTCGATAAAGAGTGTGGAACCGGAGGAGGACTGGTCGTGTACCATGCCGGGAATCTGGGATTTCGCCTCCGCCTTCACCGGAAGACAGTAGCGCCCGTCGCGCATTGTGATCACGGTGTCCTGCAGATAGCTGCGCGTTGTTGTGTTGTTGATCATCGCATTCATCTGTGCGCGGATTTTGTCATTCATGCCGCGCATGGAGCGGCGGATGGAGCGCAGCGCGGGACTGGCGTCGTCGGCGATCTCGTCCTCCGACAGAATACAGCGCCGGATCTCTTCGCAGAGCGGCGTCAGCGGTTCGATCTGCGCGAAAAGTCCCGAGAGGGAATCGCTGGCGGCCGGATCGTCCTCCGTGGCGGTGCGGGAAAATGACTTGGCGCGTTTTGCCGCCTCGAGCAGGGAGCAGATGCGCAGCAGCTCGAGGATGCCGAGGGATCCTCCGATTTCCAGGCGCTTTAAGGATCCGGTAATGTTGCTGATGCCGGAGAAGGAGAGCGCGCCGCTCTTAAAAATCCTTGTCAGTGCGTCACGGGTCTGTAACTGCAGCAGATTGATCTGTGCGAGGTCTGTGATCGGACGGAGCGCAAGGCAGCGTGCCTTTGCGTCGTCGCTGTGTGCGTATTCCGCAAGCTGTGCGGTGATTTTATGATATTCTAAGGTTTTTAATACTTTTTCGTTCATGATGTAAGTCCTTGTGTTATAAGTGGTTGTGCAGTGCGGGGAGACGGGGAATCACAGATTCCTCGTCTCACGGGCATTCGCCCTATCCGGAAGGGTGTTTCCCCACCCGTCTTACAGGCATTCGCCTTGTTCGTCCGGGTGCAGCCGAGAATCGGTCTGCAGGCAGATTTGTCTGCCCGCAGTCGCTTCTGCGCCTGCCTCCGTCCTGCGGGCATTCGCCCGAGCCATCCGGGTAGGGAAAACCCCGCCGGGCACTGCTCATTGCTTTCGTGTACATTATATCTCATTCGGAGGGGTAAGAAAAGCGGAATTGAAAAGATTTCAATAATACTATTGCAAGCATATGGGATTCATTTTATAATAAACAATGATACAATTCTGGGGTTTTGCATGAGAAGTACATAGAAAAGGGGAAGTCATGCAGGAAAAGGACAATGAGAAGTTTTCCTTCATCCATGAGAAGATCAAGGAAAAGCCATTGAATAAAAGAAAACTTTTGCTGTATCTGGGATATGCCGCCGGGCTTGCGGTGGTATTCGGACTGGTGGCAAGTCTGGTGTTTGCTTTTTTCCAGCCGAAGTTTTCGTCGCTGCTCCATCCGGAGGACGAGCCGGTAGTCACGATCCCAAAGGAT
>SAMEA3387474__coassemble_1224_pt1 | contig 22685 bp, 19 predicted proteins | sample SAMEA3387474__metabat2_low_PE_013 | metagenome-assembled genome bin SAMEA3387474 (sample SAMEA3387474) | Felis catus | biome: Faeces | place: United Kingdom | collected 2012 | reverse complement strand
GTCCTGTCCCTATTCTATTTCTGTCCCGCCTGGTTGGCAAGCACATTTTCCATGTCAAAGCAGATTATCCCTTTACGAATGGCATTTTTTTCGATACAATACCGTTGTGTGGTGGTTCACACCATAGGAAAACAAGACCCTTACGGTCAGAAAGAGGTTATACATGGCAAATCCAATCGTTACCATTGAGATGGAAAACGGCGATATCATGAAAGCGGAGCTTTATCCTGAAATCGCACCAAATACGGTCAACAATTTTATCAGCTTAATCAGCAAAGGATACTATGACGGTCTAATCTTCCACCGCGTCATCAACGGTTTTATGATCCAGGGCGGATGTCCGGACGGAACCGGCATGGGCGGTCCGGGCTACCAGATCCCGGGAGAATTTGACCAGAACGGCTTTTCCAATGATTTAAAACATACCGAGGGCGTGCTTTCCATGGCGAGAGCGATGCACCCAGACTCTGCGGGCAGCCAGTTCTTTATCATGCACAAGACTTCTCCTCACTTAGACGGCGCATACGCAGCGTTCGGCAAGATCACCGAGGGTATGGAGATCGTCAACAAGATTGCAGAGACCGCAACCGATTACAGCGACAGACCGGTCGCTCCGCAGGTCATGAAAAAGGTGACTGTTGAGACGTTCGGCGAGGAGTACCCGGAACCGGAGAAATGCTAGAGCTTATGAAAGAGAGGGCAGACGCCACCGTGTCTGCCCTCTCTTTATTCATAAACCAATTATTTTTATCTCACCGGAACAAGCTTCTCCTTGCCTCCCATATACGGGCGGAGCGCCACCGGAACATTCACGCTTCCGTCTGCGTTGAGGTTATTCTCAAGGAATGCGATCAGCATACGCGGCGGAGCTACCACGGTATTATTCAGCGTATGTGCAAAATATTTATTGCCGTCCTTGCTCTTGACGCGGATCTTTAAACGTCTTGCCTGCGCATCGCCGAGGTTCGAGCAGCTTCCGACCTCAAAATACTTCTTCTGTCTCGGAGACCACGCCTCCACATCGCAGGACTTCACCTTGAGGTCTGCCAGATCTCCTGAGCAGCACTCCAGAGTGCGCACCGGAATGTCAAGGCTGCGGAACAGATCAACCGTGTTCTGCCACAGTTTGTCATAGTACATCTTTGACTCCTCCGGCTTGCAGACAACGATCATCTCCTGCTTCTCAAACTGGTGGATGCGGTAAACGCCGCGCTCCTCGATGCCGTGCGCGCCCTTTTCCTTGCGGAAACACGGGGAGTAAGAGGTCAGCGTATACGGAAGCTTCTCCTCCTCGTTCATCGTATCGATAAACTTGCCGATCATGGAGTGCTCGGAAGTGCCGATCAGGTAGAGATCCTCGCCCTCGATCTTGTACATCATCGCATCCATCTCGTCAAAGCTCATCACGCCCGTCACCACATTGCTGCGGATCATAAACGGCGGGATCACATACGTAAATCCACGGTCGATCATAAAATCTCTCGCATAGGAGATCACTGCCGAATGAAGTCTTGCGATATCCCCCATCAGATAATAGAATCCGTTTCCCGCAACCTTTCCTGCTGCTTCCAGATCAATGCCGTCAAAACGCTCCATGATTTCTGTGTGGTACGGGATCTCAAAATCCGGCACAACCGGCTCTCCAAACTTCTCGATCTCAACGTTGCAGGAATCATCCCTGCCGATCGGCACGGACGGGTCGATGATGTTCGGGATCGTCATCATGATCTTTGCCACTTTTTCCTGAAGCTCTTTTTCTTTCTCCTGAAGCTCCGCCAGACGCTCCGCTCCTGCGGCAACCTGCGCCTTGACTTCCTCCGCCTCGTCTCTCTTTCCCTGTCCCATCAGCTTACCGATTTCCTTGGAAAGCTGGTTTCTCTTCGCACGCAGATCGTCCGCCTCCTGCTGTGTCTTGCGCGCCTGCGCGTCCAGCTCGATGACTTCGTCCACCAGCGGCAGCTTGTGGTCCTGGAACTTCTTCTTAATGTTCTCCTTCACCACGTCCGGATTTTCCCGTAAAAATTTTAAATCAATCATTCCTCTACCTCTTTCTGCGGAGCCCACTCCGCACATGATCCTTCCGAATCACACAAAAACCTCCCGCCCTGTGTCAGCCTGCCAGCCTCCTGACATCTGCACCGGGACGAAAGGTCATTCTTCCTATTTTCATTGTCGAAATCTTTTAACGATTATCATATACAATTCTAACCCGAGTATGCGCGTTTGTAAAGGGCTTTTCCAAATAAGTGCCCGAAACCTGTCTGCGCGCACGCTGAACTTACAAGATTAGTTAAAATATACAAATTTTTATTTATTATTGACAAATTTATGTGAAATAAGTATAATTCAATCAAACACATACTTGTTACCTGAGAGACCAGAGATAAGGGTGTACAGACTTTTGTTTGTCTGTATGCCCTTTTATTGTCTGACGGTAACAGACACACGTAAGGAGGATATGATTATGAACCAAAAGAAAAAATCTACCCCACGATTCTGGCTGTGTATCTCCCTTCTGATCTGTCTCATCAGCTGCCTTGGAGCAAGCATGATCCAGACAAATTTCGGGCACGTCACGGTGAAGGATCTGCGCTTCGAGACAGAAAGCGGACACCAGATGAGCGCACTTCTCTTCATTCCGGACACAGCCACGGCGGAGAATCCTGCCCCGGCGATCGTCTGCAGCCACGGATGGTATAACAACCGTGAAATGCAGGATCTGAATTATGTCGAATATGCACGACGCGGATATGTGGTGCTGTCCATCGATATGTACGGACACGGCAATTCTGACATTCTGCCGGCAGGCGACTGGTGGAAACCGGAAAACAACGCAAACGGAATGTACGACGCGGTAAAAATGATGGCGACACTTCCATTTGTTGACAAAGAAAAAATTGGTGTCACGGGACATTCCAACGGAGCACTCGCAAGCCGTACCGCAGTCCTTCTCGACAATGAAGCCGAAGAACCTCTGATCGCATCCGCCCTTCTGGTGTCCAACGACGCCGTTTACACGGATGAGGAAGGCGCATATTTTAATATGTTCGGAAATAGGGACGCCGGGATCGTTGCGTGCCAGTACGATGAATTTTTCCACCGCACATACAACGAGGACGGTTCCCACACTGCCCCGCGCGATTTTCTGAAGCAGGCAAATGCACAGTCCTTCCTGTATTTCGGACAAGACCCCGCAGGTCTTGAATCCCGCGCAAGCGAGACGATTTACAGCGAAGAAATCGACGGCAAAGAGGCTCTCCGCGTCATTTATAATCCTGCGATCACCCATCCGTGGGCGCATTTTTCCAAGCAGGTGGTGACCTCCAGCGTCCAGTTTTTTGAGGAATCCCTCGGCGCGCCGAACCCGATCGACGGCAATAACCAGCTCTGGCAGATCAAGGTCTTCTTCAACGCCCTTGGACTTGTAGGCTTTATCATGTTCGTGATCAGCTTTGCCAAAGTGCTGCTGGGAACACAGTGCTTCGCTTCCTTGAAATCCAGCGAGGAGGTCGCTCCTGCACCGGCGCCGCAGGGCCGCGTAAAACAGTGGTTCTGGATCAGCAATATTTTAGCTTCCGTTTTCAGCTTTGTCGTCTATATGTTCGGATACAGCGTCATCGCCGGCCTGTTCGGAAGCATCGCGCCGCAGGCAGGTCCGGCATTTATCGGGATCTGGGCGGCTCTGTGCGGACTGTTTTCACTTTTCCTGCTCTGGCTTGGAAAAAAATATACAAAGGCGCCGTCTGATACCGCTGAAAATGGCGTAAAGATCAGTCTCAAAAAATTCGGGCTCACGCTCGTACTCGCACTGGTTGTTGCAGTCTCAGCTTACGGTCTCGTATTTTTGGCAGACTACTTCTTCAAGACGGATTTCCGTCTGTGGGTAGTGACCTTAAAAGCATTCGATGCAGATCTGATTCCGTATATCCTGCTGTATCTGCCGCTGTTTTTATTGTACTACATACCAAACTCCATCTGCATCAACAGCTACAACTATTTTGAAATGGGAAAACGCCCATGGATCAATACCTGCGTCAATGTCATTTTCAATATTCTGCCTAGTGTTGTGATGGTGGCGATCATGTACGGCTGCTTCTTTATCAGCGGATACCTGCCAAACGAATTCTTCCCGTTCTTCGGCGGTTCGATCATCGGAATCTGGCTCTATCCGGTCATCATTGTACTGGCTGTGGCAGCGGTCGTTTCAAGAAAACTTTACCGCGCTACAAAGAATCCGTATCTCGCCGGTATTATCATGGCTGTGCTTGTTGCAATTATGAGCTGTACAAATACATTAACGCAGTTCTAATACAGTAGAAAAACGGTAACAGAGAAACCGGGCGCCGCGGGGGAAACCCTCACGACGCCCGGTTTTTGTATAAATTTTGTATGGAGCGATCACCATTTCTCATATCTCTTCCATCCACTCTGCCAGCTTCCCGGCTCTCTGCGCCCACGTATGCGCCGCGCGCACCTTCTCCCTGCCGCAGGTGACGATCTCCTGCATTTTCTCTTCATTTTGCAGCAAATCCTTCACTTTTCCCGGAAGCGCCTCCAGATGCTCCAGCGCGTAATAGCAGACGCCCTCGCCATCCTTCAATTCCTCACAGAGGTAACCGCTCGTGTCGGAGACGCAGACTGCACCGTTTAGGATCGAGTTGAACACGCGGTCATGAGCGCCGTCCTTAAACCACGGCATAACGTTCAGCGAGATTTTCGCCTGCCATATCATCTGAAGGCAGGTGAGGGAATCCGTCTGCGGGTGAATCCGAAGCAGCTCGGGATGACGGACACCCGGAAGCTTTTTCCAGCCCTCGCCCACCACATCCACGGGAATCCCCTCATTCACCAGCGCACATACCACTTTTCCGCGCCAGTAATTGCGCACATACAGATCGATAAAAATCATTTTGGAGAGCGCGATGCGCAGTTGGTCGTTCGGCTCGCGCCCCATCTCGCGCTCACAGTGCGCGAGCGCGACCTCCTCCACCGTCCGGCACGGCTTTTCTATCAGTTCATCGATAATTCCCTGATAAAACGCCGCGTACTCCTCGTTGATCCAGTGAATATAAGGCTCGAAAAAGGACAGCTCCGTATAGTTTCCGGTAAAAATCACCTCGTAAATCTTCTCCTGCCCCTCACCGTCACAGAGCTTCGTGCCCGCCAGTGGAAGAAACCCAATATGGGAAAACTCCGGATAAAATTCCTTAAAATACTGCTCCTGAAAACGGTCAATGCTGATATGGCGATAGTCTTTTGGCAGCTCGCCCAGATGCTCGTGATAAAAATACGGATGGTCCGCCGCGATATTAAAGCACGGCATCTGATAGGTGTCCCAGATATAACCGACGCCCTCCCTATAGACGCCCGGCTCCTTCTCCAGCCCCTGAAAATTAAAGGTGACGAGTGCTGTCTCCCGCATTTTCAAAAACTTCCGCAGCTTTCTCGTGCTCTGTTCCTCATGTTTCAGGTCATAGAAAAATACAGCGTAGCCCATCCGCTCAAATTCCTTTGCCATCTGATGGGAAAAATACGCCAGTGTCTCAACGCCGCCCTCCATCATTACGATTCTTTTCATGCCGTTTGATCTCCTGCCTTTTCTTACTCATGCCGCAGCGCATCGATCGGATTGAGATTCGCCGCCTTGTAGGACGGGAACACTCCAAACACGATTCCGATCACCATCGAGAATGCCACCGCCCCGACAGCCGCCGGCACACTGATCGCCACCGGTGTGGTACTGATATAGGAAATAACCTGTGCGAGTATGATCCCCACCAGAACTCCGATCAGACCGCCCATACTTGTCAACACGGCAGCCTCGGTCAGAAACTGCCCCAGGATTTTGGACTTTCTCGCCCCGATCGCCTTCTTCAGACCGATCTCCTGGGTGCGCTCCGTGACGGATACCAGCATAATATTCATGACGCCAATACCCCCGACGATCAGCGAGATACCCGCGATCCAGATGAGCATCGTGTTCGTGGAGCTGCTCAACTCCTGGATCTGCTGCGCCTGCTCCATCAGATCCTTCGCCTTGTAGGCGATCGTATCGTCCGTGACCGTCAGATAGGAATTTAAAATATCTGCGCTCTCCTTGCCCGCGCTCGTCATATAGTCCGTGCTCTCCACGCGCACCATCACATTCTGCGGCTCATCGTACTGGTAAATGATCGGCCATGTCGTGTCCGGAATATAAACGGAACCCGCTGAATTCTGCGCATAAGTATAGTAATCCTCAATCGAATTGATGACCGGCTCAAACTCCTTCGCCTTCGTCACGATCCCGACGACAATGTACGGCTCCTGCTGGATCTCGATCGTGCTGCCGATCGCCTCCTCCCCCTGGAAAAGTGCGTCCGCAGAATCCTCGTCGAGAATCGCAACCTTGCGGTAGGTATCAAAATCATTCTGCGTAAATCCCCTGCCCTCTTTTACTATGTAATTGCAGGTGTCAAAATAATTCGCGTCGATCCCCTTCACATATCCGCCGGAAAGTCCGGTATTTAAATGATATACACCGTTGTAGTCCTGTCTGCTCAGATAGCGGGACACATTTTCCACGTGCGGGATCCCGCGCAGCTCCTCCATCACCTCGTCGGTGACAAGCGGCACGCCCGCAGGGATGCCGTTGTAGGACATCTCGTACTGCCACTCGCCCTGAAACAGCGCGACCTCCACCGTATTTTCCCCCGAACCGACCAGATTTTCCTTGATCTGCTCATTTGTTCCCTTAATTGTAGAAACAATCGCAATAATTGCCGCAATACCGATAATAATACCGAGCATCGTCAGGAAGGAACGCATTTTATGTGACCAGATACCCTGAAAAGATAATCTTATATTTTCAAACATAGTTCCCTCCTAATAATTGATACCGTCTGTTTCTTTCACCGTCACACCCTCGGCTGCTGACTTCCCATAAGGGAATGCGATCAGATCCTCCTCTGTCAGACCGGATTTGATCTCAACCGCCGAACCGTACACCGTTCTTCCCGTGACGACATACTGCTTTTTCAGCTTTCCGTTTTCATCCGCGATCATGCAGTAAGACTTGCCGTTCTCCTCACGGACATACGCCTTTTCAATGAAAAGTCCGCCGGTCTCAGACTGGTTCGTCGCGATCGACAGATCGACATACTCGCCGTTGCGCAGTCCGGAGCTGTCCTCGATATACGCCGTGTAGGAATAATAGGAAACGTTCGGATTGCCATCCCCCATCGCATTTCCGGCAACCGGATAATCGGAAACCTCCGTGACTGTCGCCTGGAAGGTCATGCCGCTCTCCCATGAATTCGCCGTCACCACAGTGCCGACTCCTACATCTGCAAGCAGAAGCTCACTGATCGTCCCGCTCACATACAGACCGTCGTCCCCCGAGACTACGAGAAACGCCGTGCCATTCTGCTGGAACTCCTCCGGGTCGCCCACCGTCTTGACAACGCCGTCCACCTCCGCATAGACGATACCGTCCGACGCTGTTTTCTGCATGGACTCAAGCTGCAAAAGCTGCTGTCTGCGCTGGATATCAAGCGTCTTTAGCTGGTTCTCCGTCTCTGTGATCTCCTTGACCAGCTCCTCCTCGGTGTACCCTTCCGGCATTTCCCAATCCGTGGCGTGTTCCATAAATTCTTCCATATACTGGTCCGCCAGGGAACTCGGGATGTATTCTTTTCCGGTAAAAACATACCACATCCGGCTTTCATCATAATCTGCCGGAATGCTGTTTCCGTTTAGCTGCGCGGTATTCTCCGTCACGCTTGTATCGATCACCGGCTTATTGGGATCCGGTTTTCCGTCCTCCCCCATCTCCAACATCGCCTTACCGTTCTCATCCTTTTTGCACACATAAAATACGACATATTTTCCCGGTTCCCCCTCGGCGGTCGACCGGATGGAATTAAAAAAACTGCCATATGCATAGGCATTTGCATTGCAATAATAAATATACGGATCGTCCTCCGTGCCTGCCGGCAGCACCGGCTCATTCGTCGCCGGATCAAACGTCGCATTGGACGGAACAGACATGGCGCTCAGATGGTTATAAATTCTGATGTCCTTTTCGTCCGTCTCCGGAATAGAATTGTTGATCTCATCCTGCTGCTGGTATTTCTCCAGCTCCTCCGTATCGATCTTCGGCGGCGTCTTATCCACCGGCTTTGCATTTTTCAGACTGTCCAGCTTGTGACTCGCCATCGCAATGTTATTCTCAAGCGTATTGATCTCTATTTTTTTCCGCTCAATATCGATCTGGATCTCCGCCGTATCATACTCCATCAGCGGATCTCCCACCTTCACGGTGTCCCCTTCCTCCACAAAAACCTGCTTTGCGGATTTGGAGCTGTCCAGATAGATCTCCTGGGAGGAGTCGTTCGTCACCATGCCGTAGCTTGTCGCGGAATCCCCCCAGTAGCCCATATTGATATTTGCAACCGGGAACACCTCAGCGACGAGCTGTTTGTCCTGATACGTCTTGTAGCCATAGATTCCTCCGCCAACTGCCGCAACCGCCACAGCGCTTCCTGCCACAGCCGCTATCACCCGCTTTATCCTCATGATACTGCATCGCCCTCCTCTCCCTCATAAATCTCTCCGTCGATAATGCGCACCGTCCGCTTTGCATTCGCCGCAATCTTCGGATCGTGGGTGATCATCACAATGGTGACCCCCTCCTCGTTCAGCTTCTGGAACAGCTCCATGATCTGTTCCCCGGACTTCGAATCGAGCGCTCCCGTCGGCTCATCCGCCAGCAGGATCTTCGGATTGTTGACCATCGCGCGTGCGATCGCCACGCGCTGCTTCTGTCCGCCGGACAACTGTGTCGGGCGGAAATTCACACGGTCGCCAAGTCCCACGCGCTCCAGCGCCTTTGTCGCCCGCTCCTTCCGCTCTTTCTTGCGCACGCCCGCATAACTCAGCGGAAGCGCTACATTTTCCATCGCGCTCTCGCGCGGCATCAGGTGAAAGCTCTGGAATACAAACCCGATACTGCGCAGGCGCAGATCTGAAAGCTCCCTGTCTTTTAACTTTAGCACGTCCTCGCCTGCCAGCTCATAGCTGCCGCTGGTCGGGCGGTCAAGGCAGCCGATAATGTTCATCAGCGTCGTCTTTCCGGAGCCGGACGGTCCCATAATGGCGACATACTCCCCCTCCTCGACCGTCAGGCAGACGTCCTTTAGCACCGGGACGACCAGCTTCTCCTGCTGGTAATCCTTAAATATATTTTGCAGATTCAGTATCATTCGGTCACCTCCGTGTCGGACGTCTCTACATCGATAACTGTCTCTGTGCCCATCATTTCATCCATCATGTACTCCGTGCCCATCTCATCCAGGTACAGATCCTCGGTGTACATATCGTCCATCGGCATCTCTGTTCCCGTCTGCTCCTGATTGTACAGCGGCGCGGAATAATCCACCTCCGCCTCATCGGTGACGGTAACGACGCCCTCATACAGACCGGGCATCGGCCAGGTGACGTAATCGTCTCCCGTCAGTCCCGACACGATCTCATATTCATCCATCGCCTCATCGTACTCCCCGAGCTCCACATAGCGTTTTTCCAGGCGGTTCTTGTCGCCGGCTGCCCACACATACGGCTGGTCCCCGTCCTGAACGATATACGATCCGTACAGCCAGAGTCCTTCCTTTGCCTGCTCCTGCCCGTTGTCGAGCTCTATGTACACGTGCTGTCCCAGGATCAGCCCGTCTGCGCTCTCAAGGTCGATATAAAACGGATACTTCGTCGCTGTCATCGTCTCCTCCGAGCCGCCGCCGATATACATACCGTTGCCGCCGGACTCCTGCGGTTTTTCTGTATCGATCAGGGAGATCGCGCCATTCCACGTCTTTGTCTCATCCACCCGCGAGCGGATCACGACCGCCTGCCCCTCGGACAGCGTCCAGATATTCTGCTCGTCAATGCTGCCTTTCACACGGTACTCCCCCGTCTTTAAAATCGTCATAAACGGCGCGGTATTCCCGTTTGCATCCATTCCCTTTTCATTGATCTCCCGCACAACCCCCGCGACCTTGCTCTTTACCTCGGAATTGCTGACCTGTTTCTGAAACTTGGAGATCTCAAGCTGCTTGCTCTCCAGATCAAACTGCTTCTGCGCGATCGAATTCTCTATATTCTGGATCTGCGTCGTATAGGAAAACTGCTCCGACTCCGCCGCCTTCTCCCGCTCCTGCTCCAGCGTCTCCTTCTGCTTGGTGTAATTGGCAATATCGTTGTTGATGCTCTCCACCTCCAGATTCGCCTGCGCGATCTGCATCGTAAGCTCACTCGTATCGTAGGTCAGAAGCGTCTGGTTCTCCTCCACCACATCGCCGACTGCAACCTTGATCTCACTGACCTTGCGGTTGGAATCCACGCTGACCTCAAACGTATCTTGCGACTCCACCGTACCGTTATAGCGGTTTGACGGTCCTGCGTACTGGTTCATCACACGGGAAACCTTCTCCACAAAGACGCGGTCCTCCGCGCTCCCGTCCTGAAAAAAAGGAAGCATTTCCTTGATCTCCTCACGAAAATAAAAACCCGTTCCCCCAAGCGCCGCAATCGCTATCACTGTTCCAATCACAATTCCTGCTTTCTTTCTGTTCATCCGCATCCTCCATTTACCGGACATCCCGCGTCCTCCGGCGCAGAATGTCCATACTGTATCTTTGTTGTAACCATCTTACCATATCTGACGTACAATATATAGTGTATTGTTCTTAAGAATTATTTAATTTCCTACAAAAACAGACAGCAGACCCGGAGAAAAATCCCGGTTCTGCTGTCCGTACATTTCAAAAATTTTGTTTTATTTCAGCGGATACTTCTCCGTCAGCTCTTTCACAATGACCCGCGCCCTGTCTGCCGCAGGCTCGCCCTCCTTGATCATCATGGCTACCGCCTCTGCGATCCGGTCCATATCCCCGGTATTCATACCGCGGGAGGTCACTGCCGGTGTTCCCAGACGCACGCCGCTTGTCACAAACGGAGACTTCGGATCATTTGGGATCGTATTTTTATTGCAGGTGATACGGACAGAATCCAAAAGCCGCTCCACCGCCTTGCCCGTCTGGTCAACATTCGTCAGATCCACAAGCATCAGGTGATTGTCCGTACCGCCCGACACCATCCGGATCCCGCGATCCATCAGTCCCTTGCACAGCGCCTTCGCGTTGTCGATCACATTCTGCTGGTAGACCTTAAATTCCGGCTGCAACGCCTCCTGAAAGCAGACTGCCTTCGCCGCGATCACGTGCATCAGCGGTCCCCCCTGGATCCCCGGGAAAATCGCCTTGTTGAAGTTATACTTCTCAGCCGTCTCCTGACTGCTTAAGATCATACCGCCGCGCGGTCCGCGCAGAGTCTTGTGCGTGGTCGTCGTCACGACGTCCGCATACGGCACCGGGCTCGGATGCAGCCCCGCCGCCACCAGTCCTGCAATATGCGCCATATCCGCCATCAGAACAGCGCCGCAGGCATCCGCGATCTCGCGGAACTTTTTGAAATCGATCATTCTTGCGTAGGCGGACGCGCCCGCAATGATCATTTTGGGTCTGCACTCCATCGCAGTCTCCATCACCTGATCGTAATCGATCAGCCCCTCGTCGTTGACCCCGTAGGGCACGATATGAAAATAAGTTCCCGAAAAATTGACCGGGCTTCCGTGTGTCAGATGCCCGCCGTGGTCTAAATTCATACCCATCACGGTATCGCCCGGCTTTAAGATGGCAAACTGTACCGCCATATTCGCCTGTGCGCCGGAGTGCGGCTGCACATTGACATACTCACATCCAAAGAGCTTCTTCGCCCGCTCTCTCGCCAGCTCCTCCACCACGTCCACACACTCGCAGCCGCCGTAATAGCGTTTTCCCGGATAACCCTCCGCGTATTTGTTGGTCATCACACTGCCCATCGCCGACATCACCGCCGGGCTCACCCAGTTCTCTGACGCGATCAGCTCAATGTGACTGTTCTGTCTTTCAAATTCATCGCAGATCGCATTTGCGACCTCCATATCCACTGCCCGGATATCTTCCATTGTGTACATTGTATGCCCTCTCCCTTCTTCGTTCCCCGCATTTTTCCTGCTGTGGCTATCATTATAACGTACTTTGCCGCCCGAAACAATGACAAAAGCGTCCGCCTTCTATATTGTTTTATTATAAATCATATAAGCAGGCACAATAAAATGATTCCCACATGAGCCAGAAGGATCAGCGGCATCCCAACGACAAAATACCAGTGTCTCGTCTTGTGGCGAAACACATACATCCCCAGCCAGCTTCCGAGGCTTCCGCCGAGGATGCTCCCAAGAAACAGTGCGCGCTCGGAGATCCGGTACTCATGCCGCACCGCCCTTCTCTTGTCGATCCCCATCTGGCAAAAGCCAAACACATTCATTGCCAGCAGATAAATCACGATCATTCCCACCATCGTAAAACCTATGCCTCTTTTTTCCCGAAACGCACCTTCATCACATACCACAGCTCTGTCGCGATACAGATGGAGGAGTACGCGCCGCAGATCAGTCCCGCCATCAGCGGCAGCGCAAATTCACGGATACTTGGCACGCCAAACAGGAACAGCATAAATACCATGACAAACGTGGTGATGGACGTATTGATGCTCCGGGAGAGCGTCTGCGTCAGGCTCTTGTCCGCGATCTCCGCCAGCGCCTCATCTGTGATCCTGCCGGTAGCCTTTACCATATTTTCACGGATACGGTCAAAAATAACGATCGTGTCGTTGATCGAATATCCGATGATCGTCAGCATACACGCGATAAACGTATTTCCGACAGAGATCCGCAGAACCGCGTACACGGCAAGCACCACGAGTACGTCATGCAGCAGTGCGATGATCGCGCTCGCGCCAAAGCGGATATCCTTAAACCGGAACCAGATATAGATGAGCATACAGATCGTCGATACGATCACTGCCACCAGCGCATCCGAGCGCATCTCCCCACTGATGGTAGAACTGATGCTCTGCGAAGTCACCGTCTCCTCGGAGACACCGAAATCCTCTGCCAGCGCGCTGTTTAACGCGTCTCTCTCATCCAGGGAGAGCGTGCGCGTCTTTATGGTGATCTGTGTCGTACCCTCGACCTTGTTTGCCATGATATTGTTGTCCCCGGTGATCCCGGCTACAACAGGAACGATCTGATCCTCGATCTGCTCGATCGTATAATCCTTGCCAAAATCGGCTGTCGTTGAAGTACCGCCCACAAAATCAAGACCGTAGTTTAACGCCCCGGTTCCCTTCACCTGGTGAACGCCCATCGCCACAAGTCCTCCGGCGATGACAAGCAGGGAAACCGTAAAGAATATGCCCTTCTTTCCAAGGAAATGAATGGTTTTGCGCTCCTTCGCGCGCCCGTAAAACTTCTCATCCTTTAAGCCCATGCCGTACAATGCATAGAGGATCCATCTTGTCACGGCGAGCGCTGTAAACATGGACAGCAAAATACCGATCATCAGCGTGTAGGCAAAGCCCTTTACCGTACCGGAGCCAAGTCCCATCAGCACCACTGCCGCGATCAGCGTCGTGATATTGCCGTCCAGAATTGCGGACATCGCCTTTTTAAAACCGATCTTCATCGAGGACTGTACCGTCTTTCCGGTCGCGATCTCCTCGCGGATACGCGCAAAGATAATGATGTTGGCGTCCACCGCCATGCCGATACCGAGAATGATACCCGCGATACCCGGCAGGGTCAGCGTGATGTCAAACAGGTACAGCGTCACGATCACAAGCGCCGTGTAGATCATCAGCGCAAGGGATGCTGCGACACCCGGAACCGCGTACATCACGATCATAAACACCATGACGATCACAAGTCCGATCGCCGCCGCCTTTAAGCTGGACGTGATCGCCTGACTTCCAAGCTGTGCCCCAACCACGCTCGACTCCAGCTCCTCAAGCTTTAAGGAGAGGGAACCGATGCGGATCTGTGTCGCCAGCGTCTCCGCCTCCTCGTAGGACTTCATACCCGAAATCTGCGCCGAGCCTCCGTTGATCGCCTCCTGCACCTGCGGATTGCTGATCTGCTCACCGTCATAGACGATCGGAAGCCGTTTTCCGACATTTGCAGCCGTCACCTCGCCAAACAGCTTCGCGCCCTCATCCGTCAGCGTCAACTGTACGACATACCCTTTATTCCCATATGCGTCCTCGGTCGTTCCTGCCTTCGCGCCTGCGACCTGGTCGCCGGTCATATACACCGTGCCGTCCGGAAGCTGAAATTCCAGGGAACCCGGATTGCCAAGCTCCTCCAGGATCGCATTCGCATCGGATTTACCCGGGATCTCGACCGTGATGCGGTCGTCTCCCACCTGATAGACAGATGCCTCCGTGCTGTAGCCCTCCACACGCTTCTGAAGCTTGTAGATCGTATCGTTCACATCCTCCTCACTCGGATCCTCATCCATGATCTGGTATGTGATAGATACACCGCCGGAGAGGTCAAGTCCCAGCGGTATGCTCATCGTCTCCCCGATCCCGGTCGAAGAAAGGATGATCGACGCCCAGTAAGCAAGTCCTGCCAGCGCAGCGACAACTGCCACCAGAATGGCTGTTGCTTTACTCTTTTTCATATTCATCATACTATTCTCACTTTCTAGCATTTGTATAACGCACAAATGACCGCACGCTATGCGGACGGTCACCTTAAATGCCTTATATAGTATATCACAGCCGTATCTGTAAGAAAAGCCCTTTTTTCAGCTCACCATGCCGCCTGCCATGCCGGACGCCGCGCACAGGATAAAGGTCGTTACCGATTTCGTCATATCCATGTCAAATCCGCCCTTGATCAGCACGGACGCCACAAACAACAGCGCAAAGTAGGCAGCTCCCGCTGCAAGTCCCCACAGATATTTCTGCTCGCGCATCATCTTTCCCATCAGAAAGCCCCCTGCAAATCCCGATACCACGTAAATAACGACGACACCGATCCTGACCGCCTGCTCCGTCAGCTCCATTTTATAGAGCAGCAGCGCAAGCAGCAGCAACAGAACACCACTTATGATAAACATTGCAAAAACCGATACAAAAACTGCGTTTGCCGGACTGTTTTTTGCATCTCTTGGCTTTACCCTTCGTTCCAGATTCATTCCCATAACCCGCCTGACATAAGATATATTTTAACTATATGCCCCAGACAGCTTTTCTATGACTCTGTTCCTAAACGGCAAACCGCATCCCGTAGGATGCCTTGAATACCCCTTCCGGCGCGAGCGCATTCTCATAGGCGCGCTCCGCGATACTTCCCTGGAAATCCGCCGCGTCACATCTGCCATACCACGGCTCGATGCACACAAACGGCGCATCCTTGCCCTCCGGCGACCAGATGGCAAACATCGGCGCGTCAAACGTCACCGTCACATAGACATTGCCCTCGCGGTCAAACAGCCCGACCTCCCCGGTCTGCCTGTTCTCCACCATATAGGTGCACGCGTCAAAAAATCCCGGCGCAAACACCGCCCTGCCATCGGCAAGTGCCAGCACCTGGTCATCCATCAGCGCCAGCCCGTCGGCAGTGTTGCCATGATAGTGCAGCTCATCCTGCAAGCCGCCAAAGTACAGCCCGTAGCCCGTCTTGTCGGACTCCCCGTGTATCGGGCACAAAAATGCCGGGTGCGCTCCGATGGAAAAATACATCGGCGCATCGTCTGTGTTCTCCACGCGCCAGAGAACTTTCAGCTCATTTTCCACCAGCTCATACCCGATGTGGAGACAGAACGCAAACGGATAATTCTCCATCGTGTTCTCATCGGACGAAAGTGCAAACCAGATGCTGCTCTGCGCCTTCTCCCCTGCCCCCTCTGCCGGAGCGCCGTCCACAGATTCACAGCAAAATTCCATATCCCTTGCAAACCCATGCTGTCCCATCCGGTAGTTTTTGCCCCCGTAAGTATACTCACGGTTCCGCAACCCTCCCACAAACGGAAAGAGCACCGGAGAGGTACGTCCCCAGTATTTCGGATCTGCCTGCCACATATATTCCCGCCCATCGTTTTTCCGCTGCACAGACTTCACCTCCGCGCCGTGCGTGTCGATCTCTACCCTAAGCGTCTGATTTTCCAGCACATATCTCATTCTTTTATCCTCCTGACTGTAAACCGCAGCCTTTTCCTGCCGCCGCTTTCTTTTCTCCGTCCAGTATATCACAAGACCCGCACCAAAAACAGACCCTTTCCGATCTCAGAGCACATAGCGGTACATAAAGATAAAATGGCAGATACTGCCCGCCATCACAAACAGATGGAAAATCTCATGGCTTCCAAAATTGGTATGTCTGGAATCAAATGCCGGCGTCTTGAGCGCATAGATCACGCCGCCCACCGTATAGATGATGCCACCCGCCAGCAGCCAGAAAAAGCCCGCGGGGGAAAGCGTCTCCATCAGCTCTCCGAACACAAACACGCAGACCCAGCCCATCGCGATGTAGATCACCGAGGAAAACCATTTCGGGCAGTTGATCCAGAGCAGCTTGATAAGCATCCCAGCCGCCGCGATCCCCCAGACCGCCGCCAGCAGCATATAACCTTCTTTTCCTCCCAGTACGATCATGCAGACCGGCGTATAGGAACCGGCGATGAGTACAAATATCATCATGTGATCCAGCTTGCGGAACACGCGCAGCACACGCCCCTGCACGGTCACGGAATGGTAGAGCGTACTCGCCCCGTAGAGAAGCACCATGCTCCCCATAAAAATCATCATGGCACAGACGGTTGTCACGCTCCCCGACAGCCCCGCCTTTGCCACAAGCGGCATCGCCGCCACCACGGCAAGCATCATCCCTATAAAATGTGTAATCGCACTTCCCGGTTCTCTGATTGTAATCTGCATCACACAAGCCCCCTTTAAAACTCCATTCTTGTCTTGTAGTTATTTTAGTTTCAACAAGTAGTTTTTAAAACTACTTGTTGAAACTATACTACTCTTATTCTACGGAGATGTCAACGCGGCTATTCTAAAATTTTCGTAAAAAAGAGCGATGTTTCCTATACAGCTTTGAGTGTCAAAAGGGGTTTTTACAAATTGTAACTGGCAAACTGCACAAATGGTATTCTTTTTGTTCAGGATTCCGAAGCTAAGGACTTCTAAAATGTTCCGGGTTCGGTATTGGCTCCGGACGCAACCGCCCTCCATGCGCCATCCGTGGCGCAATTCGGGCTTTTACCGGCATCCCTGCCGTCGAATTGCTGGGAATTGGCAGAACACTAAGAAGTTCTAAGCTTCTCCATATTCACAAATCAGAATACCATTTGTGCAGTTTGCCAATCCCATTTTTGAAAAACCCCTTCTGCCCCCGAATCCTATACAGTAAAAAATCAGGCAGTCCCAAAAGAGACTGCCTGATTTTTTACACTATTTTTTTTATAATTCACAGTTGTTTACCGTTCTCGGGAACGGGATCACGTCGCGGATATTCGACATACCTGTCAGGTACATCACGCAGCGCTCAAAGCCAAGACCAAAGCCTGCGTGTCTTGCGGAACCATATTTGCGCAGATCCATGTAGAAGTCATAGTCCTCCTCATTTAATCCAAGCTCGTTGATCCTCGCGAGCAGCTTGTCGTAATCGTCCTCTCTCTGGCTGCCGCCAATGATTTCACCGATACCCGGAACCAGACAGTCCACGGCTGCCACGGTCTTTCCATCCTCGTTCAACTTCATGTAGAATGCCTTGATCTCCTTCGGATAGTCGGTCACAAATACCGGACGCTTGAACACCTCCTCGGTCAGATAGCGCTCATGCTCCGTCTGTAAGTCCACACCCCATGACACCTTGTACTCAAATTTGTCATTGTTCTTCTGGAGGATGTCAATCGCCTCCGTGTAGGTCACGCGGGCAAAATCTGAGTTAACCACATTGTTCAGGCGGTCGAGCAGTCCCTTGTCAATAAAGTTGTTGAAGAACGCCATCTCCTCCGGCGCGTGCTCCAGCACATAGTTGATGATATATTTGAGCATACTCTCGGCGAGCATCATGTTGTCGTCCAGATCTGCAAACGCGATCTCCGGCTCGATCATCCAGAACTCTGCCGCATGGCGTGTCGTGTTGGAATTCTCCGCACGGAAGGTCGGTCCGAACGTGTAGATGTTCTTGAACGCCATCGCGTAGGTCTCGCCGTTTAACTGTCCGCTCACGGTCAGATTCGTCGGCTTGTTGAAGAAGTCCCTGCTAAAATCCACGCTGCCGTCCTCGTTCTTCGGCACGTTGGCAAGATCCAGCGTCGTCACCTGGAACATCTCGCCCGCGCCCTCGCAGTCGCTCCCGGTGATCAGCGGCGTGTGCACATAGACGAAATCGCGCTCCTGGAAAAATTTGTGGATCGCATAGGCGATCAGGGAACGCACGCGGAACACCGCCTCGAAGGTGTTTGTCCTCGGACGCAGATGCGAGATGGTTCTCAGATATTCAAAGCTGTGCTTTTTCTTCTGCAGCGGGTAATCCGGCGTGGATGCACCCTCGATCTCGATCTTCTCCGCCTGGATCTCAAACGGCTGCTTCATCTCCGGCGTCTCCACCAGTTTTCCTGTCACAATGATCGCCGCGCCGACATTTAACTTCTCGATCTCCGCAAAGTTCTCCAGCACATCGGAGAATACCACCTGCACCGGCTCAAAAAAGGTTCCGTCGTTCACCACGATAAAACCGAAATTTTTGGAATTGCGGATACTTCTCACCCATCCTCCGACTGTCACTGTCGTGTCAATGTACGACTCTTTCTCACGGAATAAATCCCTTACATTTACCAAATCCATACTTTTCCTCCATCCCGCTGTTCGCGTCCGTTTTATGATATATTCTATCCGTCCTTCACGAAAAAATCAATGCCTCTCTTACGGAAGTTCTGTCTCCTCCACGGTTTCCGTGCCCTCCTCGCTCTCTAAGAGCGTGGTGTCAACTGTCACCTTGGCGTTCTCTGCCACTTTTTCCAGCGCGAGATCATACAGATACAGATCCCTGAAATAGCGGGAGCCGTATTCTGCATCGCCGTAGCCGTAGAGCCCGTACATCGCCTCCGGCGACTCATAGCCGCCGCTTGCCGCCATCATCTGTGCGTATGCCTCAAAGTCCTCATCGCTGACGGTCAGATCCATCTCCTCTGCGATCGCATCCATGATCAGCTCCAGACGGACCGCCTGTGTCAGATTCTCCTGCCAGTACGCTTCCATCTCCTCCACGGTCTTGCCCTCGTAGGTGCTGACATAGTTCTCAAGCTGACTCTCGTCACCGCCGCAGTAGTAGGTGATATACTGATTCTTGTAATCGCTCACCCTTGCAGCCACATAGTCCTCCGGCACCTCAACGGTACAGTTGTCCATCAGATACTGCTGGAGCGTGGTATAGGTATCGCGCTGTTTCATGAAATCCGCCTGCTGCTCCAAAGCCTCACGGATCACCTCATACATCTCCTCGACCGTCTCTACCTGAAACTGCTCCATCGCAAACTCATCGTTGACGTCATCCAGCGTCATTTCCTTCTGGATGGAATTTACCGTAAAGGTGAATACGACTGCCTTTCCCGCAAGGTCAGCATTGCCGTAATCCTCCGGGAATGTCACGTCGCAGTCGATCACATCGCCGACCTTTGCGCCCTTTAACCCGTCCGTAAATCCTTCGATGTAGCCGCTGCCCGTTGCCGACGCATTGTTATAGACATCAATGAGCTGGTGTTCGGCGCTGCCGCCCTCAAATGCCTCGCCGTCGAGCTTGCCGACATAATCGACATCCACGATATCGCCTTCCTCTATCACCTGCTTTTCGGTGTCTTCCATATAAAATGGTCCATAGTCCGTGAACGTCTGCGCAAAATAGTCATGCACCTCTGTATCTTCCACCTCGTAGTCCCCGGTGATCGTGATCGAAATATCATTATAATCACACAGCTTCACATAATCGCTGCCCTTTAGATCAAAAGCGCTGCTTGCCGCCACTACCTTTTCGGAGGTTTCCGTTCCTTCCACGGATTCTGTACCCTCCGTCTCACCCACTGCGTTATTTTCGTCCTCTGCACCACAGCCTGCGGCTGACACTGCAAGCATCGCACCAAGCATCAGTGCTACCAGTCTCTTTTTCATAATCCATTCCTTTCTGTCTTTCCTGCGGGCGGCTTCTGCCGCTTAACTTTACTAACATACCATAGTTTTCCGCAAAAAAAAAGACATGGCGTCAAAGTTTCACAAATGTTTCATATCACATTGCATTTTACAAAAAAACATGATACCTTTTCATAAGAATGTTTTGAGCAACCTGAAAGGATTGAATAACAGCATGGCAGTAGTGACGAAGGAGGTTCTCGCCCTTTCCGTTGAAATTGGAGACGCGCTGCTTCGAAACGGCGCGGAGGTTTACCGTGTGGAAGACACCGTGATGCACGTTCTGGAAGCATATGAAATTGAAAATTATGATGTGTACGTCCTGTCGAATGGCATTTTTGCGAGCGCCAATGAAAACAAAGACGATGCGTGCAGCATGATCCGGCATATCCCGCTCGGCTCCATCCATCTGGGGCGCGTCGCCGCTATAAACCAGCTCTCCAGAGAGATCTGCTCCCATGAGTGCTCTCTTGCCGACGCGTGGATACGGCTGGAGGAATGTAAATCGATCCCATACAGTTCCAGGCTGACACAGCTCATTTTCTGCGGACTTGGCTGCGCCTGCTTCGGCTACCTGTTCGGCGGCAATCTGCTCGACGCAGTCACTTCTTTTTTTGTCGGTGTGCTGCTCCAGATGTTCCGCGGCAGATTAGACCGGAATAAAACTTCAAAATTTATCACAAATATCCTGGGCAGCGCGCTTGTGACACTGCTCGCTCTCGCCACGGTATCTCTGGGCGCTCCGACGCACTATGACAAGGTCATTATCGGCGGTATCATGCCCCTCGTGCCGGGGATCGCCCTTACCACGTCCATTCGGGACTTTTTTAATGGCGACTATCTCTCCGGCATCATCCACATGATCGACGCCGTGCTGACAGCTTTCTGTATCGCCGTCGGCGTCGGCACGGTGATCACGATATTCCAGTTTCTGTCAGGAGGTGTATTTTAACATGATCGTACAAATCATTGTCTGTTTTATCGCAACACTCTCGTTTGCGCTCCTTTTCGGCGCGCCCAGATCGGAACTGATCTTCTGCGGGCTCGCAGGCGCGATCGGCTGGGTCGTATACCTGATGCTTCTGGACTTCGACCGGGGCGCCCCCGTCCCGAACGTGGTCGCAACGCTCGCGCTGACCGTATTTTCACGCGCCATCGCCTCCATCCGCAAGAATCCGGTGACCGTGTACCTGATTTCCGGCATTTTCCCGCTCGTTCCGGGTGCCGGCATCTACTACACTTCCTACTATTTTATTATGAACGATACCGCGCAGAGTTCCGTCTACGGCATGGAGACGATCAAGGTGGCTGGCGCGATCGTCCTCGGCATTATCTTCGGCTTCGGACTGCCGCAGAGCTGGTTTAATCGGCTGGGAAGGCTGCGGAGATCGTAGAATATCAAGCAAACAAAAAAGTAACCGCCCTCGCCAAAGGAATACGGTTACTTCTTTTTCTCTGCAATTTACGTCATTGATCTGCACCATTTGAGCCCTGTACATACCACGCAAACTCTTCGTCTAATAAATCAAACTTTATGTATTTATTCAACAATTCCTCTCTCTCATCTAATGTCAGTAGAGCCACCCACTCTCCATACTGGCACTTTACATACTTCAAGTTTAACCCCCTGAGTCTTCGTATCAAGCCAAGATACTTTTTGTTCAAAATTCCATCGAAACAGGTTTGCCATGTTTCTAATTGCCGCATTAATTCAGATTCACTTACCTGATATGATTCTGCTGTCCCCTTATTTATGTAAAAATTAGAATCTGAAACGTACTCAATGATTTGTCTGAATATCGCATCTTCCGTATTTTTTGCATAGTATACCCCATTCCATTCCGCACACTCACACAAACCAACGTGGTATTCTTTCTCTTCTTCATTCACAACCCAGACCCATTTATCACCGGCTCCTGTCATGGCAAATGGTATAATTGCCTCACTTTCGCCCTCCTCATGTTCATACTTACATATAGCATCAATAGGGAACCATTCCATTTCATTCAACCATAAATAATTTTCCCGATTCAGATAACCTCGTTCATTCATTTTTTGATATATAGATGGTATCTTGTAATTTTTATGCACTATGATTCGTCTCCTTTACTGCCACCTAAGCCATATCCTCTTCTTTCAAATCCACTTCTATGTAATCCGAATAAAAATCCATGCCAGCTTTTTTCGCTTCTTTCACCAACGCCATTGATATAAAATCTGCACAAATATAGTTTTCTACATCAAATTTTCTGATTTCTTTTATTCTGTCAGCAAGTGCCTTCTCAAATCTTTCTGAATCTCTCAAACTAATTGCAAGTTCCATTTCACCAACAGAATCATAGACATCCTGATCAGTTAATTTTTGCGACAACATTTGAATGATATTTGCATCTGGTCTTGTAACTTGGGATATCACATCATAGTCAGAAACTAAAAGAGCACAATATCCCCAATATCCTCCTTTGATTTTATTTTCTACATTTTTTCTTGTAACTTGTTTTATATCCTTTTCCTCACCTAATAGTTTAACTGCCAAAATAAATTCTTCTACTGACTGTGCTATATAT
>SAMEA3387474__coassemble_1223_pt1 | contig 22727 bp, 19 predicted proteins | sample SAMEA3387474__metabat2_low_PE_013 | metagenome-assembled genome bin SAMEA3387474 (sample SAMEA3387474) | Felis catus | biome: Faeces | place: United Kingdom | collected 2012 | reverse complement strand
GTATTATATCAAAAATTATGATGAAATGCATGAATTAATCAGCGTTTCCCTAGATATTCTCTGTTGATGAATTTTATCACTTGCTACAATTAGGCTGGAGAGGATAAAAATTTACTGTTTATGGAAGCTATCGTTGTTCATACATACAGACGAAACGAAAAGCACGCGCCGCCGGAGGGGCTGTCCGTCACCCACAGCCTTCCGTGGTGCGCGTCCGCGATTTCCTTTGCAAGGCAGAGCCCCAGACCGAAATGCTGCTTGTCGGAATGTGCGGTGTCTGCGCGGTAGAACCGCTCAAAGATACGCGCTTTGCAGTCGTCAGGGATGCCAGGACCCGTGTCGGAGACGCAGAAGCAGAGCTCCCGCCGCCGGAACACGGCGCGCGCCGGAATGTCCGACACGGACAGAGACAGTGTGACGCTGCCGCCGGACGGCGTATAGGAGAGCGCATTGTCCAGTAAAATAGTAAATAGCTGTGTGAGCCGTTCCGGGTCGCACACGCAGGAGGGGGGCTGTTCCTTTGGCAGATCAAGCTGAAGGGACAGTCCCTTTTTGCGCGCAAGCGGCGAAAACTGCTCGTAGACGTCAAGCAAGAGCAGATCCGGCTGAAAAGCCTGCTGGTGCATGGGCAGGCGGTTGGAATCCGAGCGCGCGAGAAACAGAAGATCGGACACAAGGTGCTGCATCCGCAGGATCTCCTGCTGTATTAGGGTGAGAAAATGCGCGTGATCTTCTTTTGAGGAAACCTTAGAGAGAGCCTCCGTGCCGGAGAGAATGACCGCGAGCGGTGCGCGCAGCTCGTGGGAGGCGGCGGAGACGAAATCGATCTGTTTTCGGTGGCTTTCCTCCGCCGGAAGCAGCATCCGTCCGGTGAAATAGCGGCAGAACGCAAACAGAACGGCGATGGCGGCAACGCTTAAGCCGCCAAACAGCAGGCGCTGTCTGACGATTTGCTCCGACAGCTTTGTCAGCGGAAACAGAAGGACAAAACCGAGTGTGCCGCCGTTTTTTGGGATAGTTCCGACCGACGCATAATAATCACCGCTGTCATCCGAGTAAGAAAACTCGTAGTGTACGGGCAGAAGCGAGGAGGAAGTCCGGTCAAGTTGTAGATGCCAGTTTTCTTCGGCGTACAGCCGCACCTCCTCCATGCGGGCGTCTAAGGCGTCATCCGAGAAAAAACGCTGTGTGTAGAGCGGTTTTCCGTTGTCATAGAAATAGATCAGAAAACGGCTGTCTGCCTGAAGCTGCATCTGCCATTGCAGGGAAATGGCGGACTGGCTCTGTAAATGGATGACCATGGTATTCAGTTCCTTCAAAAAAGACGCCGACGCATTTTCCTTTAAGCTGCTCTCGGAGATAAACAGACAGAGCGAGACGAGCAGCAGAATGGAGACGCTGATCACGAGCGTAAAAAATAAGGTCATTTGTGTGTGAAGCTTTCGGAACATAGATTACTCCTCTGTCGTTTCCTTCATCAGATAGCCGATTCCGCGCATCGTGGCGATGGAAACCGTGCTGCCCACATGAGAGAGCCGCTTTCTTAAAAAATGGATATAGGTGTCGAGATTGCCTTCCTCGACGGGGGCGTCCGCGCCCCATACGCGCGAGAGGATGACCATGCGGCGCAGCGGCGTTCCGGCGTCGCGCAGCAGGACCTCAAGCAGTCGTCCCTCCTTGCCGGATAAGCGGATGCTCCCCGCCGGACCACGGAGCGAACGGAGCGCGGCGTCGTAGGAGAGGTCGCCGAAGCAGAGCAGATCATTTTCTTCATATTTCCCGGTGCGTCTGCCCAGAGAGCGGATGCGGGCGGAAAGCTCCTCAAACGCAAATGGCTTGACGAGATAATCGTCCGCCCCGGTGTCCAGCCCCTCGATCCGGTCGTAGAGCTCACCGAGCGCGGTGATCAGAATCACGGGCGTGTGAATACCCTGCGCCCGCGCTTTTTTCAGGACGAGCAGCCCGTTCATCGTCGGGAGCATACGGTCGAGCAGCACCAGATCGTACGCATCCTGCAAAAATAAGTCCAGTCCGTCCCTGCCGTCATGGCAGACGTCCACGTCGTGCATTTCATGGTTCAACTGAAATTTTAAGATGTCACAGAGGTTCTTATCGTCCTCGATCAGCAGTATTTTCATAGTCAGTCATTTCCTTTTGCCATTGTTTTCTTATCTTATCATAACTGTCTTAAAAAAGTCTTTAAAACCGGAAGAAAATTAAAGGCTCTTTTAAAGAAAGCTTAAAGGAACTTCTGGTATTCTGGTAGCAGAAAAGGAGGAAACACCAATGAAATTTAAACGGATCTTGCGCACGGCGCTTGCACTCTGCTGTATTGCCGGGATGCTGGCGGGCTGCGGAAATAAAACGGAAACACTGGAAAATACGGGGACGGAGGCGCCCGGGGAGCAGGAGGCGCAGGGGAGCGGCGCAAAGGGGCGCTTTATGGAATCGGAGCTTGTGCTGCCGCAGGAGAATGTAGATATTCATGCGATGGGAAAGCTTGCGGACGGAAGTATTGCGGTTCTGGCAGAACAGGCAGAGGCAGAAAAGGGCTATCTGTTCTGCTCAAAAGACAGTGGAGAAAGCTTTGAGACGACAGAGCTTTCATCCCCGTTAAATACCGCATGGCTCAGCGGAACCGCGATCGCACCGGATGGAACCGTGGTGGCTGCGGGTTATTTTATGGACGTCGAGGGTGGCGAACGGCTGGCGTTAAAGACGATCATGCCGGACGGGACCGTGACGTCTGTGCCGCTGGAATTACCCGAGTCGCAGATGGATGGCGTTGAGAATATTTTGCGGCAGCTTGCTTTTGATTCTGGCGGCAACCTGATCGGGCAGGATCTGGAAGGTACGATACTCTGGATCGACCCGGCGCTTGGCGCCTGCACGAAAACCTTATCCTGCGACGAGAAAGTCTCCTATTTTGGAGTGGTGGGTGATAAGCTGCTCTGCGTGACTGAGAGCGGGATCCGCATTTATGGAACGGTGGACGGAGAGGAGCTTTCCACGGACGATGTGCTCTCGGAGGTCATTCTAAAAAACGCATCGCTGGCGCACAGCAGCTCCACGGAGGGCTTTCCGCTGATGTTTGGCGCGGGTATGGAGCAGGATGACATTCTTTATGTCAATACGGACGGTATCTATACGCACCGTATAGGCGGAAGTGTGAGCGAGCAGCTTGTCTCGGGAGACCTGAGCTCTCTGAAAGCGGGGGGAATGCAGTTTGTCTCTCTTGTGATGGCAGGGGAAAAAGATATTCTTTTGCACGCCATTGGCTCTGACGGAGATAAGATTCTGCGCTATCACTATGACGAGACTGTATCGGCTGTGCCGGAAAAGGAGCTGCGTGTCTATGCGCTGCGCGACTCCTCGCTGCTGCGGCAGGGGATTCTTTTGTATCAGAAGCAGAACCCGGACGTTTTTGTCAATTTACAGATTGGAATGACCGGGGAGGACGGTGTGACGGCGGAGGATGCCGTCAAAGCGTTAAATACGGAGCTTCTGGCAGGAAATGTGCCGGATGTGCTGGTTTTGGATGGACTTCCGGCAGACAGCTATATCGAAAAAGGGATTTTGGCGGACATCAGTGAGGTCGTGGATGCGGTCAGAGCGCAGGATGGTATTTTTGAAAATGTGGTTGGCGCATACCGCGGCGCGGACGGCTGTTACCGGATCCCGGCGAGGTTTTATGTAGGACTTGTACTGGGTGAACCGGAGGCGGTAGCGGCAGGAGCATCCCTGCCCGGTCTGGCGGATTTTATGGAGACGGAAAAAGCAAAGAACCCGGACACCAATATGCTTCCGCCACAGACGGCGCGGGAACTGTTGCAGACAATGTATGAGACGAGCGGCGCGGGCTGGTTTACGGAGAACGGTCTGAATGAGGAAGGACTGACGGAATGGCTTGACGCGGCGGGAAGAATTTATGCAGTAGACAATCACAAGGAAGATGCATCCGGCACGGAAAACGGGGAGGAATTGATTGGAACTGCGGGAAGTGCGGCGCTTGGGATCCTCATGAAGGAAAACCGGATGGGACTTGACACGGCGAGCAGTGTGTCGAATCTGGCGGATATTCTGGAGGTCACCGAGCAGATGGGCGGAAGCTACGGGCTGTTTGCGGCAGATCAGGTGCACAGCTTTGTGCCGTATCTGGAGCTTGGCATGAGCAGTACGGCAAAGCCGGAAGCGAAGGACTTTATTCTCACATTGCTTGGAAAGGAAGCGGGCAGCACGGACGATACCGGTTACCCTGTCAACCGTGCCGGATGGCAGGAGCTTTGTGCAAAGAGCATCGAATTGTACGGTGTGGAGAGCACCGTTGCCCTCGCCATGTCGAATGAGGAAGGCGAGCTGGTAAGCCTGAACTATAACCATATGACGCAGGAGGTATGCGATGCCTTTGAAAAGCTGCTCGAGAGCGTGGATACGCCTGCGCCGACGGACGAGGTTATGGAGCAGTTTATTCTGGATGAGGCAGAGCGCTATGTGCTGGGTGAGACTTCGCTGGAGGATGCGGTTGGCGCGATCAGCCAGAAGGTGAAGCTGTATCTGGCAGAATAAAATAGGAGTTGGCATGAAAAGAAAGTATACGGGATTCTATTTTGTACTGCCGGGCTTCGCGGGCGTGCTGCTGTTTTATCTCGTACCGTTCCTTGATGTGATGCGGCGCAGTGTCTGTGCCGCGCTGGGCGATGGCTTTGTCGGTCTGGCGAACTACCGCACCGTGCTCACAAACGAGGCGTTTCAGTTGGCGGCAAAAAATACGGGAAGGTTTCTTTTGACCTGCATTCCCTGCCTGCTGGCGCTCTCGCTGCTCATGGCGCTTGGGATACGGGAGCTGTGCCGCCTGACATGGCTGAAAAATCTGTACCTGATCCCCTTTGTGATCCCGTCTGCGGCGACGGTTCTGTTATGGCAGCTTTTGCTTGACCGCAAGGGAGCGCTCAATGGAATACTGGAGGGGATCACAGAGCCGGTGGACTGGATGAACAGCAGCGCAGCCTTTGGCGTCTTGGTCTGCTGTTATATCTGGAAGAATCTGGGGTATCATGTGGTGCTCTGGCTGGCAGGACTGCACGCCGTGCCAAAGGAAATCCTGGAGGCGGCGTCGATGGACGGGGCTGGCAGGCGCGAGCTGCTGTTTCACATTCTCCTGCCCTACCTCAGACCTGTCACCTTTATGATCGTGGTCATTGCGATCGTCAACTCCTTTAAGGTATTCCGAGAGGCGTGGATGCTTGCGGGCAGCTATCCGCAGGAAAATATCTATCTGCTGCAGCATCTGTTTAATAATTGGTTTTTGGAGCTGTCGATGGACAAGCTCGCAGCGGGTGCGATGCTTCTCGCCCTTGCAGCGGCAGGCATCATGGGGCTGCTTTGGAAATTCTGGGACAAGGAGGAACGTTCTTGAAAAAATTGTTTGCTCACGCGATCATAGCGGTCATGCTGTTTGCAGTGGGGATGCTGGCGGTGCTTCCGGTTCTGATACTTTTTAGCGGGAGCATCACCGGGGAAGCGGAGCTGTATGGCTGGATTGCTCCTATTTTGGGCGGTCAGGAGGGTTTTGTCCGTCTGAGGCTGTTCCCGGATTATCCGACACTGCGGAATTTTGTGGAACTGCTTTTGGATTCGCCTGAATTTTTCCAGATGTTCTGGAACACACAGCGCATATCGGTTGAGACACTTGCGGGGGGACTTCTGTTTGGAGTTCCCTGCGCGTGGGGACTGGCACAATACCGCTTTCCCGGCAGAAAGGCAATTCTCTGGTGCTATATTCTTCTGATGATCATGCCGTTTCAGGTGACGATGCTCTCCGAATATCTGGTGCTTAAGAAGTTCGGGCTGTTAGACACCCTTGCGGCGGTGATCCTTCCGGGAATCTTCCAGACGCTTCCGGTGTTTGTGATGTACCGCTTCTTTTCCAGTGTGCCGAACGCGCTGTTAGAGGCGGCGCGCATCGACGGGGCGGGAGAGCTTGGGATCTTCTTAAAAGTAGGCGTTCCGGTCGGTTCATCCGGGATTTTTTCTGCCATGATGCTGCAGTTTCTGGAATGTCAGAGCATGGTGGAGCGCCCGCTTATTTTTTTGAAAAATAAACAGCTCTGGCCGCTGGCGCTGTATCTGCCGGAAATATCGCCGGAGCGCGCCGGATTCGCGATGTGCGCATCGTTTGTCGCAATGCTTCCGGTGCTGCTGCTGTTTTTCTCGGGGCAGGAATATTTAGAGGCAGGGATTGTCGCATCCGCGATCAAGGAATAAAAAGATGAAAAATGTGCCATGGAGGTAAAAATGACAGAAAAGAAAGGAATCAGCAGGCACGCGGTGCGGATACTGATAAAGGTAATGGCGGTCATCTGCATCTTTACCGTGCTCTCGCGCATCAGCGCGTCGCTCACCGTGACGGAGGTTTTGGTCGAGTCTCCCTCGGCAAAGCGTATCGAGCATATTGTCGAAGGCGAGGGAGTCATCGAGGCACAGCTTGAGACCTCCGTGCAGACGGAGGCGGGGCTACTCATTAAAAATGTACACGTGAAAAAAGGTCAGAAGGTAGAGGAGGGGGAGATTCTCGCCGAACTGGATCTTGCGGCTCTGGCGGAGGTAAAGCGGGAGCAGCAGGAAGAGATCGAGATGCTCCGTCTGACAAACGAGGAGCTTCTGGCACTGTGGCAGAGAGAAACGACGGCGGCAGAGAGGGAGAAAACGCGCGCCGATGAGGACTATGCACAGGCGGCAAAGGAGAGTGAGCTTTCCGTGCAGACAGCGGCGGCAGAGCTTGAGCGGGCGGTGCAGCAGTACAAAGGATATGAGGCGTCGCTGCCGGCAGATACAACCGACGAGCAGTTTTTGCAGTTGCTGGATCTTAGGGCGGCGGCAGAGGCGGCGCAGCAGGCGTACGACGCCGCCATTTTGCAGCAGGAGTCTGTGCTCCGCAAGGCGGGGCGTGCAGTGGAGGACGCCGGTCAGGCACAGGTAAAAAATGCCACCATTGCGGTAAATGAGATAAAACTCGCGCAGATGGAGCGCGCCGTAAGTGAGCTTGCGGCTCTGGAGGAGGCAGGCGGACAGCTTGTTGCGCCGCAGGCGGGCGTGATCACGGAGGTTTATATCAAGGCGGGGCAAAGGACGACAGACACGGCGGCAGTCACGCTGACAGATACCTCGATGGGGCTTTATTACACGGCTGAGATTGATAAGGCGGACATGGAATATGCGGCGGTCGGCGACGCGGTTGTCTTAAAAAAGGACGGAAAAGAGCAGGGCAGCTTTACCGTGGATGCGATCGAGACGCTGGAGGATGGAAATGCGCGGGTGACGGTGCAGATCATGGGTGACGAGGCGGAGGATTTTTATCTGGGAGAGAATCTTTCGATGGAAATCCGGCAGGAAGCGCCGCTTAGTCAGAATACCGTTCCGGTGACTGCGTTGCATGAATCAAACGGAAGATACTATGTGTATGTGACGGAGCAGGTGGAGACAGTGCTCGGCGAGGAATACCGCGCCGCAAAGATCGAGGTGGAGATTTTGGATAAAAACGATGCGTATGCGGCAATCGGGGAAGGCGCGCTTGGGGAAGACGCGCAGGTGATCGTCGATTCCAGCCGTTATATCGAGGCAGGCAGCAAGGTGCGCCTGCAAAAGCCGTGAGACGGGGCATGAGCAGGGGAGAGATACGGGCAGCAGTGATGCGGGCAGTATTCTTCCTTGCAGCCTGCCTCTGCATCCTCCTTGCAGGACTTGCTTTGCAGGATGCCGGACGTATCCGGCAAAATATCAGCATCCTTTTGGAGAACAGTCCGGTTACCGGGGCGCAGGTGGACGCCATGCGAAACACGGAGCAGGCGAGAGAGGATGGCATTGATTTTGTGGCATGGCAGGAATACAAAAATAAAAGGGTGATGAACGTGGACGGCACGGGAGCGGCATCCGCGAATGTACTGGAATTTTCCGGCTCATCGGAGCTGCTGGCGCTGGAACGCCATCTGCCGCAGGAAGATGTGGCGAAAAGCTGTCTGATCGGGGAGCGAACGGCGGAGGAGCTGTACGGCAGCCGCAGCGCTAGGGGAAATATTCTCTGCTATGAGGGCAGGGAGTATACGGTACAGGGGGTGCTGCGCGAGCCGGGAAATCTAGTGGTTTTGCAGAATGACGATGAAAATGCCGGGTTTGGGAGGCTGACGATCGCCCCGGAGGAAGGGCGCAGCCGGGGGAGAACCGCAGAGCAGTTTCTGGCAGGATATGGGCTGGACGGCAGGCAACTGCGGTATGATATGCTCGCGCTGTCCTACTTCGTGGAGCTGGCTCCGGGAAAGTGGTCGGATTTTGCCCAGGTAAAGCAGAGTGTTTTGAAAATGCAGGACGATATTGTCTGTCTGCTTGCAACAGAAAAGAGCAGCATCGAGCTGCTCTGGTTTCGCGATATGGGGCTTGCCGTGACCGGATTCCTTGTAGGATTTGTGCTTTTGTGGCGGCAGTTCCCCACAAGACAGATTAAAAAGTAATCTGTGATCTGTGCTTTAACAGTCTGCCCCCGTTTACGATGAGAAGAATCCCGGAGACAATGCCCCCGATGAGGACGCAGATGCCGATCGCCAGGTTGGCGGCGCCGACAGAGCCGACGGCTTTGTATAATTTTTCATTCATGTCAGTAACCTCCTTTGCGTGTCTGCAAAATGTTCTTGCTTATCATTTTATCATTATTGGACAGAATATACAAATACGGATTTTTTATAAAGAGCGCTGGTACCGCATCCAAATGTTGAAAAACGCGGTGCCAGCGCTTATAATATAAAAATACAGGCAATGGAAAAAGACGGCAGGAGGAGAATATATGAGATTCATCGGACACAGCCAGTTGCGCGGGGAAGAATTGCAGCCGCTGGATGAGATCAGTGGTTTTCGGGTACGTCCCGGATTTTTTAACAGCAATGGGGCTGTCAGCAATGGAAAGGGCGTCAGCTTTACGATCCACTCGGCAGGCGCAACGGGTTGTACCCTGCTGTTGTTCCGTCCGCACGAGACAGAGCCGTATGCAAAGCTTCCGTTTCCGGATTCCTACCGCATCGGCAACACCTACTCCATGTATGTGTTTGGATTAAAGATCGATGAGTTTGAGTACGCCTACCAGATTGACGGGCCGTATGACGTGGAGAAGGGACTTTTATTTGACAAGAGAAATGTGCTCTTGGACCCTTATGCCCACGCGGTGACCGGACAGCACAAGTGGGGAGAAAAAACGATCGGCGGCGAGAAACTGGTCTATCACGCGCGGGTTGTGGAGAATAACTTTGACTGGGGCAAGCCAAAGCAGTTAAATATTGCGGCGGAGGATCTGATCATCTACGAGTTGCACGTCAGAGGGTTTACGAAGGACGGTTCCTCGGGCGTGACTGCTGGAGGCACCTATAAGGGGCTGCGGGAAAAGATTCTGTATCTTAGGAATCTTGGGATCAATGCGGTGGAACTGATGCCGGTATTTGAGTTTGACGAGCTGGAGAGTGAGCGGTTTTATGAGGGTGAGAGGCTCTACAATTACTGGGGCTATAATACGGTCTGCTTTTTTGCGCCGAACACGGCGTATGCCTCCGTGGTGGAGCACAACCATGAGGGGGATGAGTTGAAGGAGCTGATCTACGAGCTGAAAGAGAATGGCATCGAGGTATTTCTGGATGTGGTGTTCAACCACACGGCGGAGGGAAACGAGGAGGGACCCTGCTTTTCCTTTAAAGGGCTTGACAACAATCTCTACTATATGCTGACGCCGGACGGGAAATATTACAATTTCAGCGGCTGCGGCAACGCGGTGAACTGCAACCATCCGGCGATGCGCAAGTTTATCGTGGACTGCCTGCGCTACTGGGCGGTGGAGTACCGCGTCGATGGTTTCCGCTTTGATCTTGCCTCGATTCTGACAAGAGACCAGAACGGCGCGCCTATGGCGGATCCGCCCATTTTGCAGGAGATCGCCAACGACCCGATCCTCGGAAAGGTGAAATTGATCGCCGAGGCGTGGGATGCTGCGGGGCTGTATCAGGTTGGCAGCTTTCCGGCATTTAACCGGTGGTCGGAGTGGAACGGGCGGTATAGGGATGATATGCGCCGCTTCCTGAAGGGGGACAGCGGCATGGCGGGCACCGCGATCACGCGTATCACCGGCTCGAAGGATCTGTACAATCCGGTGCACCGCGGCGCGAGCGCATCGGTCAATTTCCTGACCTGCCACGACGGTTTTACGCTGTATGATCTCTATTCCTACAACATGAAACACAATGAAAAGAACGGTTGGAATAACACGGACGGGGACAATAACGGGAACAGTTGGAACTGCGGCGCAGAGGGTGAGACGGACGATCCGGAAGTCGAGGCGCTGCGCCGGCGGATGGTAAAAAATGCGTTTGCGACCCTGCTGTGCAGCCGGGGGCCTGCGATGTTTTTCGCGGGGGATGAGTTCTGCAACACGCAGTTTGGCAACAATAACGCTTACTGTCAGGACAATATTATCTCATGGCTGGACTGGACGAGACTGGAGACCTACCGGGAGATACACGATTTCGTGCGCTATATGATCGCATTCCGCAAGAAATACGCGGTCATCCGCAAGCCGACAAAGGCGGCGATGTGCAATCTGCCGGACATCAGTATCCACAACGGATATCCGTGGAATGCGGGTACGGACAATAACAGCCGTCTGATCGGAATCATGTATGCGGGAAGGGACGAGCGGGATATTCGCGACGATGTGGTGTTTTACTGTATGAACGCCTACTGGGAAACGCTGATCATGCAGCTTCCTGAGCTGCCGAACGGTATGCAGTGGAAGGTCTGCGTCAATACGGCGGTGGAGTACGAGGACGGCAAGGACATTGAAGCCGGTACGGAATTTTTCTATAAAAAAACATTGCGGGTGCCGCCGAGAACGGTCGTCATACTGACGGCGGAGTAGCGGGGGATCGGGTGCAGCCGTGCTCGTAGAGCGCGGCGCAGAGTTCCTCAAAGATGTGCTGCTGCTCCGGACTCATGGAGCGGTAGAGATTTAGGATATGGGTTTCTTTTTCGTTGAGGGGAAGGTGTGGATAGACGCGGATGTCGGTGTTTCCGAGAAGATAATCGACGTTTGTACCCAGATAACGCGCGATCTGAGAAAGTGTCTGGCAGTCGGGAAGCCTGCGGTTTTTGATGTAGCCATTGACAGTATTGGGAGCCAGGTTGAGATCATAGGCGAGCCTGCACTGTGGGATACCCAGCTCTGTTAAAAGAGTCTCGATGCGTGTTCCGATTTGCATGGCAGTTATATCCATCCTCCGTCTAGCGTGATGACCTGACCGGTCAGATAGGAGCCGGCGTGACAGAGCGATGTGACGAGTGCGGCGACCTCCTCCGGCGTGCCAAAGCGTCCGGCGGGAATTTCCTCTGCGAGTGCAAGGCGTTCCTCCTCGCTGAAGCAGGCGTTCATCCCGGTGTCGATCGCGCCGCAGGCGATGGCGTTGACCTGGATATTGCTCGGCGCAAGCTCCTTTGCGAGCGCGCGCGTAAATGCGTTCATGCCGCCTTTGCAGGCAGAGTAGGCGACCTCGCAGGATGCCCCGACATTGCCCCAGACCGAGGAAATATTGATAATCTTCCCGGACTGCTGGCTCACCATGTGCGGGATGGCAAGCTTGCAGGTGGAGAATACGGAGGTCAGGTTTACACCGATGATCCGGTCCCATTCCTCAATATCCATGTCGCTCAAAAGACCGATGTGGGAGATCCCGGCGTTGTTGACGACGACGTCGATGCCGCCGAAACGCTCGTCTGCGCGCGTGAAAAGCTCCGACACATAGGAGTGGTCAGAGACGTCACCGACATCCGCGAGAACATCCGTGTGAAAGGAAGCGGTAAGCGCATCCCGGAGGGAATACAGCTCGTCGCCGGATTTCGAGCAGTTGATGATGAGACGGTAACCGTCGCGTGCAAGGGCGGTGGCGACCGCACGTCCGATGCCGCGGGAGGCGCCGGTGATAAGCGCTGTTTTCATGGGAAACTCCATTCCGAAGCGCAGTGCGGACACCGGCTTCTTACTGATCGTGATTGTCAGGCTGCTGGGACAAAGGGGCTTTTGAAAATGCCATTGGTAAATCTCACAAATGGTATTCTTTTTGTTCAGGGTTACGAATCTAAGAGCTTTTAAGATGTTCTGGATTCGTTATTGTCTACGGACGCAACCACCCTCTATGCGCCATCCATGACGCAGTTCGGGCTTTCGCCGGCATCCCTGCCGTCGAATTGCTGAAAATTGACAGAACATCAAAAAGCTCTAAGATTCTTCACATTCACAAATAAGAATGCCATTTGTGAGATTGATCTGTTCCGGATGCAAAAGACCCTTTTGACCACAAGATTCTTCCCACATTGTATCACAGAAAATGAAAATAAGCCACAATAAAAACCCGGCGCAGGAAAGACGCCGCAGAAGGATGGAGGATTGCAGATGAATATCGAAAAACTGGTGAAGCAGCAGAGGACATACTTTGAATCGGGGGCAACGCTTTCGTATGCGTCGCGCATAGACGCGCTTCAGCGCATCGGGGCGGCGCTCGCCAGATATGAGAAGGCGCTCTGCGATGCGCTGTATCAGGATCTGCACAAGTGTGCATCGGAAAGTCAGATGGCGGAAATCGCCATGACGCGGGCGGAGCTGAATTACTGTATTAGGCATCTGGCGGGCTGGATGCGCCGCGAGCATATAAAAACGGGGCTTGCCAATTTCCATGCAAAGAGCTTTACGGTAGCCGAGCCATACGGCGTGACACTGGTCATGGCGCCGTGGAATTACCCGGTACTGCTCTGTCTTGAGCCGCTGATCGACGCGGTCGCGGCAGGCAACTGTGTGGTGTTAAAACCGTCGGCATATGCGCCGCACGTTTCTGCCGTGCTCGCAAAGATGCTCGGGGAGACGTTTGATGCGGAGTACATAGCGGTCGTGGAGGGCGGCAGGGAGGAAAATAATGCGCTGTTAGAGCAGCGGTTTGACTATATCTTTTTTACGGGAAGCACAGCGGTAGGCAAAGTCGTTCTGGAAAAAGCAGCGCGCCATGTGACGCCGGTAACGCTGGAGCTCGGCGGCAAAAGTCCTTGTATCGTGGACAGGACTGCGGACATCAAAAAAGCAGCGCGCCGGATCGTTTTTGGAAAAATCTTAAATTCCGGTCAGACCTGCGTTGCTCCGGACTATCTCATCGTCCATCCTGACGTCAGGGAAGCGCTGTTTGCAGCGATGAAAAACGAGCTTGTGCGGATGCTTGGGGAAAAGCCGCTGGAGTCGGAGGAGTATCCGCGCATGGTCAATGAAAAGCACTATGCGCGCGTGATGGCGCTGCTAAAAGGCGAGCATATTGTCACGGGCGGCTATGGAAATCCTAAGACCCTTCAGATCGCGCCGACGATCCTGGATCATGTATCGCTGGACGCTCCGGTCATGCAGGAGGAAATTTTTGGACCGGTGCTGCCGACGCTGACATTCCGCACACGGGAGGAGTTGCTTGCGATCATCCGGCATTTTGAAAAACCGCTGGCGTGTTATCTGTTTACCAGGGACAAATCGATGGAGCGCTGGCTTTTTGCGCACGTGTCCTTTGGCGGCGGCTGCATCAACGATACAATCGTGCATCTGGCGACCTCCGAGATGGGTTTTGGCGGTGTCGGTGCAAGTGGAATGGGCAGTTATCACGGCAGAGCAGGGTTTGAGACATTCAGCCACCGCAAGAGCGTGATTCAAAAATACAACTGGCTGGATCTGCCGATGCGCTACCACCCCTATGCCAAATGGAAGGATGCGGTGATCCGCCGTGTGATGCGTTAGAGGGGGATTTCCTTCGGCGCAGCACCGTATTTGGGAGAGAGATTTTAAAGATTTCAAAAAAAGTTGTAAAAAAATTAAAATTTTACTGGACAACCACAAAAAGATGTGATAGTATAAATGAGCACGATTTGAGACGTGTTCATTTATACATAACGATGCGTGGCTCAGCTTGGTAGAGCGCTGCGTTCGGGACGCAGAGGTCGCAGGTTCAAATCCTGTCGCATCGACTTTCGGTAAAAAACCGCCAACTTTTGAGATATCAAGAGTTGGCGGTTTTTTGTAATTTCTAATTGATTACAAATTAAGTTATGAAATATTGTAATACGAAGAAAGATGTGCTAAAAAAATCATTTTGATTTTAAAGACATGATGACCTTTGGTATGTTCATGTTGGCATTGCTTACATTCGTATTTACGTTTTGTAAGTAGTTATACATAGCAAAAAACCACCCTAATACTTTGACCAGTTTGGGCGGTTTTTGCTTCCTAATTTGGTCAACCACTCTGTGGGCGGTTGTTCCTTTAATAAGAATATAGCATTTCCTGAGATATTTGTAAACCACTTTTCTTTTACTTGTCAAACAATTTTACTCACATTCCACCCCATTGGAAGTAAAAACCAGCCATCCTGTAACATTCCCGGTATTCCCGCAAAATCCCACAAAATTAGGCAAATTTCCGCCTTTAGAGGACATCCCCGGCGCTTGACGGGATGCTCTGTGGGCATTATAATCTTTGTAGACTGTCGTGTCTTAAAGTAATGAGCGGATGAGGAGAAGTTATGGGATGAAGAAGAATAAATGGGCAGTGGCACTTCGGGGGCGTGCATTCTGTGTGCGGTAGTGGCTGCGCTGGCTTCTATCGCTCTGGGGTTTTACCGCTTTAATGAAAATTCTTACGACATGGCGTTAAAAAGAGAAATGGGGCAGGCGGAGAAGCTGTCGGATCACATCATACAGATCATACAGATCGAGCAGGAGCGATGTATCCGTATTCTCGGTGTCTGCGAGGAATTTATATACAGAGGCAACGGCACCTTTTCTGATGAGACGATGGAGACGTTAAAGCAGGTGCAGCAGACCGCGGGCTTTCGCGTGCTGGGTGTGGCAAATCTCGACGGCACGGGAAGGGATACCGATGGAAATTATACGGAGGGCAATCTCGACCCGGACTTGCTGGAGGCGGCGCGCAATGGACAGAATTATGTCTCAGATATGCTCTACGCGACGGACGAGGAGGAAAAAGAGGTTGTATTCGCTGTCCCGCTGTGGAGGCAGGGGAGCATCGCCGGTGTTGTGTACGGACAGTATCCGGTCGAGAAGCTTGTGGAGCAGATCAACCTTTCGGATGCGGATACCTGCTATTTTCAGATCATAGACAGTATGGGCAAGTACATCAAGCGTTCTGAAAACCAGTATGCCTTTAAAAACGGGGCAACCATGTGGGAGGAGCTTTCCAATTACACGTATACAGATGAGGCGGTTCCGGTGCAGGTGTTCCGTGCGGTCAAAAGTGGTGAGAGCGGGAGTTTTTCTTTTACCTTTGACGGTGAGGCACGCTATGTGAGTTACTGTCCGATCGGTATCAATAGCTGGTATGTGTTTGCGGTGCAGGCGCAGCAGGAGATGGATGACTATGTGCATGGGACATGGGAGAATGTGATCAGTTTCTTTTTATATATTGCATTTGGAATCGGCGTTCTTGGATTGCTGGCGATATACATTATCCGTAAGATGGACCGCCTGATCCGGGAGAAAAATAAGCGGCTGGAACTCCAGAACAATCTGTTTCAGCTCATACTGCAAAAGACAAGTGCAATCCCTCTGCGTATTGACTTAAAGCGCGGACTGGTATATCTGGATTCACTGGAATATGCAGGAGGGATGCGGACGTGGAAGCTGGCAGAGCTTGCACCGGAGGCTTTGAAACGGCAGGGAATCCTTCGGCAGGGGGATGTGCCGGAATATGAGAAACTTTATCAGGCGACTGTTGTTTCGCATCAGGCGGGAGCGGCTGTTTTGAAGCTCCGGATGGACGAAGGGATGAACTGGGTGAAAATCAGTACATTTGAGAGTTCCCAGAAAGAGTTTATGATCGGCGTTTTGGAAAATTATGAGAAGCAAAAAGAAAGTGAAATTGAGATTGAGCGCCAGCAGGAGGAGATCCAACAGATCAGTGAGAGGGCAAAGGTCGATTTTCTGACCGGAATTTATAACCGGGAGACGATCACGGAGATCGTGCAGGCGCATATGGAGTGCGGTGCAGAGAATGGCGCAGTGTGCGTTCTGGATTTGGATCATTTTAAGGAAGTGAATGATACACTTGGTCATGCTTATGGGGATCAGGTTTTGTGCGATGCGGCGCGGAGTATTGAGGCTGCGATCGGGGAGAAGGGCAGTGCCGGAAGAATCGGCGGCGATGAATTTATGATTCTGCTGCATAATGCCGGGAATCTCGATGAGATTCGAACGCTGGCGGCGAGACTTTGTCAGTTGATCCGGCGTACATATGAAAAAGATGACAACATTGTGTGTGTGAGTGCATCGGTGGGAATTGCGGTGTTTGAGCACACGGACACAGAGATTTCTGCGGTCATAGAGCGCGCGGACAATGCGCTCTATGAGGTGAAGCGGGCAGGCAGGGATGATTATAGGATCTACACAAGAGAAAGTGGATGAGGAATACTTTATGGGCAAGAGGGAAGAGGAAAGGCTTTGTTTGAATGGAAAACAGCATCTGGCAGAAATGCTGGATGCTCTGCTGCCGGGGGAACAGCTCATTGTGGGACTCTGCAATATGGACGGTATGCAGCAGATCAACGACGTGTACGGCACAAAGACGGGGGACACAGTTCTTGCCCATGTAGAGGGAAAGCTGTGCGAAGCTGTGGAGCTTCCGGATTTTGTATTCCGGCTGCGGGGCGATGAATTTGTCGTGGTATTTGTCAATCGTCCGCTCTATCAGGCAGAGGAATGGATGGAGAGAGCCCTTGTGCGGATCAATGAGGGAAAAGAGCAGACCGGCATTGTGGAGAAGCTGTCTTTTTGCTATGGGCTGGTGTGCGTGAGGGCGGAGCAGAAGCTGCCGTTTCTGGAGGTGATATCAGAGGCAGACCGCAAAATGTATGCGAAGAAGCGGGATATCCACATCGAGCGGAACAGGAGACATTTGAGCGAGAATGGAGCGACGGCGCAGGAAGTGCATTTCAGCGACGAGGTGCAGCGTCTGTTCAATATTTTCTCGGAGATCGCAGACGGTTATGCCTATGTCGGCAATTTAAAAACGGGGGAGTTTTTATATACAGACAAGATGGCAAAGGATTTCGGGCTGCCGGGGCGTTTGTTGCAGGACGCGGCGGCTTTCTGGGGAGAGCGTATCCATCCCGACGACAGACAGTTGTTTTTGCGGAGCAATCAGGAGATCGCAGACGGCAAGGCAAAGCGCCATGAGATTGCCTACCGCGCGAAAAATGCGCAGGGGGAGTGGGTGCCTCTTTTGTGCAGGGGAGCGGTGGCGACGGATGAAGCCGGGGACCCGGCGCTGTTTGCGGGGGTGATCAGCGATCTGGTGCGGCACGGGAAATCCGGCGGCGTTTTTAACAGTGCGGCATTTTATTTTGCGTCAGAAAAAGTGGAGTTGAATTCGCAGGAACTGGAGGAGCGGCTGCTTGATTTTGTCAGTCACAATCTTCCGGGCGGAATTGTGGCAGTGCTGGATGAACCGGGATTTCCGATCGTATGCTTTAACCGGACGCTTCTTGACTATACGGAGAGCACTTATGAGGATCTGATGCAGGCGACCGGGGGCTCGTACGAAAAGCTCATCTATGAGGGTGACCGCGAGATGGTCACACGCGAGGTAAAAAGACAGCTTGCGGCGAAAGATTCCTATGAGGTGTACTACCGGATCGTAGATAGCAGGGGAAATCTGATCTGGGTCTATGATCTTGGGCACTATGCGGTGAATGAGACCGGCAAACGGTATATCATGTCGTTTTTTATTGATGCGACCAGCGAGATGGAACAGAAGGCAGAGTTGCAGATCATCAACAGCAGTAGTATGGATGGCGTGTTCCGCGCTGCCATGACGGAGGGCTTTCCGGTGTTGTATGCCAACGACGCCTACTACCGGATGCATGGATATACCAAGGCGCAGTTTGAGTCAGAGCTTGACAGTAAAGCGGAGATGGTTGTCTATCAGGAGGATATGCCGCGGATCGCAGGAGAGATAGACCGGGCGATCCGGGAGGGAGAAGAGAGCCTGGTTCTGGAGTACCGCATCACAAAGAGGGACGGCAAGATGGCGTGGCTTCACATGGTTGGGAGCATCCGCACGCTTACGGATGGCAGAACAGGACTGATGGGGCTTGTTGTGGATATCACAAAGCGCCACGTGCTCGAAGATGAACTGTTGCACACAGAGTGGTTGTATAAGATGATACGGAATCACACAAAACTGAATGTGTGGGAGTTTGATGTTCAGAACAGGCGGATCATCATTGACAAGCTTTCCGGCGGGCAGGAGATCTGTGAGAATGTGCCGGAGTGTTTTATCGGAGAAGGGAAGATACAGGAGGAAAGCATTGAGACATACCGGGCAGTGCACGAGGAGATCATCAATGGGGCGGAGCGCGCAAGCGCGGTGATCGGAATCAATCTCAGTACCGGAGAAAAAAGCTGGGAGAAGCTGACTTACATTGCCCTGCGCAATGCGGAGGGCAAAAATGTCCGCGCATTTGGGATTTCGGAAGACATCACCTTGCAGAGGAAAGCGGAACTTCGGGCATTTGAGCAGGAGAAGGCGCGGCGGACAGTCTGTATGATTTCCGACTGGACATTACGACGAACAGTTTTGAGGAGGGATGGGGAGAAGACAAGGAGCTGCCCGTGACCAACCGGGAAAATGTGACATACCAGATGGTCTGTCAGGCGATCAGGGGTATGATCGCCAATGAGGATGACCGCAAGCGGTTTGAAAAATATTATTCCTACGAAAAGATGCTGGAGTATGCAAAGCAGGATAATTTCAAGCGTGAGTTTGAGTATTGCCAGCGCTATCATGACGGGGAAATTATCTGGGTGAATCTGAAATTCAAGATCATTGTATCTCCGGTGAACGGGAATAGGATTTTGTTTGCGCGCGCCAAGAATATTGATTATCTGAAGCGCCGTGAGTTTGCGCTGTCAAAGAAAACCGAGAGGGATGAGGACAGCGGGTTTTACAATCCAAAGACAGCGGAGTCTCTCATTCGGGATATCCTGAAGGATCATGGGGACGGAGGATGCCTTGCGCTGATCGATGTGGACGCGTTCTGGAAGGTGAACCAGGCGGGAGGATATGCGGCAGGAAATGAGGTTTTGCGGCAGATGGCGGAAGTCATACGCAGGCAGCTCTCCTCCGACTATGTGCCGGCGCGTCTTGACGGAGATATGTATATGATCTATGTGTACAATGCGGGCAAATGGGGAGATTTCCGCAAGGTGATCCAGCAGTTGCGCAGTTCGTTAAGCGGCGGCTATACGATTGGCTCCCTCCATGTGCAGGTGACGGTGTCGATCGGCGCCGCCGAGCTGAAAGCATCGGATAAGAGGGATTATGACGTGCTTTACCGGAGAGCGTATCAGGCGCTCGGCGTGGCAAAGCGCGACGGTGGAAACCGGGCGGTCTTTTACCGCGAAATGTACAGTGATATCCGGAATGAGGAGCAGCCGGCAGAGCATTATGCGGAGTCGGTGACAAAGCTTGTCATGCAGAGCCTCAAGCAGGCGGAGGAAGGAGTGCCGGCGGAAAAAATTTACGGGACAATGCTTGCCTTTCTGGGGAAATACTGTAAGGCAAAGCGGATTGTGCTGTTTAGCCGGACGGAAGAAGGGAACGGTCTGCGTATGCGCTCCGTATGGCGGGAGAACGGTGTGGAAGGGACTTCGGACAGAGGACTTCCGGACAGGGAGCTGTTTACCGAGCTCCTGCAAAAGGATACCTCGGAATTTTGCCGTATGTACCAGGTGCAGGGAACAGAGCAGCCGGCGCTTTTTGTGAGGTGCTTTGAGAATGGAGAACTTCTGCACGGTATGGTTCTGGAGCAGCCCGCGGTAACTGCGGACAGCAGATCGCGCATCGAGAGGATGTTTGAGCTGGTGCAGAGGATTGAGTATCTGAACCGTATGAAGGAAGAGCGCAGATATGCGCTTTCCCATGATCCCGGCACGGGGCGCTCAACTATGACAGTTACCGCAGCCGCATTGGGGGACTCAATGAGGATACATTGTCATCGTTTGGCATCGCCGCAGTACAGCTTGTAGATTTAAAGACTTACAATAAGGAATATGGAAGCGATAAGGGGGACGAGAGCATCCGGTTTGCCGGAAGGCTGCTGCAGAAGGCATTCTGTGACAGGGAGTGTTACCGGGTTGGCAGGCACAGTTTTCTCGTGCTGTGTGAAAATATGACGCACGACAGTTTCATGGAGCGCTGCGGCAGGGTGCGTGAGAATATTGCAGAGACGTATCCGGACTGGATCGCCAGCGCCAGTGCGTGGGAAGCTCCGGTCATTTCCGTGAAAAAGATGTTGGAGCAGGTGGAAGAAAAGCTGCTTGTCGCCTGCAGTCAGAAGAGAAATAGTAACCGCGTGATCAGCGACAGAATGGTGGCGGAAGCCCTGGAGAAACTTCGGGCTTCGCAGATGAAACAGGAATATCTTGTATTTTTGCAGCCGAAGGCGGACGTCGCCGGCGGGAAAATCTGCGGGGCGGAGGCGCTGATCCGTTTTCGCGGGGCGGACGGCGCGCTGATCGCGCCGGGGGCTTTTCTCGGAGAGATCGAGCGCATGGGGGCTGATCCGTTATATTGATCTGTTCGTGCTTGAGGGTGTGTGCCGGCAGATCAGGGAGTGGTTAAAGAAGGGCTGGAAACCGTTTCCGATTTCCCTCAATTACTCGAGAAAGACGATCCTGGAGGAGGATATCTTAGAGGAGACTAACCGGATCGTGGAGAGCTACAGGATCCCGAAGGAGCTGGTGGAGATTGAGATTACGGAGAGCATCAGCTCTATCGACCGCACCAGCCTAAAGCAGATTGTGCACAGCTTTGCGGAGGCGGGCTATAAGATTGCGATGGATGACTACGGCGCAGAGTACAGCAATGTCTATATTTTGTATTCGCTGGAACTGAATACGCTAAAGCTTGACCGTCGTCTGGTGGATGATATCTGGCGTGACAGGAAGGCGAGAGTGGTCGTGGAAAACATTATTGACGTCTGCTCGAAGCTTGGTATCGAATGTGTTGCCGAGGGGGGGGTGAGACGAGGGAACAGCTTGAGGTCTTAAAGAATATGAACTGCGACATCTATCAGGGATATTATATCAATAAGCCTATTCCCACGGACGAGTTCGAGCGTCTTTACATTTTCCGGTAAACACGGTATAATGGCAATCAGAATTCAGGATGATGGAGGCAATTATGGGAAGAGACGTTATCATTGCGTGTGATTTTAACAGTAAGGAAGAGGTCATTGCATTTCTTGGCAAATTCAAGGACGAGAAGCCGTTTGTGAAGATCGGAATGGAGCTTTTCTATGCGGAGGGACCGGAAATCGTCCGCACGATTAAGGGGATGGGACACAAGATTTTCCTTGATTTAAAGCTTCATGATATTCCGAATACGGTGAAGAAGGCGATGGCAGTTCTCTCGGGTCTGGATGTGGATATGTGCAATGTCCATGCGGCGGGAACCAGAGGTATGATGCAGGCGGCGATCGAGGGGCTGACCAGAGCGGATGGGACAAGACCGCTTCTGATCGCGGTGACGCAACTTACCTCCACAAGCGAGGAAGTGATGCAGAAGGAGCTGTGGATCGAGAAGCCGATCGACGAGACGGTGATGCACTATGCGAAGAACACGATGGAAGCCGGGCTGGACGGCGTGGTGTGTTCCCCTCTTGAGGCAGGCAAGGTACACGAGGTCTGCGGAGAGAAATTCCTCACCATCACACCGGGTGTGCGCTTTGCGGACGGGGATGTGGGAGACCAGAAGCGTGTGACCACTCCGGCGAAGGCGAGAGAGCTTGGTTCGGACTATATTGTTGTCGGAAGACCGATTACGCAGGCGGAGGATCCGGTAGCGGCATACCGCAGATGCGTGGAAGAATTTGTGGGTTAATCTATGGAGATATCAAAACAGACAAGAAAACATCTGATGCAGGTGATCGCATTTGCTATTCTTCTGTATTGCGGCATCGAGCATCTGGATATCGTGATCGGCGTATTCCGCTTTGTTATGGGAATCATCATGCCGTTTCTGGTTGGCGGTGTGATCGCGTTTATACTGAACGTTCCGATGAAGCAGATCGAGAAGCATCTCTTTGCAAAGAACAAAAAGTTGGCGAAGCTGCGGCGCCCGCTGGCATATGTGCTGACGTTGCTGTGCCTGCTCGGCGTGATCGTGTTCGCAATGATGGTTGTGATGCCGGAGCTTGGCAATACGCTGACGATGCTGATGGATCAGATCCCGATCGCATTTAAGCGGGCGCAGCAGTGGCTCTACGAGATACCGGAGCAGTGGCCGGCGCTTGAGCCTGCCATCGAGGAATTGAATATTGACTGGTCAATGATTTCTGCGTCGGCGGTGAAGGTCGTGCAGGGCATAGCGTCCGGCGTGGTGAGTTCCGGCATGGGATTTTTCTCGGGCGTGGTGAACGGCGTGGCGACGTTCGTTGTCAGTTTTACGTTTTCCATCTATGTCCTGTTTCAGAAGGAAAAGCTGGCAGGACAGATCCGGCAGGTGCTGTACGCGGTGTTTCCGAGACGTTTTACAGAGAAAACGATTGAGGTTGCAAAACTTTCCAATCAGATTTTTTCAAGTTTTCTGTCCGGACAGTGTATGGAGG
>SAMEA3387474__coassemble_1221_pt1 | contig 22780 bp, 16 predicted proteins | sample SAMEA3387474__metabat2_low_PE_013 | metagenome-assembled genome bin SAMEA3387474 (sample SAMEA3387474) | Felis catus | biome: Faeces | place: United Kingdom | collected 2012 | reverse complement strand
TGTATTATATCAAAAATTATGATGAAATGCATGAATTAATCAGCGTTTCCTTAGATTTGATTCTGGATTATCCCGAAGAAAAGACAGCGTTTATCGGCTGGTTTATGCTGGAAAAAGCAAGGCAGGGCGTATGAATTTTGGAAAAAACACGGGTTTGCATCAATGGGAGAGGGGACAGAGCAGAAAGATTACACGATCATTGCACTGGAGAGGGAATGAGAGTTTTATAGCTTTTATCCATAAAGTGCAATTTCATGAATGAAAAGTTTAAGATTATCCATCTGTCATTTTAGTTTTATACATTTACGATAATTTTTTGTGGATTTATAATAAAAACATAATAAATCTGACGATGCTAAAAAAGGAGGAAAAAGTAAAAATGAAAAAAATCAACAAATTAATGGCAGTTGGATTGACGTGTATGATGGGGGTAGGACTACTTTCCGGATGTGGGAGCGAGGCAAGCGGGACAGAGCCGGCCGGAAGCACGGAAAATGCTGGTGTGACACAGGAAAAGCAGAGTGATGAAAAGACTGTCATTACTGCAATGGTGCAGCAATCCAGATACTATGACGGTTTGCAGAAGATGATCGAAAAGCTGGAAAAGGAGGAAAACATCGTTGTAGACGTGCAGGTGGTACCGGACGCGGAATCCTTAAACATGATCAAGATGAAACTTAATTCGGGAGAAGCGCCGGATATTATCGATTATAATATTCCGGCAATCTATGATATTGTTGACCCCGCAAGCAACTTTGCGGATCTCAGTGATGAAGCGTGGGTCGATCAGCTTTTGATCCCGGATAATGTTACATATAAAGAGGATGGTAAAATTTATGGTTTCCCATTCTTAAGCGTACCTGGAACACATGGCTTTATTTATAATAAAGATGTTTTTGAAAAAGCAGGTGTGACTGAGGTGCCGGAGACATGGGAAGATTTTCTGAATGTGTGCCAGAAAATCAAAGATTCTGGTACGACACCGATTTTTGTCCCGAAGGATAGCTGGGTTCCCCAGATTTTGATGACAGATAATTTTGCAAAAGCTCTGGGAGCGGAAGGTTCGCAGGAATACGCAGACAAGCTGTTGAACAATGAAATGAAATGGACAGATATTCCTGAATTTGCGGAGGTCATAGATAAATATCTGGGCTTATATGAGCAGGGATATGTAAATGATAACTTTACCTCTGCAACATATGACGACGCAATAGCGGCTGTTGCAGATGGAAGTGCAGCAATGCATTTTAATGGAGATTTCTTTGCGGCAAGCGTCCTGGAGGCAAATCCGGAAGCCAATATAGGGATGTTTGCAATTTCCATGAAAGACGGTGTGGATGTTGTGACAGAAAATATGTCATCCCCTGGTTTTGTCGCATATAAAGATTCGAAGAATCTGGAAACCGTAAAGAAGGTATTTGATCTGTGGGCTACTCCGGAATACGCAAGTATGTATTTTGAAGGACGTCCTGGCTTCCCGGCATTTGAGGGCGCTGATGGTGGTGAACTTCCGGCTTATCTGCAGGATATTAACGAAAAATATATTCAGACTGGAAATGTTATACCTGAATGGAATTTCTATGTAATGGATCTGAATGCGCTGTGTGAAAGCAGTTTGTACGTATATTATGTAGATGCCCCTGCAAAAGGCGATAAGGATGGCGGGCAGGTGCTGGAACAATTCCAGAAGGATTTTGAACAGTATATGAAGGATCAGGGCGTTGAGGCATTTAACTGATTCTGAAAGCGAGGAAATACAACATAATATATGAACGAAGATGCCGTGTCCGTATAGCTGGCACGGCATCTTTGACTATAGGAGACCGCTATGAAAAACAATATTACAAAGAAATTATATCCGGGATGGATGTGTATACCTGCGATAGTGGTATATTCGCTTTTCTATATTGTACCTATTCTGATGGCTTTTTTCTTTTCTTTTACAGATTGGAATATGGATCGCCTGAATACGCCGCATTTTTTTGGGGTTCAGAACTTTATCAACTTGTTTGGAGACGAGGTTTTTTTGCGTTCGCTTTGGAATACAACATTGTTTGCTGCCATGACTACTATTTTTAAAACAATTGTTGGTCTCTGCCTTGCGCTCCTTGTTGTTCAAAAATTTAAAGGAAACGGATTTTTCCGTACATTATTCTATTTGCCATGCGTATTGAGCTGCATGATCATAGGGCTTTTGTTTACAGGGATTTTAAAGCAAGACGGACTTTTAAACAATGTCCTGGCTGCCGTGGGGCTGTCAGATTTTACTGGCGATTGGCTTGGACAGTATGGAACGGCAATGTTTTGGATTATTTTTATTGAAGTATGGATGTGGGCTGGATTTAATATGTTTTTATTTATCTCAGGGCTGCAGTCTGTACCAAGAGAATTGTATGAAAGTGCAGAGATGGATGGGGCGACAGCGTGGCAGCGTTTTACGAAGATAACACTTCCGTTGCTTGCGCCTTCTTTTACGGTTGTTATAACATTGAACATTACGGGCGGATTGAAAGTGTTTGACCTTGTATACGCCTTGACAGGAGGGGGACCGGGATTTGACACGCAGGTTCTTAATACCTACACATACCGAGCGTTTGGGTTGGGGCTTCTTGGAAAATCCAGCGCAAGTTCTGTCGTTTTATCGGTGGGGATTGTAGTGATTGCATTTGCGCTTAATCGCTTTTTAAGAGGAAAGGAAGTGGAGTCATAATGAAATCAAAGAGAAGAGAAAAGGTCATTTCCTTCGTATTGTGCCTGCTTGTGGCTCCGGTGTTTCTGATACCGATCCTTATGATGGTTTTGGGATCATTCAAGACTCAGGGAGAGGCGCTTCATATGGATTTAAGCCTGCCAAAGCAATTTATGATCGAAAATTATCGTCATGTATTAGAAACGGGAAATATTTTAAGGGGTTATAAAAACAGTCTTATTATCACAGTGGTATCGGTTGCTTTTATAATTATCTTTGGGAGTATGGCGGGAATCGTGATTTCCAGAAGAAATGATAAGAAGATGAACGCAGTATACTATTATTTTGTATTTGGATTGACGGCAACAATGCAGTTAGTCACAACGTATTTTCTTTTGTTAAAAATGCATCTGCTGGAGTCTTATATCGGGGTTATACTTGTGTTTACATCTGTAAATCTTTCTTTTGCAGTAATGACGTTTGCAAGTTTTGTGAGAGGGATTCCAAGGGAAATTGACGAGGCGGCGTTAATAGACGGCTGCAACACGATACAGATGTTTTTTAAGGTGTTGATTCCAATTATGAAGCCTGCGGTGATCACAAATTTGATCATTGCCACGATCAGTATTTGGAATAATTTTCAAATCCCCCTGTATTTGATGAGTAGTTCGGATCGAACAACGATTCCTATGATGGTGTATAATTTCTATGGCTTATATGCCCGTGACTGGCAGTATGTATTTGCGGCGATCATGTTTACAATATTGCCGGTTGTGATCATGTACCTGTGTCTGCAGAAATACATTGTTGAAGGAATGACGGCCGGCGCGGTCAAAGGCTAAGTGTTTTCCGGCCGGAAAGCAGGTTGTAAATAGTAGCGCAAAGAAGTTGTTTATGCTTAAAATACCCGTTAATTATGGTAGAATAAAGACAATAGAAGGGTTGTCACACCAGAAAGAGGGGTAATTCATGTTTCATAAATTTCGGTTTAAGACCAAAATGATACTGGCGCAAAATATAATTATTTTGTTTGTCGTTATCATCCTGGGCAGTATTTATTACCATAAGGTAATGTCGACGATGTCGGAGAATATGCAGGAGGATTTTAAGATCGTATCAGACATCATTGTGAATCAGCTTGATAATCATTTTTACGTTCTGGACAAGACGGCGGTTCAGATTGCGGCAAATCCGGATATTGTAGATATGTTCAGAAAGCTGTCGACGAGTTCGGAAGAAAATTACTTCCAGCAGGAACCGCTGGCGAATGCGGAGGTGGTACGATTATTAAACTCTTACAATTTTAAGAGAGATGGGGTCAAAAGAATTTGTCTTTATAATCAGCAGAATGATTTTGTTTATACGGCTACAGATATAACGACAAATTCCGGAATCGCACAGTGGTTTTCCAGTGAGAGTTTCAGAAATGTGCAGGAGTTTTTTCAAAAAGAAAACCGGCATGTGTACTACACATGGTATAAAAATGATATTTTAAATGATACGGGATCGTCGGAAGAACCTTATTTTTCTGTTGTTCGCCAGATCAAGAACTACATAACGAATGAGCAGGTCTATGCCTATGTGGAGGTGCAGGAGGATGTAAAATGGCTTGATCGGGCGGTGGAAAGCGTGGGCGAAGACACATATGTTGTTTTATTGGATAAAAAAAATTTGATCTATGAGAGCCTGCCGGTGAAAAGGAATCCGGAGAAGCGGTCGTACCAGGAGATAATATCTGCCATTATGGAATCCTCGCAGGAGGAAACTATGCTGGACGTTTCGGGATGCTTTGTATATGCAAAAAGGCTTAGCTATGCCCCTTATCAGATTGTGTTTATAAAAGAGAAGGGGAGAGATCTTTCTTTTTTTAATCAATATAATATGGCGATCCTGATCAGTATTTTTTTAATCCTGCTGACAGCGGTGGCAACCGAAATATTTATTGTAAAAAGGCTCTCAAGACCATTGGAGCAATTAAATGAATCCGTTAGCCGCATGACGTTAGACCACCCGCAGATGGAGCTTGGGCAGTGGCAGGATAACGACGAATTTGTTCGTCTTCAATGGGCGTTTCAGGCGATGATTGAGCGGATGAAAGTAGCACTGGAAAGAGAGTACGCTTCGGAAACAAACGAAATAAAAGCGCAGCTGTTTGCTCTGCAGTCCCAGATGAATCCTCATTTCTTATACAACATACTTGCAATTATATCTATAGAAGCGCAAGGGTATGGAGATGATAAGATCCCCAATGTGTGTATGCGCCTGCGAAGGATGCTGGTATATGGCTCCCATATGGGGGATGGATACAGTCAGATAAAGGACGAGATGGATTACGTTCTTGATTACATGGAGTTGATGAAAGAGCGGTATGAGGAGCTGTTTCAGTACGAAATGGAAGTAGATGAGCAGCTGTGCCGAATCAAGATCCCGAAGTATATCATTCAGCCTATCTGTGAGAATAGTTTTAAGCACTCCTTTAAGAATATGGAGCCGGTATGGAAAATTAAAATATCAATTTTAAAAAAAGATGGAAAATGGATGATCGAGATCCGTGATAATGGAGGCGGATTTCCGGCAAAATATCTGGAGAAATTTGAAAGAAGAAAAGAAGAATTTTCGTTTCATCAGGTTCGAAACAAGCTTGAGGACAGTAGGGTAGAAGGAATGGGAATATGGAACATTTACATGAGACTTATGATTTGCTATGACAATGATTTTGTTTTTCGTCTGTATAATGATGAGGGAGCAGTAGTTGTGATAGGGGGACGTTTGGATGATTAGAGTTCTTGTTGCAGAAGATGAACTTCCTCTTTTGCGGGGGATCAGTAAGTTGATCGAAAGCCTTGACGAGGAGTTTCAGGTTGTGATGCTGGCAAAAAATGGGAAGGAGGCGCTGGAATATTTAGAAAATCATTCGGTGGATGTTTTGTTTACGGATATCAATATGCCGGTAGTAGATGGACTACAGGTGCTTAAATATGTACATCAGACAAAACCGCAGGTACTCAGTGTTGTCATAAGCGGCTACCAGGACTTTTCCTATGCGCAGCAGGCAGTAAAATACGAAGCAAAGCGTTATCTGATAAAACCTATAGATAAGCAGGAGCTGCTTTTACTGCTGGGGGAATTAAAAGAGAGCTTATTATCCTGCATAGCAAATAAAAAAGACAGGATTTTAAGACAGGTTTTAATTGGAAAAAGTCAGGTTTCCGAACACAATTTGCAGGAAAAGGTAAATGAGGGACAAAATGTTGAATTTTATAAACTTTATCCGGTGTATTTTGTTGCCAAAGCTTACTGCAGCCAGAATATAGAGGAGGACGTTTTTGACAGTACTTTTTGGCAGGAAATTGATCTTAGGCAGGCGATAGTGGAAGAAATTCCAGAACTAAAAGGGATTTATGCATATGATGGAAAATATCCAAATGAGATGATTTTTCTGTTGGAGTCCGAAAAGGAAATCAATGTGTACGGAGCGGTCGACAGGGTTCTGAAAAAGAAAGGAAGCCGGCTGCCGTTGGCTGCAGCGGCAGAGCCATGTGTGGAACTAAAAGATGTTCGGCAGACGGTTAAGCAGCTTCGAAAAGTGCTTTGCATGAACTGGGAGTATGGAGAGAGCAGCGTGGTGAGAGCAGACGGAAAGAGAACTTCTTTTTATATGGCAAAAGCGACGGAGGAAGCTCTGCAGTATATGATAAAAAACGGGAAGTTTAAAGATTTTCAGGTGATATTGGCTGAAATAGAAAAGCAGATGGAGATGGAGAAGATTACGCAATATGATCTGGAATTAACCTTAAATAAAATCGTGCTGTTTATTCAGGCATACAGAGCGGCGTTTAGGGGTGAAAATATTGAAGATATGCCAAGTTCTATCAATGAGATCGTTATGCGTTCCGCCGGCTTGAAAGAGATATTTGCCGAGTTTGTCTTTTGGTGTCATGACATGATGTTTCCTGTAGCAGAAGAAAATACGGAGGCTTTGGTTCGCCGCCTTGAGACTTATATACATGAGAATTACACACAGCGGCTGAGTACAAAAATGCTGGCGCAGGAATTCGGGCTTGTCCCATCTTATTTAAGCAGACTTTTTCGAGAGTATAAAGGCGTTACGCCAAATCATTATATCCAGGAAATGCGAATTGAGAAATCGAAAGAAATCCTGGTAAACTGCCCGTCGATCATGACAAAGGATGTTGCGTTGATGGTTGGCTACGTAGACCCCAGTTATTTTTCAAAAGTATTTAAAAAGAGCACAAAAATGTATCCGTCGGAATATCGGGCGGAGAAATTGCAGTCATGAAACACAGATATTTATTTGACCGCCGGTTTTTAACGGCAGAAGGGAGAGTACGATGAAAATAAGAAAACGGAGTATGCCAGTTCTTCTGGCTGTGTTATTTAGCTATATGCTTGTTTTTCAAATACCGGTCAATGCAGAAGAACTTCCGGGAAAAACATATTATATAGATGCGAGCGGGGGAAGTGACAGTGCGTCCGGGCTGGAACCGTCGTGTGCATGGAAAACACTGGACAAAGTAAACGGCATGGTTTTTCAGCCGGGAGACAAAATTCTTCTGAAGGCTGGAGAAACATGGGAAGGAAAGCTTTGGCCAAAGGGGTCGGGCAGTGAGAACAATCCCATTGTGATCGACCGCTATGGCGAAGGTTCTGATCCCTACATCAAAGGAAATATGGAAGAGGGGGCGGTCGTTTATCTGTACAATCAACAATACTGGGAGATCAATCACCTTGAGGTAACAAATACAGCTGCGGTGAAGGGGGACCGGCAGGGGATTTGCTTTGAAAATCAGGATGCTGGAACCTTAAAACATATTTATATTAAAAATTGTAATATACATGATGTGACCGGTGTTGAGATAACGACCGGCGTTGGCAGTTCTAAATGTAACGGTGGAATTATCGGTAAGATATCAACGAAAAATCCTTCTACGGGAGAGGGCGCGGTACAGTCAAAGTGGGAAGACATTTTAATTGATGGAAATAGTGTAAAAAATCTTGGGAGAGAGGGAATTTATTTTTACTCATACTGGTCGGTCAGATGGAATCTGGATGAGCCGGATGCAGGAGCATACTATCCGTCGGAAAAGGTAGTTGTGAGCAATAATACGGTAGAGAATATCGACGGGGATGGGATCGTGATCACCTGCTGTGACGGGGCGGTTGTAGAGAAAAATTTTGTAAGGGCGGCCAATTCACGTCCGAACGGAAAATACCATGCAGGCGTATGGATGTGGAGTTCAGATAATTGTATCTTCCGTTATAATGAAGTCTGCGAGACAAAAACGACGCTGGATGGGATGGCGTTTGATTTTGATAATTGCACAACGGGCAACATTTATGAATATAATTATTCGCACGACAATGAGGGAGGCTTTATCCTGCTGTGCTCCTCCAATAAAAGCAGCGGCAATATTGTGCGCTATAATCTCAGCGTAAACGATGGCTGCGTGGATAACAGCCAGGTTATTATGATGTACGGCGCGAATACAAAAGACATTTCCTTTTATAACAACACATTTGTCTATGGAGATACGTTGTTTGTTCGCCAGGCCCATAAGGCGTCGGGAGATAATGCATCAAATATAAGTTTTAAAAATAATATCATTTATAAAACCGGCGGCGAGGAGACGCTTGAAACATTAGGGTGTACGTATGACCATAATAATTATTATGGCGTTGGAAGCGTTGCTTCTGATACCCATGCCGTGATAGAGAATCCGCTGTTTGCAGAAACGGGAGAGAAAACAGAACTGTTTAAAATACAAGATACATCCCCTTGCGTTGACGCAGGAGCAGTGATCAATGAAAATGGCGGAAAAGATTACTGGGGAAATGAATTATATAATGGTTTGCCTGATATAGGATTCGAAGAGCATGGGAAGAAAGACGGCGCAAAGCCGGATAATCTGGCGGTGCAGGCGGAATTAAGCGGCAATTTTCATAGTGCTGAAACGGAGCGGCTAAAAGACGGTGCCTACAATACGGCGGCATCTTCAGATTTATGGACGACCTGGGAGGAAGATATACCAGAAGATGGAAACAGCGGGCTTGTCACATTAAAATGGAATAGCGGACAGAATATAAAAAATGTTACCTTATATCATTATACAGATTCGGTATCTGCGAAGCCGGCAGAAATTCGTTTTTGTTGCACAGGCGGTGACGGACAGGAACAAAATGTAGACTATGTGGCTGGTGGAGAAACGGAAGTGCTTGCATCTGATGGGAAAGTCATATATGCAGTTACCTATACATTTCCAAATGTCCTGGAAACGGATCATCTTAAAATTGAGTTAAAAGCGCCCGGACAGGGAAATAAATGTGTGGGACTGTCAGAGATTGTAATTCCTTCCGGCGGAGAAAAATAATAGCGGAGAGAAAGTCGTATGGAGAAAAATACTGTTTATTTTGAAGATAATACGGACGTCAATTTATCAGAGGGACTTGAGATTTTTTTAAGGGAACATGGATACGCGTTGTCTGCAGACAAAAAAGAAGCGGCAATATGTGTTGTCGGACGGCTTTGTACAGAGAAGAAGCTAAAAATCGTGAAACAAAAAGAAGAATGTGTTATTTATTATGAAAAAAAAGCACATTTTTTCAGAGGTGCTTCTCTGATGCTTCAAAATAGCCAAAAACAAGATTTCATTCTGGAAGAAATTCCGAATTTTGAATCAAATGGAATCATGCTGGACTGTTCAAGAAATTGCGTGCCAAGGCTTGAAACGCTCAAAAAGTATGTGCTCAGGCTTGCGGAATTTGGAATGAATCGTCTTTATCTCTATATGGAAGATACGCTGGAAATTGAGGGGTATCCGTACTGGGGATATTTAAGAGGGCGTTTCAGCAAGGAAGAGATCAAGGAGTGCGATCGTTATGCTTCGCTTTTTGGCATTACGCTTGTTCCCTGCATACAGACGCTTGCACATCTTCGCAGCGCGCTAAAGCAGCCGGTGTTCAATGAGTATAAGGATATTGATGACATTCTCTTGTTAGAGGATGACAAAACTGAAAAATTGATGATGGCTTTGCTGAGAACCATATCGGAATGCTTTTCTGGCGGAATCGTCCATCTTGGAATGGATGAGGCGGCTCATCTGGGCAGGGGAATGTATTTGGAGAAGCATGGGTATAAGGAACCTGCAAGGCTCATGAAACGGCATTTGGAGTGGCTGGTGCAGGAGTGTAAAAGCCTGGGATTATCGCCAGTCATCTGGTCGGATATGTACCTGAAATTAAATTTTGGGACGGAGGATTACTATGGATTGCCGGAGGATGCGACGCCGAAGGATAAAGACAATTTGTCGAGCGATGTAACGCTCTGTTACTGGGATTACTACAATGAAGGGATTGATTTTTATGAGAAATATATCCGTATTCATCAAAGGCTGGGCAATCCGCTGATCTTTGCCGGTGGAGCATGGACCTGGAATGGGATAGCGCCTGGGATCAGCAAATCGTTTCAAACGACAAGAGACGCCTTAAAAGCGTGCTGTAAAACGGGAATGAAAGATGTTTTTTGTACCGTATGGATGGATAACGGTGCAGAGACGCCGCTGCTGACAGTTCTTCCGACACTGGCATTATACGGGGAATATGGATTTTCGGAGAATCCGTTGCAGGAGCAGATTGAAGAAAGATTTCGCTTTTGTTTTGGAAAGGACTGGAACAACTACTGTCTCTTGGACGCTTTTGACAATCGGGATTACAAAGTGTCAAAACATAACCGTTACTGTGAAAATCCGTCGAAGACCATTTTGTATCAGGACAATTTGATGGGACTTTTGAGCAAAATGTTTGAGGAGGAGAAGCTGCAGAAGCAATATGCCGGCTTGGTGGAAAAAATTTCTATGGATGTCAGGAAATGGGATGATATGGATCAGGAGGATCGTGAATTGTTCGCATATTATGAAACATTGGCGAGGCTTTTGGCAAAAAAAGCAGGAATTACAGACCGGATCCGCCGTGCATATCGTGCAAAAGACGAAAATGGAATGAGGGAGATCATAGAAAATGAGTTGAACGAAATCGACAGGCTGGCAGAAGTGCTTCGCGTACAGAGGCGGACGCTGTGGATGAAAGAATACAAGCCATTTGGCTATGAGATATTGGACATTCGTTTTGCCGGGGTGTCTGCACGCGCAAGATCCGCGGCAGACAGACTTCTTGATTTTATTTCAGAAAAAGAAAGTGTCCTACTGGAATTGGAAGAAGATATATTGCCCTACAAGACGACACAAATGCTGAATGGAGAGTTGCTACACGGTTATTATCTGTGGGAAAAAATTATTTCTGCTGGAAATGTGGAAGGAGTATGAGCGGGAAAAGCCTGTTTTCTAAGAGAAAAGCGGAAAAAAAGCTAGTATTTTTCAAATCGTTATGTTATAATCCTAAAATGACTGTGATAGTCGTAGTACGCCCTTTTTTGCGGGACACAGTGACAGCCCCCGGGATAGGGAGTGCAGCGGCTTGTAAAAAACGGAAAATGTACATGATATTTATATATATTAAGGAGGAAAACAGCGATAATGAGTGTACAGGTAGAGAACTTGGAAAAGAGCATGGCGAAGCTCACGATTGAGGTGAGTGCAGAGGAGTTAGAGAAAGCGATCCAGGAGGCTTACTTAAAGGAAAAAGGAAAGATCAGCCTTCCGGGATTCCGCAAGGGCAAAGTGCCGAGAAAGATAATCGAGAAGATGTATGGCGCAGGTGTCTTCTACGAGGAGGCAGCGAATACACTGATCCAGGAGAATTATCCGTCCGCAGCAGACGAGAGCGGCGTTGACATTGTTTCCAGACCGACGATCGACATTGTGCAGATCGAGTCCGGCAAGCCGTTTATCTTTACCGCTGAGGTTGCAGTGAGACCAGAGGTGAAGCTTGGCAAGTACTTAGGCGTTCAGGTGACAAAGATTGACACATCCGTATCGGATGAGGAAGTGGCAGAGGCGCTGGAGAAGGAGCGCAACAACAACGCGAGAACCGTATCTGTGACAGACAGACCGGCAGCAAACGGTGATACCGCAGTGATCGACTTTGAGGGATTTGTGGACGGCGTTGCATTTGAGGGCGGCAAGGGCGAGAACCATCCGTTGGAGCTCGGCTCACACTCCTTCATCGATACGTTTGAGGATCAGCTCGTAGGAAAGAACGCCGGCGACGAGGTGGAGGTCAACGTGACGTTCCCGGAGCAGTACCAGGCGGCAGAACTGGCAGGCAAGCCGGCGATGTTCAAGGTTAAGATCCATGAGATCAAGACAAAGGAGCTTCCGGAGTTAGACGACGAGTTTGCACAGGATGTTTCCGAGTTTGACACGCTTGCAGAGTACAAGGAGGACGTGCGGAAGCGTCTGACCGAGCAGAAGGAGAATGAGGCAAAGCGCACCAAGGAGGACGAGGCGATCCAGAAGATCATCGACAAGTCCGAGATGGAGCTGCCGGAGGCTATGATTGAGACACAGTGCGAGAACATGGTCAATGACTTTGCGCAGAGGATTGCACAGAGCGGTCTTTCGATGGAGCAGTATATGCAGTTTTCCGGTCTGACGATCGAGAAATTAAAAGAGCAGGTTCGTCCGGAAGCAGTGACACGCATCAAGAGCAGCCTTGTATTAGAGCAGATCGCTAAGGAAGAGAATATCGAAGTCACAGATGCAGACATCGACGCAGAGGTTGAGAAGATGGCGGCATCTTACGGAATGGAAGCCGATAAGCTTAAAGAGTACATGGGCGACGCTGAGAAGGAGTCCATGAAGAGAGATATTTCCGTGACCAAGGCAGTGGATCTGATCATGGAGAACGTAAAGGAGAGAGCGAAAGCGAAGTCCAAGAAAGAAAAAGAAGCAGAAGAGAAGGCAACAGAGGAGTAAATCCCTTGTCAAGTATCACAAACAGACAGACTGGCTCTAGGGCCGGTCTGTTTAAGCTTATAAGTATTTGTTAAAAAAGTATTAAATTGGAGGATAAGAATATGAGTTTAGTACCTTACGTCGTGGAACAGACCAGCAGGGGAGAGCGCAACTATGACATCTATTCCCGCTTATTGAAGGACAGGATCATTTTTCTGGGGGAGGAGGTTAATGAGACGACCGCAAGCCTTGTTGTGGCGCAGCTCCTTTTCTTAGAGTCGGAGGATCCGAATAAGGATATTCAGTTGTACATCAACTCCCCGGGAGGCATGGTGACGGCAGGAATGGCGATTTACGATACGATGCAGTATATCAAGTGCGACGTTTCCACCATCTGTATCGGACTTGCGGCGAGCATGGGCGCATTTCTTCTCGCAGGTGGTGCGAAGGGCAAGCGCTACGCGCTCCCGAACGCGGAGGTGATGATCCATCAGCCGTCCGGCGGTGCAAAAGGGCAGGCGACCGAGATCCAGATCGCTGCGGAGAACATTTTAAAGACCAAGAAGAAATTAAATGAGATCCTCGCAGAGAATACCGGAAAACCATATGACGTGGTTGCTGCTGACACGGAGAGAGACTACTATATGTCCGCAGAGGAAGCGCAGGCATACGGTCTGATCGACGAGGTGATCGTCAGAAAAGATAAGAAGTAAGAGATTGATGGAGAACAGTGAGAATGGCAGGAAGAAATGATGATAAATTTCGCTGCTCCTTTTGCGGAAAGACGCAGGAGCAGGTACGCAAACTGATTGCAGGACCGGGCGGCGCTTATATCTGTGACGAGTGCGTGGATATCTGTGCAGAGATCATTGAGGAGGAGCTGGGAGATGACGGCGAGGGTGTGATCGAGGAGGAAGAGCAGATCAACCTCATCAAGCCGGAGGAGATGAAGGCGTTTCTCGATGAGTATGTCATCGGACAGGACCAGGCGAAGAAGGTGTTGGCGGTTGCGGTGTATAACCACTACAAGAGAATTATGGCGGATGATGACGGCAGCGTGGAACTGCAGAAGAGCAATATCCTGATGCTCGGACCGACCGGATCGGGCAAGACGTTTCTGGCGCAGACGCTGGCGCGCGTGCTCAATGTGCCGTTTGCGATCGCAGACGCGACCACGCTGACCGAGGCGGGCTATGTCGGCGAGGACGTCGAGAACATCTTGTTAAAGCTGATACAGGCGGCGGACTACAATATCGAGCGCGCGCAGCACGGAATTGTCTATATCGACGAGATCGACAAGATCTCCAAGAAATCCGAGAACGTATCGATCACGCGCGACGTTTCCGGTGAGGGCGTGCAGCAGGCGCTGCTCAAGATCCTGGAGGGAACGGTTGCATCCGTGCCCCCGCAGGGCGGCAGAAAGCACCCGCAGCAGGAACTGATCCAGATCGATACGACAAACATTTTGTTTATCTGCGGCGGAGCGTTTGACGGGCTTGATAAGATCATTGAGACGCGCATGGATCAGAAGGCGATCGGATTTAACGCGGACATCAAGTCGAGAAATGAGTACAATATCGGGGACGTCTTTAAGCACGCGCTCCCGCAGGATTTCGTGAAATTCGGTCTGATCCCGGAGTTTATCGGGCGTGTGCCGATCACGGTATCGCTGGATATGCTGGACCGCGGCGCGCTGATCCGTATTTTACAGGAGCCGAAAAACGCGCTGACGAAGCAGTACCAGAGACTCTTTGAGCTGGACGGCGTAACGCTTGCGTTTGACGGTGACGCGCTTGAGGCGATCGCAGACAAGGCGCTGGAGCGCAAGACGGGCGCGCGCGGACTCCGTGCGATCATGGAGGCGGTGACGCTCGACATGATGTATCACATCCCCTCGGATGAGAGCATCACAAGCTGCAGGATCACCAGGGCGCTGGTGGATGAGAAGCTGGCGATCGAGGAGCAGCAGTTAAAGACATTAGAGGCAAGTTGAGATATTAAGAAAGATAACAGAGGCTGAAATTGGATACAATGATTTTGAGGATGCCCGCGGTAGCGCTGCGCGGGATGGTGATCCTGCCGGGAATGATCGCTCATTTTGACATCAGCCGGCAGAAATCCATCCGGGCGGTCGAGCAGTGCATGATGGAATCGCAGAAGATATTTCTTGTGGCACAGCGCGATGTGGAGCAGGAGAATCCGGGGCTTGAGGATCTGTACCGAATCGGGATCATCGCAGAGGTCAAGCAGGTTATAAAATTACAGAACAATATTATACGTGTCTTAGTGGAGGGGGACGAGCGTGCAGAGCTGTCCTCCTTTGTGGAAACAGAGGATTATCTCGTGGCGGAGATCGCGCGCTTTGACGAGGCGGTGGACGACGGTCTTTTTGAGGATGCAAAGACGGCGATGGTGCGCAGTATCCAGGAGACATACGCGAAGTACCAGACGTTAAATCCGCGCGCGGGCAAGGAGCTGTTAAAGCAGGCGGGCACGGTTACCGATTTAGAGAAGCTGATGGATCTGATCGCAAACAATCTTCCGGTCGCCTACCCCGAGAAACAGAGCATTTTAGAGGCGGTGTCCCTGACGGAGCGCTATGAGGTTCTGCTGTCGCTCCTGCTAAAAGAGATCGAGGTCACCGCGATCAAAAACGAGTTTCAGGCGAAGGTAAAAGAGCGTGTGGACCGCAACCAGAAGGAATATATTTTGCGCGAGCAGATGAAGCTGATCCGCGAGGAGCTCGGAGAGGACAACACGGAGTCTGACGCGGACGGGTATCTGGAACAGCTTGAGAAGCTTAAAGCGGACAAGGAAGTGAAGGAGCGCATCAAAAAGGAGATCGACCGTTTTAAAAATATCAGTTCGAGTTCCTCCGAGAGCGCGGTGACCAGAGGCTATATCGAGACGCTGTTAGAGCTTCCGTGGAACAGGGCGTCGAGGGATAATAAAGACATTGGAAACGCAGAGCGCATTTTAAATGAGGATCACTACGGACTCGAGAAGGTGAAGGAGCGTATGCTGGAATTTCTCGCCGTGCGCAATCTGACGAGCAGGGGCGAGAGCCCCATCATCTGTCTGGTCGGACCGCCGGGAACGGGCAAGACGAGTATCGCCCGTTCGGTGGCGCGCGCACTGGATAAGAAGTACGTGCGCATTTGTCTGGGCGGTGTCCGCGACGAGGCGGAGATCCGCGGTCACAGAAAGACCTATGTCGGAGCGATGCCGGGGCGCATCGTCAACGGACTGCGCAGCGCGGGGGTGAAAAATCCGCTGATGCTGCTGGACGAGATTGACAAGATGAGCAGCGATTACAAGGGAGATACGGCGTCCGCGCTCCTTGAGGTTCTGGATTCGGAGCAGAACAACAAATTCCGCGATCACTATGTGGAGGTGCCAATCGACTTGTCGGAGGTGCTGTTTATCGCGACGGCGAACTCGGTGCAGGATATCCCGCGCCCGCTTTTAGACCGCATGGAGCTGATCGAGGTCACGAGCTATACGGAAAATGAAAAGTTCCATATCGCAAGGGAGCACCTGATCGGAAAGCAGACTGCGCGCAACGGCCTGCAGCCGGAGCAGCTTGCGATCAGCGATGGCGCGCTGCAGAAGATCATCCACGGCTATACCAGGGAGGCGGGTGTCCGCAGCCTCGAGCGCAGGCTTGGCGAGATCGCGAGAAAAGCGGCGCGCGAGGTCTATGAGAACCGGCGCGCGCAGGTGAAGGTGACGGGACAGAATCTCGAGAAATATCTCGGCAAGGAGAAATACCGCCAGGATCACAAAAACGAGGCGGATGAGATCGGCGTTGTGCGCGGGCTTGCATGGACAAGCGTCGGCGGCGATACGCTGGAGATAGAGGTAAACATTATGCCGGGAAAGGGCGAGTTCCAGCTCACGGGACAGCTTGGCGACGTCATGAAGGAGTCCGCGCAGGCGGGTATCAGCTATATCCGCTCGGTCAGCGCCGACTATCAGATACCGAAGAAATTTTTTCAGGAGAATGATATCCACATCCATATCCCGGAGGGGGCAGTGCCAAAGGACGGGCCGTCCGCCGGAATTACGATGGCGACGGCAATGCTCTCCGCGATCACGAAAAAGCCGGTGCGCGCGGACGTGGCGATGACGGGCGAGATCACCCTGCGCGGACGTGTGCTTCCGATCGGCGGCTTGAAGGAGAAGATCCTCGCCGCGAAGAATGCAGGCATCCGGACGGTGTGCGTGCCGCGCAAGAACGAAAAGGATGTGGAGGAGATTGCCGCCGAGATCAAAAAGGGCATGGAGATCGTGTTTGTCGAGAACTTGCAGCAGGTGCTCGACGTTGCATTTGTATCATAAAGGAAACCACAGAGGACATGGCGAAGATAAAGGAGTAAAACTATGGTAATCAAAAATGTAGATCTGGAGATCGTCTGCGGAATTACGAGCAAGGTGCCGGACACGGCATACCCGGAGGTGGCGTTTGCGGGAAAATCAAACGTGGGAAAGTCCTCCCTGATCAACGCGCTGATGAACCGCAAGGCGCTGGCGCGCACCTCGGCGCAGCCGGGAAAGACGCAGACCATCAACTTTTATAATATCAACGACGCCATGTATCTGGTGGATCTGCCGGGCTATGGCTACGCGAAGGCGTCTGCCGAGGTAAAAGCGAAGTGGGGAAAGATGATCGAGCGTTATCTGCACACTTCAAAACAGTTAAAGGCGGTGTTCCTTCTGATCGACATCCGCCACGACCCGTCCGCCAACGATAAAATGATGTATGAGTGGATGCTGGCGCAGGGCTTTGCGCCGATCATCATTGCGACAAAGCTTGACAAGATCAAGCGCAGTCAGGTGCAAAAGCAGTTGAAAGCCGTTCGGCAGGGACTCGGCGTGCAGCCGGGCACGGTGATCATTCCGTTTTCTGCGGAGACGAAGCAGGGCAGGGATGAGATCTGGGAGCTGATGGACGGGATGGTGCTGCCGCAGGCAGAGGATGCGCCGGAGGCTTGAAGCGTGTCAGACCATATGTTATAATAAATCCTGACAGACAGATTAGAAATAGCGAAGAGAGGGACAGAATGTTTAGAAAAACAAAGATTGTATGTACACTTGGACCTTCCACAGACGATGAAAAGGTATTGCGCAGTCTGATCGAAGAGGGAATGAACGTTGCAAGATTTAACTTTTCACACGGACCGCACGAGGAGCAGATGGGACGTCTGAAGATGCTACGCAAGCTGCGCGAGGAGTTAAACCGCCCGGTGGCTGCGCTCTTGGATACAAAAGGACCGGAAATCCGCCTGATGGAGTTTGCGTCCGGCAAGGTGGAGCTTAAAAATGGGCAGATCTTTACGCTCACGACGGAGGAGATACTCGGAGATGAAAAACGCGTCTCCATTACCTATAAGAACCTGCCGGAGGATGTGAAACCGGGGAATACGATTTTGATCGACGACGGACTGATCGGCATGGAGGTTATGCGGATTCAGCCGGTGGCGGGTGCGAAACCGGCGGCGGACGGCAGCGTGCCGATGGATATTGTGTGTACGGTGATGAACGGCGGCGTGGTTTCCAACCGCAAGGGCGTGAACGTCCCGAATGTGAACCTCAGTATGCCATATATCAGTGAGAAGGATTACAGCGACATCGTGTTTGCGGTGGAGAACGATTATGATTTTATCGCGGCGTCCTTTGTCCGCACGGCGGACGACGTGCTCGCGATCCGCAAGATCCTGGAGGAAAAAGGCGGCGAGGATATCCACATTATCGCCAAGATTGAGAATATGCAGGGCGTGCAGAACATGGATGAGATCATCCGCGTTGCGGACGGCGTGATGGTGGCGCGCGGCGACATGGGTGTTGAGATTCCGCTTGAGGATGTGCCGGTGATCCAGAAAATGATGATCAAGAAGGTGAGCGGCGCAGGAAAGGTGGTCATCACGGCGACCCAGATGCTGGATTCCATGATGAAGCATCCGAGACCGACCCGCGCGGAGGCGACGGACGTTGCAAACGCCATCTACGACGGAACGAGCGCGATCATGCTCTCCGGAGAGACGGCTGCAGGCTTATATCCGGTGGAGGCGCTGAAAACGATGGTGCGCATCGCGATTCGCACGGAGCAGGACATCAATTACCTGCAGAGATTCCGTCAGAGCCAGGTGATGAGCAATCCGGATGTGACCAATGCGATCTCCCATGCGACCTGTATGATGGCGGGCGATCTGAACGCGGCGGCGATCATCACGGTCAGCAAGTCGGGACGCACGGCGCGCATGGTATCCAAGTACCGCCCGGCTTCCCCGATCATCGGCGCGTGCCTGACCGAGAAGGTTTACCGTCAGCTTGGTCTCTCTTGGGGCGTTGTGCCGCTGCTGCTGGAGCAGAAGGACAAGGCGGACGAGCTGTTTGACTACGCGGTGGATACCGCGGAGGAAGCGGGGATCATCGAGAAGGGCGACGTTGTGGTTCTCACGGCAGGCGTGCCTCTTGGCGTTTCCGGCACGACAAACCTCATCAAGGTTCAGGTCGCAGGTCATATTCTGGTCACGGGCGAGGGTCTGAACAAGAAGAGAGTCTGCGCAAGCCTTTGCGTGTGCCGCGATGAGGCGGACCTCGCAAACTTTAAGGTGGGCGACATCATCGTTGCATCCGACACCAACAACCACATGATGGAGCAGATGCGCGCGGCATCCGGTCTGATCGTGGAGGCGGAGAGCGAGAGCTGTCACGCGGCGATCGCGGGCTTAAGTCTCGACATTCCCGTTATGATCGGCGCGAAGAATGCGCTCGGAGTCTTAAAGTCGAGCGCGTATGTGGAACTGGATTGTGAAAACGGTATCGTGAGTGCGAATTAAAAAGGCAGAGCGGATAAGAAGATACATTTAACGCGTAGCGGAAATTCGTTACGCGTTTATTTGATAGAAGTGGGATATTCGTGAAAAATGATCGGTAGGAAGTAGAATGCTTTTAGAAAATGAAACAGAAATTTGTGGGAGAGAATGCGTATGGGTAAAATATCATATTCGGAAATTTTTGAAAAAGCAGTTGAAAAGACAAATGCAATGTGTTGCCCGGCGTGTGAGAGCATAGGAGGATTACGGTACGCAGATCATGCAGTGTTGGTTTGTGCAAACTGCCAATATTCAATTGATGCGACAGATTTACAGTCGGAGTGGCAAGAGAAACTTGAAAATGATTTGGGATTTTACGATGATTGTTTGGAAGAATGAGGTACTGTCTGAATTCAAAAGTTTTTTGTAACTATAATAAGCAGAAGTGTCAAGAATTATGATATAACACCAGATCGTAAATTGCCAAGGGAGTGTGATGGTGTGAAAAAGTTAATAGCATTAGTCTTAGTATTGATCTGTGTTCTTGCTTTGGCTGGCTGTAATAACAGAGCGGAAAAGAGTATTAACTTTCCATTTGATGTCAGAGATGTTGAAAATATTGAAATGTACCGCTATACGGGAGTACCTATATCAGCAGAAAAGAAAGTAGTTGTTGATGAAGGTAGTATAAAGATTCTGTATGATATGTTCGAGGGATTATCATTGAAAGAAAAGAAGATTGAGGAAAACGTAGGAGCAAATGTGACCAGTTTTAGATTTAACCTCTCAGATGGGACAAACTACGAACTGATTTATATCTGCAATGGAGTTAAGAACGGCAATCTGAAATCTTCTACAGGTAATTTTGAATACTTTACAAGTGCAGATATTGGTTCTTATTGGAGTGACATTGAACTTGAAACGGTTTCTGTTGAAGAAAGGGAGTTGCCGAAGTAAACTGACAATTACCCATATTATCGGGGAGTTAAGCAGAATAAGAAATTGGAATTTTGGAGATGCATATGAACAAGTTTTTGAATGGTATAAGGAGTGCAGGAAATCCGATATCTGTTAATAGAAAAATTATAAATACTATAGTTATATTGCTCCTTGGAATAGCTTTGGGGACTTTTTCAAAATTTTTGGATTTTCGTCAGGCTGAACTTCCAAGTGTGTTTATGGTAATAGATAGAGCATTGGATGTTCATAATTTTCTTGGGCGTTTTGCAATTTGGGTATTGATTGCACTGTGTATTTCTATTTATAGTAATTCTGCAATGAGAGCAAGCGTTAATGTTTTTGTGTTTTTTGTCGGCATGGTGACAAGTTACTATTGGTATTCAAACTGTGTCGCAGGTTTTTTTCCAAGAAACTACGCTATGATTTGGTTTGGCTTTACCATTATTTCTCCCTTTTTGGCATTTGTCTGTTGGTATGCGAAAGGGAAAAGCAAACCGGCATTTATGCTATCAATATTGATTTTAGCAGTATTGTTTAACATGGCTTTTGTATATGGCTGGGGATATTTCGAAGCATTCTCCGTTTTAGAATTGGCAGTCTTTATTATTGGACTTACTGTTTTGAGGAGAGAAACACTGAGGAGTTCGGTGCTAATGGGAACAATTAGTATAATTCTTGCATTTTTACTTGATATGGTTATTCCATTCCATTTTGGATAGACAACTTCTCATTTATCGGGGAGTTGAACCGCAAAGCGAATTATTGAGAGGCAGGTAGCATGATAACGGCAAATGAAGTTAAACAAATGGTCAGTAAATTATTTTCAGAAAACATTTCTTCCGACAATGAGTTAATGGAAGACATATCTTGTATCATATATCGAAGGGATGCGTTTGAATGTGGGGATTCTGCAATATACCACAGACATATTGATATAGAGTTTTCGTTTGGAGAATATCGTGAAATTCATCAGGATACTCCAGATTTTCAGTTTATTTGTAGACTGTGCAATCTTACATTATCAGGCGAAGAACGAGAAATCATTCTATATAAAAAGAATCAGCTTCCAGTTTGTTGAGCAGATAGCAAATCCCGTCGGGACAGTCAGCGGTCAAGACGAACGGCGTACAGATGTGCCGCCGTTGACAGCCCCGCTTTCCTTTGCTAAAGGGTAATCAAGGCGGGAAAGCCTTAAAATGGCTTCCCGCCCATTTCAATTTTGAGAGAAAAATCCTTCTGCTTTTTTGTGAGTATGTCCACAAGTTTGGGACATTTTGTCCCGAAGCCTGGTGTGAGACGAGGGACGGGGTTTTTCATATACGCCTTGTCTGCTGACGAAACCAGCCCTGCGCTTGCGGATTCACGCAACACAATCACAGCCTTGTTTTCCTGCCGCTTCAAATGTGCCTGTTCTTCCGGTTGGCAGCCTCATTTTTGCAGCAACGCAGACAGAGTGTATAATACACTACACTTTGCAGGCAAAGTCGTGTGCCAAGGGGCAAGCCCCTTTGGAAACTTTAGTTGTTGTCAGCAGCCCTACGTTTCGTGGTCTGCCTATAGTTCCCTGTAAACTGACCTAAACAGTGTAATAAATATTTTGGCTGTGATTGGTGCGGTTGAAATTACACGTTCTGTTTTGGCAGTTGTGTTTCGGAGGAAATAAAAATCGCAGTTATTCTTTTAGAAAAATTCATATGTTGTAAGTGCAAGTAAACCTTTTCAACAGCGGTGCGATGTGCTATACTTTATCCAATGACGTGAAAACTGCATGGGGCAGGAGATTTTCAAGCGGGATTAGTCCAGCGGTGTGATGTCAAGAGATAAATAATAAAAGAATCATATATTTTTGTATATATCTCATGAAGACAAAAAACATCCACCTAAGCCCTGTCGTTCAAATTTTTAAAAATGAGCAGGGCGTAGCTCATCAGCAAGTAGATGGAATCTACTTTGCTGGACAGTATAGGCGATTGTCTTTCAGCAGTCGAAAGACTAAGCGCACAAATTTACGGGCAGTTAATGCGAGTGCACGTTTGTGTTGGTATCTGTTTACCTCTTTATATTTGAGGTGGTAGAAGTCGCTGTATTCCTTGTCGCATCTTACAAGAGAAAATGCTGCTTCACACAGATAATACTTTAAAAATCGGTTGCCGGATGGAATGAGCCTTGTAACTTCGGATTCAAAGCTACCGGACTGGTGCTGTTTCCAGGCAAGTCCTGCATATTTGGCAAGAGCAGCCTGGCTATTAAAACGATTGATATCGCCGATTTCAGCCATGATTCCGGCTGAATATACAGGACCAATCCCCGGAATGGATATCAATACATTTGGCAAGAGTTCCATCTGGGACTTAATAGCTTTATCAAATTCTTTGATTTGAGATTCCAATGCCTTCATGGAGGTTATGGATATAGAAAGCACCTGATTGACAGAATCATTCACC
>SAMEA3387474__coassemble_1212_pt1 | contig 23151 bp, 18 predicted proteins | sample SAMEA3387474__metabat2_low_PE_013 | metagenome-assembled genome bin SAMEA3387474 (sample SAMEA3387474) | Felis catus | biome: Faeces | place: United Kingdom | collected 2012 | reverse complement strand
GCTTTCGTTTTCCAGATACAAATTGATTTCGTATTTCTCTGGATCAAACTTGTCAAAATATCGCTCAAATGCTGAGAATTTCCCTTCCATAACATCAGAACACATATTATTTTCGAGCTGACAAGTGTAATAATAGTTTTCCTCTCCGGTTTCTTTATCTCTCAGCCCAATATATACCATTTGTTTATAGGAATCAGTATTTTCCTTATATATATATCCTTCTAAAACCAGACCATCTGTACCTTCTTCACGAATATTGAATTCATATTTTACTTCAGGATCATTATATACAGCATCTGCTGTATTCAGTTCCGGCTCTTGCGTCACTACACGAAAAACACTGACACCATTGATATATTTTGCCCAGGATGCATACGCATCCTCATTATAATGCCTTCGGATATAGTCAACTTTTTGTTCCACATTCAGGTTATCTACCAGGTATACATCTGGATTATCCACAATTTCCCTAAAAGGGTTCAAAATCTGATATTTCTCCAAAACTGCATTTCCTTGTGGCATTTTATATCCCCAGCCCCCCAGCACATAATGATTAGATGTAATCCCCTTTGGCACAACCGCGTATACCGGAAATGCTTTGACCCATATATCATCTTGTGTATATTCCGAAACCAGATAAAGGTGTTCTTTATCGCTGTCTGTCAAATCAAAAAACTCACGTTTTTCAATCTGCTCCTCTTTTGTAATAGAAGTTACATGGTTATTTATCCACTCGTACTTATTAGTAAAAATAATTGCTCCCAGCAACAAGATCAAAATTCTATTATCAAGCCTTTTTATACTTTCTTTCCCTATCAGGAGTGCAAAAATAACCGACACCGCCAAAAAGAAATTATAATCCACCCGGTTTATCAAATATCGTCCTCTGTAAAAGCAGTATGCCGCTATGCCAAAAACTGCCATTATCTCATATAATACGAGAAACTTTCCCTTCCTCTCACTCAAACACCACAATAGCAATATAATGGCAACTCCTGCAAAATACTGGTACTTGATAAATCCCTTTATTACTGTCTGTAAAAATTCTGCAATATACGATAAATCAACGTTTACTTCGCTTTTTTCTTTTGCCCTGATCATCTGGTCAATTGCAGACTCATTAAACTTCTCAGGATCCGCGAAATCCCAATTACGATACATTTCCAGATCTTCCTGCTCAATTCCAAGTTCCTCATAAAGCTCATAATTCTCACTGTAATCTGGGAATCCGTAATCCAGAACATTTGCTCTTTTTGTGTTAAACGTCTTATATTCCTGCCATTCCCCAACAGAAGCATAAGCCCAGGAATCAAAATATCGGCACCCAAAGCAAACCAGAAATATGCATACAAACCATCCCACATACCGACCGATCTTTCTATATTTTTTCTGTACGAATGCTCTTATACATTGACATAATCCTACTCCAAAAAATACAACCAGCAGCATTTCAAATACAGAAAAACGAATCATGCTTCCTACTAAGATCAGTATTGCACCAATAACCGCCTGCCGTATGTAGTCCTTTTCTTTTGACAGTGCAAAAAAGATTAAAAACATTCCTGCTGAAACAGCAATCCCTGCGGTCTTTGAAAACTGGATGTATGCATATGCTTCGTATACAAAGAAAACCCCCAGTATCCCATTGATCAACAATCCCTTCTTTATTCCGAGCACAGAAAAGACAATATAAAAAATTATTACAAAGGACAGAAACATGACGGTATACTGAAAAACCGTATACCAGCATACACCTGGTATTATCTGCATCAGTATCTTTAAAATCTTTCCTATGATAACATTTATAAAAACAATTCTGCTACTATACTCTCCTGCACTTCCATACAATATGGCCGCCATATAGTTGTCATCATTCGTCTCGAAACGTGGCTCAAAAAAAATCTGAATTATTATAAACAAAATAGCATTTGCAATCACAGAGAGCATTACTGGTGAATCATTTAGTTTTGTCTTTATATTATTCCATAATACCTTTTTATCCTGCATTTCACATCTCCTTCTGCGCCCGTTCAAAATAATGCTAATGCCAACTGTTTACAACTCCCTTTTCCATATGCTAACGCTTCACACAATGATAAGCCCACTTCATAACCGATCTGGTTGCTCTTCCTACAGACGTATTTGTCATGAAATGTCTGTATTTCTGTACGAGTTTCCATGTACGCATACGCTTTATATTATTCAGTTCATGCCAAGCCTGCATTTCCTGACTCTCACCGCGTTCTTCCTGCACAGAAAGGATATAAATTTCCTCCGCCAGCATACCCAGACTTTCTATACACTGACCGCGCTCCTTACTCTTCTCCCTTTGGGCGAGCAACTCTTCTGTCTCTTTTTCAAAAGTCTCTATCATTTTCTTTGTCGAAAATGTTTCTTCAACTTTTTTCCTGCAGTTTTTGCTACAAGCCTCGTACCTCTGCTTATCATTCAATAATTCCAAAACTGCATCTGCAAATTTCACAACCTCTTCTTCTGCAAACTTTCTGTTATCGTAATCCTCCCCTTCTTCCTGCATGATTGGAATAAGCGCACCGACCGTGTCATCAATTAAATCCTTTTGTCCCCCCACATCACTACTGATGACCGGAACTCCCATTGCACATGATTCATATGCAGTAAGGGCAAGACCCTCTTTCAATGAACAGATCAGTGTAATCTTGGCATCTCTGTAACAAGATGGCATTTGATCCGAACGCCCGATGCAATAGATGACATCGTTTAATTTACGGGAACAAATCTTGCCTTTTAACTCCTCCAACTGTTCACCATCCCCAACAACTACAAAGGCTGCATCCGGATATTTATCGTTCACCTTCTCTGCAATGTCTAAAAGCATAAACGGTCGTTTTTGTGGACTGATTCTGCACGGAAATAAAATGACCGGTCGCTTGGACGATATTCCTAACAACTTGTATAAATACCCTGGCTGCGTCTTCTCAGCACTGTATTCTTCTTCATCTACACCAATATACAGTGTCTGCACGCTCTCCGGTTTCCGCCCAAATATATTGATCATGACATCCCTTGTCGCACTGTTGCACACATAGGTCTTGTCCAGCAAATTTCCGACTACTCCTGAAATTCTGGCATACCCGCCTGCTTTCCAGTACCACTCTTCCATATGCACGTAATCAATGATAGGAATATTCTGAAAACACTTTTTAAGCCATGGCACCATATAATATCCCCTGTAAGAATTTGTAACCATGATCATATCAATATCCCGGCTCTGTATATAGTAACTTACATAATCCAGATAATAAATTGGCTCCAGAAATTCCGGCAGATTAAAAATATTGTTTGTATATTTTTCAAATTTCTGCTGCCATCCATTTTCCGATGAAACAGTTGAGATGATACTTATTTCAAACTTGTCCCTATCAAGTCCGGCTATAAGGTCCAAATTAAACTTATCTGCTCCTCCCAGGATCATCCACGGAATAATCATCAGGACATGTGTTCTCTGACTTTGATTCTTTTTTCTTCTTTCATCCCACGGAAACATCCGGGGGGTATAATATGGATTGTCCGATATGTAAACCGGATATTCTTTTGCAACTACCGATGTGTCTACCTTTTGTGCAGCATTTTTTATAATGTTATCACAAAATTCAACTCTCTCCGGATCCTTTCTGATATTGGAGAGCATTCCGTTATCCAAACGCCGATACCAAAAATGATATCCACCTAAATGAACCGGCTTCTTGCTTGCCCCAAGCATCTCCAGCCAGAATCTCCAATCCTCAAAATAAGACCATTTTTCAACCTTATATCCCCCAATATCCTCCGCGTCTTTCTTTCTGATAGCAGCAGAATAATTCAAGAAATTATATGTCTTTAACTTTTCTACATCCCACGGATACTTCCAGAGATACTGCTGCTCCTGAAAACCTACACTACACGTATAACACCATGCAGCTTCAGGATTATAATACATCCCAAAATATAAATACTCGACATACTGGGGCGAAATAACATCGTCAGCATCTAACGGAATTACAATATCTGTTTTTGCATTTGCGAACCCGGTATTTCTTGCGCAGGATAACCCCCCGTTTTTCTGGTGAATCACACTGATTCGCTTGTCCTGCTTTGCAAATGTTTCCAAAATGTCCAGATGCTCTTGTTCGTTGGTGCCATCATCCACAATAATCCATTCAAACCATGGAAATGTCTGGTTCATAACAGAATTGAACGTCTGTTCAAAATATTTTCCTGCATTATAAAATGGTGTAATAATTGTTACCAGTGCCAGTTCTGGTTCTGGACTATAAAATTCTGTTCTGACCAGACCGGGTTGCTGTGTAAAATCAAATTTCATAATTAACCTCTTTACTATAAAATTTTACCCTATTTTATGGTATATTTTTCCTGCGGTCCTCCGAATCCAACTGCCCTTGGGCAGCACCTCTTTTGCCCATGTACGCACTTTATTTTTTAAAGAATTTTTCTTTTTTAATTCTTTTGTTACGCTGAACTGCATATTGCTTAAAATCACTTCATAATATACCGTAGAACGCGCTACCTTCCAAAATTCATATGCAAAATCTTCATCTGGCTTCATCCACGGTTTTAAAAACCCGGCATAATGAACAATATAAGGATGTTTTCTTGCCTTCTCGTATTCCTCTAAGACACTTACCGGGGCATATTTAATCACATGATTCCATCTATAATGGTCACAATCTGTCAAAAGATTCCACGACATATCCAGATATGTGACCCTGTTTTCACAAACAATATTCAAAATGTCCTGATCTGAATACTTGTATATTCCGGTATCTGACATATCAAAAAGCTGTTCCACCGTAATTACTTTATTCAGTTCTGCAACATTCAAAACCAGTACCCCTGCCTGAAAATAAGTATACGGGTCCTTTAGTTTTAAAATATTTTCACAATAAGTCCTTGTTTCACAATTTGCTCCATTATACTGACCGATAAAATCCGGATCCATAGCCGCTGCTATCAGTGTGTCTCCCAGTTCTGTCCGATACAGTTCAGCAACATCTTTCCTGATTATCATGTCACTGTCCAGATAAACGACTTTGGGATATTTTTTCAAAATATCCAGTATAAGAAACCGGTAAAATGTTTCTGTCGTAATATGTTCCTTTGCCTTAAGCCTGTATCCATTTACTTTCTTTACAACATTTATAAATCTGATCCTAAAATTTTCTCTTTGCAGATGGCTTTGAAAGATCTCCTGACTTTCCTTATCAATATCTGTATGAAAAATAAAAATCTCATATTTATCGGTATTGTTGATATGATCTGCAACTGACTGGATGCAAGTATAAAGAATGGGCACATAGTTCTGATTTGCCGCAAGCACCACTGGTATTGAATCTTTCATTGCCTTTTCTTCTATTTCTACATCAGATTCTGCATTTTGAAAAAATGCAACTTGTAACTCTCCCAACCGGTATTTCCCTTGCTCTTGCACATACTGATAATAGATACCAGCCATTCTCTCGCCAAGATGCCCGATTGTTCTATACCCCTCCCTTGAATACAGACTTACATCTGCTCTTTTTTCAAACTCCTCCAGTACATCAAACAAAATTTCCGAGTATTCCTGAAACAACTCCTTTTTCATAATAAACATATTGCATGGATAAAATACTGTTCCTGCAAAATACTTGTCTGCAACCGACTTTAAAAAAGGATATTTTTCCCCTATAATCTTCAAAAGCAAGTCCACATCATGAATATTTAAAGCGGGAGCTTTGGCGTAATGGTCATATACTGTTTTTGCGTTTAATTTCTTTACCTGAATTCCTTTTGCAATTAAAAAATCATAGTTCTCTACAAACGCCTTTATTGTAGATTCATCCAGTTGCAATTCTTTCTCTGCCATCTCATCCATAAAAGGATATGCAATACATCCCCAGTCGTCTTCCGGAAGCATTTTCTTATTAAACGAAAAGACTCTGCGATAATGGCAAAATCCATAGTAATCTGCATCCACATTCTTCCACGCCCAGTACTGTGTCGTAAGTTCACAATAAGACTTGTTTTTTGAGGAAATATTCTCCCCCTGATTATCTTGTAACATCCCATCTGCAAGGGGCATCGTCTGAAAATCACTTCCAGCAATAACATTATAAAATAACGCATTATTTAGCTGAAGCGTTCTGCGGTTTGGTGTATGGGTAACAAATATTTTAATTTCACTCATAGTCACTCTCTTTTCATTTCTCTCCAAATATATCCTGGCTACTCAAAAATATCCTGAATCAAATCACTGTCCCATGTATTTTGCACAGACTTCTTTTGCGTCCCCGCACATTTTTATCTCCCCTTTATCCAGCCATAGTGCCTTTTCACATATTTTTTCAACTGCTTCTTTTGAGTGCGAGACATACAACAAGGTTGTTCCCTTTTGCAACATCTCCTGCATTCTTTTCTCACATTTTTCCTGAAATTTATAATCTCCTACTGAAAGCACTTCATCACAGATTAAAATATCCGGACGAGCCATCGTTGCAACCGCAAATCCCAGGCGGGCGGACATTCCTGATGAATAATTTTTAATTGGCATATCCATAAATTCCTGCAATTCTGCAAATTCTACAATCTCTTCAAAATGCTCTTTCATATACTTTTCTGAATGTCCGAGTAAAGCGCCATTGAGAAAGATATTTTCTCTTGCGGTCAATTCCCCATCAAAACCTGCGCCTAATTCAATCAGCGGTGCCATTGATCCTTTTACAGTCACGCTGCCTTTGTACGGTTTTAAAATCCCACAGATCAGTTTTAACAGTGTTGACTTTCCGGAACCATTTGTTCCGACAAGCCCCCATGACTCCCCCTGCTTTACTTTAAAATTTATATTCTTAAGAGCAAGGAATTCCTGATACATCAATTCCTTTTTCAGCAGTTTAATCACATACTCCTTCATGCTGTCAACCCGCTCTGTTGCTTTATTAAATCTCACTGTCGCATCAACTACATCAATTATATAATTTGGATTCTCCATGCTGCCTCCACTAAATATATAAAATAAATTTGTCCTGATTTCTAAGGAATGACCATGTCCCAATAATCATAAAAATACCACCTATACCGATTCCCCAGACAACACTTCCTATATTTGGAAGCTGCCCCTCCAATACAACTGTTCGAAACTGGGTAATATAATTACACATAGGATTACAAATCATGATAACCTTCTGAACTACTTCCGGAAGCTGCTGTAATGGATAAAAAATCGGTGTCAAATACATCCACGCAGTCGTCACGACGCCATAAATATACTGCAAGTCCCGGAAAAATACTGCTGCCTGCGCCAAAAACAGTCCAAATCCAAGGCAAAAAATATATATTTCAATTATTATTACCGGTATAAAAAGCATATAAACAGATATTTGAATTCTGGTTGCGATAAAAACGATCAGCATTGCTCCCATCGCAAACAGTAAATTTATAAGCGAACTTGTAACCTTAGACAAAGTAAAAATGTATTTCGGTACATATACTTTCTTAAGCAGTGAGCTGTTTGCCGAAATTGATACCAGTGCCTGATTTGTGGATTCCGTCATAAAATTGAACAACGTCTGTCCAATAATTAAATACGCCGGATAGTTTTCGATATTAAAACGAAACATATGTGAAAAAACTATAACTAATACCAGCATCAGAAGCAAGGGATTTAATATACTCCATAAATACCCCAGAAAACTTCTTCTATACTTCAATTTAATGTCTTTTATAACAAGCTGTTTTACCAAGTGACGATAATCATAAAATACCTGCCATCTCTTTTTCATCATCTCCATTGTGCTTACCTCTTACTATCTCCTCTTATATATATTATAAATGACTGTTCCAAACGGAAGTATTATATAATTCGTCCTTCGTAATAATATAATACTTTTCTTTGTTATGGCACTGTAAATTGCTGGATATTCCTTCTTCAGATTCTGATCCCACATTTTCAGCTCGTTCCATATACCTTTTTTTAATCCCATGCTAATGTAAATTTGAAACTGGTTTTCCACAACCTGTCCAATACAAAATTCTATATACTCCCGTGATGCATCAGATATGTCTCCCATATTATCATAAAACCTGAGAAGACTGGTCAGCACTTTCATGTGCTGCGTACGATTCTTCTGCATACTCCTTATATCCATACTCTGCCCATTCCGCCCCAGACGGTACATATAAATGTTTTTATTATAAAACTGAATGGTGTGAACATATGGCATGGGGAATGTGATATATTCACAATCCACATAATAACATTTTTCATCAATCACAATATTATGTTCCTGCAATATTCGGGTTTTTATGGTAAATGAATGCATTTTTATCACATCCTTCACCATCACATCCTGCAGATTTACTACTTTCCCATATAGCTCTTGTACCGAAGTACAGTATTTTTGCATTAAAATCTTTTCCGTTCCATCCTGAATACACAAAAAATCAGATGCTACGAGATCAGCCTCTGATGTTTCCAGCAACCGCACAAAATCCGGCAATTCTTTTTCATTCAGCCAGTCGTCCCCATCAACCACTTTAAAATATTTTCCTGCCGCATATCTGATTCCATAATTTATGCCAGAACCATGTCCTCCATTTTCCTTGTTGTAGAGAAAATATGTGTGAGGGTACTTGTCGCAATATTTCTGCGCAATCTGTGGAGTATTATCTTTTGATCCATCATTTATAATCAGTACCTCTATTTTGTCTAATATCTCTGCTGTTTCAAACGAATGCAGACACTTATCCAGATAGTTTCCGACATTATATGCAGGCACTATAATACTCAATATCTTCTTCATCTATATCCCTCATTTTCTAAGTATTTTCCTATATACAAACTTTCTGACAAAAGTCGGTGATAATGTCATTTGCAGTGTAATAACACTGGCAACAATCCATTCTCTTGTATTAAGCAGACCTATCCGTTTTTGCAGATTTCGCAGTCTCAGATATTGTCCACAATAGGAAATCCCTCCCCTTCTCTCATAAACATTATCATTATTTCGCATTCTTACCAAAACCTTTGGCACATTACAAATCTGTCCCTGTTTCACCAATATGCGGCTCCACAAATGATAATCCTCCAGATAAGGGAAATGGCAATAATTTCCCGCGTCTATAACAGCACTCTTACGAAACATAACAGTCATATGATTCAGTGGATTTCTATATTTAGCATAACAATACAAATCAGCCCCATGCTCAGGCATCCGCTTCACCTTTAAATACGTTCCGGAATCGTTAAACTCTTCCATCCAACCTCCGCACACTGCAATTTCTGAGTGCTCCATCATATAAGTATACTGCTGCTCAAACCTGTCAAGTACCGCAATATCATCTGTATCCATTCTCGCGATCAGCTCATTTGCACAAAGTTCTACTCCCTTTGCCAATGCCCGTCCAAGCTGAACATTTTTTTCAAACCGGAAAGTGTGCAGATACGGGTATTTCCTTTTATAATCCTCTATCACCCCTTCCAGTTCCACCGTCAGCGGTCCGTCCTCTATCAGCACAATCTCATCCGGGGGGAGTGTCTGACTGATAATACTCTCAAGCGCTTCTTTCAGATAACCTGATTTTTCTCTGGCGTATACTGACATTAACACCGAAAACCCCATCCCAAATCCTCTTTCACATTTATTTCATCGCTGTCGTCTGCTCCTCATCGACGCCTTCCGTATTCTCCTTCTGGAACAGGATCTTAAACGTCAGCAGCATGATCTTGATATCCAGCCACAAGGAATAATTCTCAATATACGTCAGATCCAGCTTGAGCTTATCGTACGGCGTCGTATTGTATTTTCCATACACCTGCGCATAGCCTGTCAGTCCGGCCTTTACCTTCGTGCGGAGTACAAACTCCGGGATCGTCTGCTCATACTTGTCGGAGATCTCCTGACGCTCCGGTCTCGGTCCCACCATCGACATATCGCCCTTTAAAATGTTAAAGAGCTGCGGGAGTTCATCAAAGTGAATATTGCGGATGATCTTCCCGACCGGGGTCACACGCTTGTCCCCTTTTGCCGCAAGCCTCGCCCCATCTTTCTCAGAATCCATGCTCATACTGCGGAACTTATAAATCAGAAACGGCCTTCCGTCTCTTGTCAGGCGCTCCTGACGGTACAGAACCGGCCCGCCGTCATACAGCTTTACCGCAAGAGCGATCAGCAGCATAAACGGTGACGCGAGCATGATGCCGCAAAGAGAAAATAAAATATCGCACACGCGCTTTACCATGCGCTGGTCAATGGACAGTCCCTGATTCCTCGAGAGCAGAAGCGGTGTGTCAAACAAGTGGATGTCGTCTGCACCCCGGAAGAGAATATCAGAAATCTTCGGCGTCACATATGTGCGCACAGATTCCTGATAGCAGTACTTCATAATCTGGTTTCTCGCCTGCGACGGCAGATCGCAGAGGACCACCGCTTCATACTGCCGGATCATCGGGTAGAGCTTCTCATGACCGATACGGTAGCTCATCTCTTCACAGATATTGTACTTATCCTTTCTCGTGTTGATCTTCGCAATCAGGTCATCGGGAGAATGTTCCCCGTAGATCACCAGCATCTGTCTCGGCGGGTACAGCCATGAATATGCCTTCCTCACCACATAGATCCACGGTAGCACAAACAAAAGCTCTGCTGCCATAACGCCAAGCATCGGCTCTGGGCTGACATAATCCCGGCAGATCAGGCAAAGCTCAAGATATCCCGTAATACCACTCAAAATAATTGCGAGCACGTGTGACAGTGCAATATCCGTCATTCGCATATACCCCATGCTGTATCCGCCAAACACCTTCGTAAAAAAGAATATGATCAGCACATACAGACCGACAACCGCCCAGTTGCCTCTGTGGAAGAATGCATATTCTTCATACACCGTATACCAGATATATCCAAATGCCGCGCCCTCTACCAGCAGGGTTGCCAGACAAGCCCCCAGATTGAGCAGGTGCTTATACTGTTCTTTTCCATTCATCTATCGTTGCCCTCTTTTATCTTTCAACATATACCATAATAATATAGCACAACCCCCGCGCAATGGCTATCCTTTTTCTTCTTGAATTTTTACAGTTTTATCCACAAATTCATGCTTTTTCATACAATACTATAAACAACTCTCAAAATGCCCAAAATATAAGGAATCCTATTCATTTTTGATGTGAATTTTTCAGATGAATCCATTGATTTTAAAATCACGTTTTACGAAAACTCAAGGAAGTATTCCAATGGCTAGCGCATATATACCGCATAAGATTCCGTTCTACCTATACAATGATATCCCGCTTCCTCCATCATCCCTGCATGATCATATGACGTTTCAAGCGTAATACAGTTACTATCATAATAATCTGCCGTCAGTAATTGATGATCCACTGCTGACGGCACTGCTACAATCGTTTTGCACATATCAATAAACTGCTGCTCTTCTTCATCCTCCGCCAAAGCTGTTCCTGCCGCCATCCGCTCAATCAGTTCTTCCCCATACAACAGATTTACAGTCGGATTAATCTCCCGGATCTGTGCACAAACCTCCCGCGGAGCAATCATGTTTCTAACCGACTGATTGGATTCCCGTAAAATCCGGTCTACTGCAACAATCTCCTCATCCACTTTGTAACTGTTTTCCGGCACTGCCAATTTCACTTCCGAAAACATAAAATTCATACTAACTGCAACAATTCCTACACAAGCCAGAAAACTCAAAATTCCTTTCCACACATATTTCTGCCTCATTGTAATTTCCACAACCGGCACCGCTATACAGATAGCCGGAAGAAGCAGAAAAAACATTTTCCAATAGGTATCCCGCATCCAGAACGTACTGATATTATTATAACCAAATGGATTTCCCAACACTAGCAGTAGCAGTACTTCATATTTCAGCAACAGCCCAATTCCATTTCCCAGCTTTTTTCTCTCCGCCAGACAAAATAGAATTGCTGCGCAGACCAGTACCAGACTGATTCCCTCCGTTCCGAATATACTAAACTCCTTTTTCAACAGTTGATACACTGCTTCCATCTTTCCACCTCTTTATAACCGCCACAAAAAGCGTAGCCGCCCAGATAAATGTCACAAAAAAGAATCCATTTTTGTACAACAGTTGCCCTGATAATGCAGATACCGCATAGCATACCGCCATATACGGACTCTTAAATTCCTCCAGTTCCCGGATTTTTTGCTTTCTTCCCAGAAGTAACAGTACTGCAAACGGAAGTTCTCCTAAAAAGAACAGTGTTTCCCCGTTCCAACAGTTCTGACAGACTGAAAAAACAACAGACCGGTCTGTCAGGAGCGGTATTGCATAAATCATCCATATTACGATTTGAAAACACCATCTCCGTTTTTTATCCTTCCCGAAAAGATATCTGCCCCATGCCGCATACACAAGGAAATAAAACGGGAACAAAAATACCGGCAGTAATATCCTTACAAATTTGGCAGGATGCAGTTTCGTTACAGCTGCATTTGCTGCATAGTATGCTTCAACCGGCGCCCGCATCTGCTCATCTAGCATCTCCTGCTCAAATACCATCATACTGTCTCTGTCTTTCCCTGTCATCGGATCAAATTGATACAGCGAATCCGTTGCATACATCGTCATTACCCGCTCTACCGTGTGGTCTCTGGACTCATTTAATGTAAATCCAACACTGCAGACAACCACAATACCCGCCGCAGTAAACCCTGCCATACTTCTTATAAGCCGCTTTTTCACAGCCTGAACCCGAACCTCCGGATATTTCACAAGGACAAGCACCGCAGTCACCGCCACAAGCACCAGAAGCACAATCCATACTCTGGTCAGTTCAGATAACTTCAGTTCTTCCGTAATACCATATTGTACAAGCAAATAAAAAACTGCCCACATGGTAATATTTCCCATCAGATAGCGGCAGGCAACACCGTTATATTCATTCTGTACAAAGTATTTCCACAGCGTCCCAGTCAAAAACGGCAAAAGCAGCCACACAACTCCCAGTCCTGCTATTTTTAACACCATAAGCAATATTATGTCCCTCCTTACTCGTGGCTACAGCGGTACAGTTCATATCCATCGACCTGCCCAATGTATGCAATATCAAGCTGCTGTAAGTATTCATCCGTATAATACGCTGTATTCCGCACAAAAAAATCCACATCTCTTCCCTGGAATATCGTATTGACAATATCTGCATCTACTTCGATTCCCTTGACAAACATTGCTATGGCCGTACCCTCATCCGTATACTGGTTCTCAAGCGGAATATCCCCAGCCTCCTGCCAGACGTACATCGTCATTTCATTGTTATTTACTGCTTCTGTCACTCTGGGATCATATTGCCGTATCCGGCTGTACACTTCCTGATCGGCAATAATAACCGGATTTTCCCGGTCTTTATTCTGCCCGATCATTTCAGAAATTTCCAACACATAATCTGGTATTTTGTATATGTTCTCGTCTGGAATTACCTTTACTGGCGAATTTGTACACAAAAGGAGGATACAGACAACCAGAAGTCCCACCACAACCTTTTCCTCCACGCTCTGCATCCGGTCCACCAGTTGTGAAAACAGATATGCACACAAAAATGCTGCCGGAAGAAGCCAGTAAAAACGGCTATACCTATCTTCCCATCCAAGGATACCAAGCACCGGTTTCATTACAAACGGATTATAGATTGTAAAAAGTAAAATTACTGTCGGCCATACAAAAATCTGCTTCATCAGCCTTGATTGCTGTGTGGTCAGGTATAAAAGACAGCCCAGATATAGCACCAGATAAAGCGTCTCTCCCCAGTGCCCCCAGAAAATACTATGAAAAAATTCTAACCCTATCGATTCGTTTCCCATTCTCACACCCTCTACTGCAAAAACCGGATCGCCCCGGTCAGAATACACGGCATAACACATAATGCTGCATATACAAAATATCTGACCTTACGTCTGTATAGTAAGGCCGGCAGTAAGCCTGCTCCAGTCAGCACTGGTATCATGAATACTCCGCTCATGGACATATTGACTCCTGCCAGAATAAACAGCGCTAACAACAGCCAGTTATATTTTCTATCCATCTGCTTTACCACCAGAACAATTCCAAGCAGAACCAACGGCAGGTAAACATTCGCAAGCATTGACTTTGACTCTGCAAGCCTTGCCCACAGATAATATCCCGGAACTTCCGACTGCCCCCAGCTCATGATTCCAATTACCGCACAGATTGCGGCGGTAGAGACTGCCACACTGCGTTTTTTCTCTGACAAGCGGTAGGCAAGTTCATACATAATAAGATTGGTTCCTATAATTTCCAACACCCCAAATACCCGGTTCACCACCACGAGCGGATGCATCCTAAAGACACGCGCCAAAAATGCAAGCATCATCGAATAACAATCATTCCACTGCACTGCCTTTCCCACATAATTCCCCGTGTACGGATCATACTCATACATCGCATCGGTATAGAGTGCATTAATTGCATTTCCGTTATAATAACTGGTGTCATAGCTGCTCGCATAAATCTGATTGTTCATCCCATACCAGATCTGTAACAGAATCAGCACAATAAAAATCACAGTCAGCGCGTCCCATTTCTTCCATTGTAGCTTCCATCGCCCGTTTTCCATCCTGACACACCGATACACACAGTAACCCATAATCAGCAAAAATACTCCTGCCTCCACATATACCAGCACATGAAACGGTGCTCCCGCAACCTCGATCGGAATATCAACGACTGCAAAAATTGCAAGAAAAAATGCAAATCCCGTCAGCCATCGGAAAATCAGACTCTCATTTTGCCTGAGCAGACTGCAAAGCAGACTTCCCAACAGTAAAAATACAATATTCAATATTAATAATACAATTATTACACCTGTTAAAGAATTCATCCTTGTCCACCTTTTGTCTGTTCATCCTTTATTCCGCCCTGATATAGCTGATCTTCTATTCCCCACCTTTTCAATCAACTCTATCGCCAAGGGATTTCGGCATACTACCAGCACAGCCGCATATACAGCCGCCGCTGCTGCTATCACTACAAGCACTGTCCAGTCATTCTCCTTTAAAACAGATCTCATTACAAATACTGTACCCGTCATCGCCAAAAGCGCTGCTGCCAAGCTTCCCGCATAACGCCGCCCGATTGCAATCGCATAGTACTTTCTCGCATACCATAAAAGGATTCCTGTTACTACCACCTCTGACACCACAGAAGCGATCGCTGCACCATCCTGCTTCAGCTCTGGAATCAGCATAAAGTTCGCCACAGCATTGATCACTGCGCCCGCGACCGTCGCCCGGAGTATAAAATGTTCCCCGCCAACCGCCGTAAGCACCGTATGTCCCAGAAAATAGGCGATTGAAAATACCAGCACAAGCACACTCAAAACACGAAGTGTATTTATCGACGGCAGAAACGCCTCTCCAAACAAAAATGGTATCAGCACATCCGCCGTGAGCGCAAGTCCAATGGTACAAGGTAGCGCCAGAAGGAGCAGTATCTGTGTGCCCTGTTCGAGCAAGGCATTACATCCCTCCTGATTCTGCTGCTTATAATACATACTGATGCGCGGATAAAAAACTGCCACAAGAGCGATCACTACCGTGTAAACCATTCGTACGATCTTTACTGGATTGGCATAATAGCCAACACAGATCTCTCCATGGTAATACTCCAGCATAATCGTATCCAGCATCGTATAAACTTCCGTTGCAAGCGCAGATGCTAGGAGTACCATTACCGGTCGCAGGTGCTGCCCCATTCCAGACACACAACGCTCTCCTGCTTTGGTACCGCTGTCTGCCATCCGCTCCTTTCCCGCCGCTTTTCCAAACGCTGCCCGCAATGACACATACTTTCTCAGATTTGCCGCATTCAGCAGATTATTTCCCGCCGTTGCCACACATAAAATCAGAGCGTACCACAGATAGTCCCCAGCGTCCCTTACTAGAATAAGCATCAGCACAAACGACAGAATTTTCACGACAAATCCACGGGTGGCAATATAGGCGTATTCTTCCATTCCCTGATAAAACCAGTCGATATTAAAGACGTTTAAAATGAGCATCAGCCCCATTATATTAAAAAGAGTCCTGCGCCCTGCAAAATGTGGAAAATTATTTACAAGCAGAAAATATGCCACCGTGCAGAAAGCTGTTGCCACAAAGTTGATCAAAAACAGCTCAAAAAATGTCCTGCTTCTCTGCTCCTTTGTTTCGTTATTTTGTGCAATTGCCTTAACTCCATAGCTTGGCAGTCCCAGAGACGCCACCAGCACAAAATACGCCACGATCGTATTGGCATAGGATACCCTTCCCACACCCTCCGGCAGGATAATACGCGAGATGTAAGTCGTCGTTACCAGCGGAAACAGCGCGGTAAAACCCTTATAAGCCATATTAAATATTGAGTTTTTTACCAAAGACTTCTTTTTTGCCATCATCCGCTCCACTCACTGCTGCTCTGCAGCTTTTCTTCTATACCGGTCTTCTCCTAAAATCTTCCCATGCGGATCAATGCTTCCCGCTTCAGATAAAACAACGTTCTGCGAAGCCAGTCCGTCCCTGCACTACCGCAGACGGTACGGATCCAGGCGAATCCTTCCGCCCGTCCATCCTCCGTCCCACGCCGTCCGGCATCCCGCTTCGTATTCCGCCCCCGCGCGTAGCGCTGCGCAATCCTATAAAAATTCCGGTTATACAAATGATTAATTTTGCCACTTGAATAATGCAGAAGCGGAATATCGCAGACATACACCCGATTCCCCCGCATCCGTGTAAACAGGCATCGATCCACGGCATACAGATGCCAGTTGTCGCATAGTTCCTCGTCAAACGGATATTCCTGGAAAAATGCTGTATGTCCGCCGAAAAAGCACTCATCCACCGAATCGCAGGACTGCATCCCCGAAAAATCTGTTTCCCCTGCCTTTTCCATCTCATCTCCATGACGCACATTCGAGACAACGTATGTACCCTCTCTGACATCCTCCGGAATCTGCCGTCCCTGCTCCGCTGCAGCCGCTGCGTCCACCGCTCCCGCCACACCGACAATATCATTTTCCCCAGTCTGCCCAAGATACGCGAGAAATCTCTCCAGCATATCCGGTTCCGGCAATTCGATATCCTGATGGGAATAGATGACATACTCTGTATTCACAGACGAAAGCGCCGCATTTAGCGCACTGCTGCACGAAGAAAACTGCTGCGCGCGGTTGTCGATTCCCACCAGCTCATACGCCACATTCTGATTTTCCAGCGAAGTGCAAAACTTCTGATACTGTCTGCTGTCATTGTAGCAGCAGACGATTGTAACCATTTTATTTTGATTTTTACTCATACTCTCTCATCAGCTTCAAAAAATTCCGGTACGACTTTGCCACATTGGAAAAATAAAAAATCTTCGCATCGCAAAAGTCCGTATAAATCTGTCTCGTCGTGACTGCCTCCTTGTGCATACAGACCACCTCCGGCGAGTAGAGCATGACAAGCCCCCTCTTTTTTGCCAGATAATAGAGGATCTCCTCCTCCGCATACAGAAACGTCTCCGGCCAGAAGCCGTCAAATTCCGCAAAAAAGTCTTTCGAGAACACCATACAGCAGCCGTGCAGGAGCACGTCCGTAAGTTCTTCGCCGATGCGCACATCTGCGGAGACGGATTTTCCCTCCACCTCGCGCGTCGTCAGATTCTTACTGCCGTCAGAGACGTCCACGCCCGCCTCGTTCGTGGAGATCCCATAATGCCCTGCCACCGCCTTTTTCAGCCGCAGGAACCTGATCGCCCGGAACATCCACGCCTTGCAGGAGGAGATCAGCGCCTGCTTACGCATATAGGGGATGGTGTAGACGCGCGCCCTTGCCACCGGATTAAAATGCTGGGTGCGGCTCGCATCGATGATGTCCGCGCCAAGGACTGCGAACGGCTTTCTCTCATAGATCCCATACAGCTTCTCGCAGTAATCCGTCTGTTCAAAAATGATGTCGCTGTTTGCCGCCACGATAAAATCCGGATGAAAATGCTCTCTCGCATAGCGGATCCCTAGATTATTCCCCTGCGCAAATCCCAGATTCTGCTCCGCCGCAACAATATGCACCCGCGCCTCGCTCGCAAAATGCTCCTTTAGCTGCTCTGCGCTTCCATTTTCTGAGCCGTTGTCCACGATCACGATCTGTATGTCTGGATACGTCTGCGTCGTGAGAATGGACGCTGCACACGCGGTCGTTTCCCCGTAGGTCTTATAATTTAAAATCACAAAACTGATATTTCCCATAGCCTCTATGCCCCTGAATATCTCGTCTTTGTCCCGAGCAGAATCCGGATATACGGCGTCACCGAACGCACGATCGCCGTTCCAAGTCCGAAATTCTTGCGCAGGAAATGAAACCAGTCGGCAAACGGCAGCCCTTTTCTGCTCTCCTTTAAGCGGATGCGCTCCATGCGCGGAAGCGTCTCGTCCTGCCAGGTGCGCTGTAAGGTATTGTCGTTGCACTCTCCCACATACTGGTGAAAGATGCGGATCGCATAACCCTTTTTGCTGATCTGCAGTCCGTAGTCAAAATCACCGATGCTGTGCTGGTAAAACGGGTCGATCCCCACCTGCATAAAAATATCGTGTGGGATGAGAGCGCAATTTGCATTAAACGTGTCAAAGCAGATTTCCTGCTCCCTCGGTCCGTACTTTTTATACCTGATCCCTTTTGTATATTTGATGCCTCCATAGCTTAAGCTGCCGTCCTCGTTGCAGATCGCGCCGACCATCACGGTATCGGGCTTTAACACCGGGAGCATATCGTCAAAAACGCCCGGAAAAAACTTCGTGTCATCGTTCATCAGCATATAATAATCATAGTCCGCATGATGCTTCTTGGCGTGCTCGATCGCCTCGTACATTCCTCTGTTCCAGAACAGACCGCCGTCGCCATTTACAATGTCGATCTTCTCCGGCTGGGCGGCCAGCATCTCCGCCGTGCCGTCCGTACTCCCGTCATTGACCACGACATAATCAAATATCACATCCTTATTCTCCCGGAGTGTGCGGATACTGCGCTCCGTCAGATCCCTCCGGTTAAAGCAGGTAAAAATTGCCAAAATTCTCATGACCGTCTCCTTATTTACATTTCGGTGAGCGCCTTTCTGTACGGTGCTCACGATTTGCCGATGTAATTTCTCCGGAACAATTTATGGTACACGCGCTTGAAAAGATCCGGCTCAGAAATTTTTATCAATTCCTTTTTCAGGCGCTTTCTGACCTCCGGCAGCTCCTCGATGCTCCCCGGGAAAAAAGTGACCGCCGCGTCCGTCTTTAACGCGTGTACCGCCCCGGGCGCTGCTCCATCGCCACAGTGCACGCCCGATCCGTCCCAGCCGTCGTTTGCCACAAGCGACCTTGTCGGGGCGAGGATCAGCCCGTCCTGCAAAAATGTCGCATAATACCAGCGGATCGCCCAGGAATTTGTCCCCGCATCCTGCTGCTGTGCCTTTAAAATCTGGTAAAAATTGTAGGTGTTGTCATAGTTAAAGCGCTTGCGGTAAGCAGCGTCCGTCACCAGCCGCTCCCAGCCCTTCGCATCGGCGTCAAATGCCGCCCAGCGGTCCGCCCAGGTCGCCCACGACCAGCTTGTCCCTGTCAGCCCGCACAGATAGGAGGACTTGTCGTAATCGGTGTTGTCGTCCAGAAACGAGTAGCCCGTCACTCCGGTCACCCGTTTCTCCTCCTCATAACGGTCCAGACCGTCATTCATAAAACGCAGAAAAAAACGGTTTGTCACCAGATCGTCCTCCAGCACGATCACTCTCCCGTACCGGTTTACAATCTCCGTCACACCCTCAATGATATTTTTTGCCAGCCCGTAGTTCTCCTCCCGCGCCACCAGCGTCACATGGGAAAAGCCCTGCACGCCGGCCGCATACGCGCGGATCTGCTTCACCTTTCTGACATTTTCCTGCCATGCCCGGCGTGCCTCCTCACTCTCATCCTTCTGCGGTTTCGCCGCATCCGAAAAGATATAAAGCTCTGTCTGATCCGCCAGCTCGTTTGCCGCCAGCGCCTCGATCGTATTTTTTGTGTGCTCCGGCCGGTTGTAGGTAAACAAAATCACCGGCGCCACCTGTCCTCTTTTACTCATACGCATCCCTTAATAAAGATATTTTAACCACCGAAATCCCTTCCTTTTTGCAAGGAAGAGAACCGCTACTCCAAATGCCAGACTTGCCGCGAGGGTAAGCCCGGCGACTGTCCCGCTCCACAGAATACTCCTGCCGCCATACGCCGCTATGGATGGCAGATACCGCGCCACAAACCCATAGGACAGCGGAACGAACACAAGGTGCACAAAATAGATCACCGTGGAAAGTTTTCGCAGATAATAGGTTCTTCCCGTCTGCTTTCCCGCCTCACACCGCCTCTGATCGAGACAAAGCGCCACAAGCGCCAGCCATAACCCGGTCGTATTCCATGCGAAGTTTGCAGCGTAGCGTACCCACACCGCATCAAATCCGCCCTCCAGCATCTCATACAGCACGATGAGGAACACAAATGCCCCAAATCCCGCCGCGCACAGTTTTCCATGCTCCGCTTTCTTCTCTCCCGGCTTTTCCGACGCCAGATACATTCCGAATGCGGTCGCGACGAGGGCACGCAGCAATTTCCCTTCCGTAAAAACAGTCAGCACGAGATAGAGCAGCAGCTCCTTTCCGGAAAATTCAAACTTGTGCAGCACGACAAGAAGCGCGACCACCACGATCAGATTCTGCACATACCACAAATCCCCAAACGCAAGTCCACACAGATCTCTCGTCTCGGAAATGATATAATCCAAAAACCAGTATGGGGCGCTCCTGTCCACATACGGAATATCCGTCACAAAAAAGACCGCGCTCCACAATAGCGTCAGGCACAACAGATGCTTCATCCACTGCTTCTGTCTCGCCGGACTGTCCGCTGCCCCGCTTTTGATAAAGAAATATCCGCTGAAAACAAAATACATCTGCACAACAGCTTTTGCAAATCCGTTCAGCCAGTACATCCCGTATGCGTCTGACAGAAAGCAGTGCTTTGCCAGTATGACGCACGCGCCCGCAATCCGCGCTATATTGACAACTGCATACTCATTTCTTTCCCGTAGTTCCTGCATCCCCTATTCCTTCTTCACCCAGTTTACATAATCCGCGATTCCGCTCTTAAGCTCCGTCTGCTTCTGATAGCCCGTCTTTTTCAGCAGGGAAATGTCCGCACGCCAGTTCTGCGGATCACCCACTTTTGTCTCTCCGCTAAAGGTCACGATCCCCACGTCCTCACCGAGTTCTGCGGCATAGAGTTCGGCCAGCTCGCGAATGGACACTTCCTCCCCGTTTGCCACATTAAAGACTTCCTCCCCGCCGTCATAAGCGAGGATCAGCTCGATCGCGCGCATGATATCCGACACATGGATAAAATCCCTGGTCTCATCTCCCGTTCCAAACAGCCGGATCTCCCCCGTATTCTGGTATTTCTGGTAAATATCCCACAGAAGCTGCTTGCGCAGCCCGCTGCCATACGCAGAAAAAATGCGGATCGCACGCGTCCTGTAACCATGCACGCGGTTATAATAGCGGCACAGCTCCTCACACATCAGCTTGTGCACGCCGTACGGAGAAATCGGTGCAAGCGCGTCCGTCTCGCGGACGGGAAGCTGTTTTGGATTGCCGTACACCGCCGCGCTTGAGAAAAAGATAAGCTTCGGTCTTTTCTCAAAAGATTTCAGCGCGAGCAGAAGCTGGTAGAGACTGTGCAGATTTCCGTCGAGATCCGCCATCGGGTTGACGACCGACGCGCCGACATTGGCGCTTCCCGCACAGTGCAGGATGACGTCCGGCTGGCTTCCGGTAAAAATATTCGCAAGCTCCGCCGGATTCTGCGACATATTGCACTGATAATAGGTAAATACTCCCCCTGCGTGCTTCTCCCCACAGTAACTTTCTGCCAGATCGATGCCCGTGATCTCATATTCCTTTTCAAAATATTCTTTGGCGCTTCTTCCGATAAATCCGTTTACGCCGGTTATCACCATTTTCTTCATCTCAAATGCTCCTTACACCAGTACGCGTTCTAACGCCTTTGCATATTCCTTCGCTTCCCGGTACATATTTGCAATTCCCGTCTCCGGGTTACCCACAAACACTTCCGCCATCCCCGGCTTTTGGGCTTCCTCTGCAAGCTCTTCCATCAGGTCTGCAAGCTGCACCGGATCATGCGGGTCAAACAGACGGCACTTCTCATTCTTCTGCTCTCTGTGCACCGGAATATCCGACAGCAATACCGCCTTATCCAGCACTTTCGCATCCTCAAGCACCGTTCCCCAGCCCTCGCAGAGAGAAGGCTGCACGATAAACTGCGCATTTTTCATAATGCAGAGCTGCTCCGTGCGGTCCACAAAGCCCAGCAGACGGATGGAATCCGCCACCCGGGGCGCTTCCATCACCGCCTTTAAGCGGTCAATATAGGCGGGATTCCGGTAATCCTCCAGATTTCCTGTAAACACGAAATCAACATCCCCAAGCGCCTGACGCTCCTTTAACAGCTCGATCGCTTTCACCGCCACGATGTGGTTCTTGTGCTGCCAGAACTGGTTCGGCAGATAGATATACCGCTTTTTTAACCCGAATTTTTCCCGCACCTTTTGTTCCAGCTCCGGTGTGATCGCGCGGATCTCCGGCTCAATATAGGAAACAAAGTGCACCACCTCGATCCTGCACCGATAATCCGGATAAAACCGTTCCAGATCGTGCTTTGCATCCAGACTGCTCAACACCATCGGGTTCCGGCTCATCACCATCTCTGTGTCTTTCTCCTGCTTCTTTGCAAGCTCGTCCTGCTTAAAAAATTCCGGCAGTGTCCGGTGCTGAAAATCCGGTATCCAGAAAATCCCCTTTTTCTTAAAAAAGCGTCCGATACGGTTTAATTCCAGCGCGTAGCAGTATTTCACGCCGCCCAGCCAGACCAGCCGCAGCTCATAGAGCAGCAGCTTCCACTTACTGTCCCCCTCAAACACACGGATCTTCACGCCGTCCGTGTTCCGGAAACAGTCAAAGATCTCCGCGTGCTCCGGATCGATCAGCACGATAATCTCAAATTTCTCTGTAATCCTGGCACTTTGCAGACAACTGAATATG
>SAMEA3387474__coassemble_1192_pt1 | contig 23897 bp, 19 predicted proteins | sample SAMEA3387474__metabat2_low_PE_013 | metagenome-assembled genome bin SAMEA3387474 (sample SAMEA3387474) | Felis catus | biome: Faeces | place: United Kingdom | collected 2012 | reverse complement strand
CCGCAGGAGAATACTGGATTTTTTGAAAAAGAATGCAAATCGTGCCGTGACGGCGGCGGATATCGACAGCCATCTGAAAGAAAACGACAGCGAGGTGAACATCACAACGATCTACCGCTATCTGGACAAGCTCGCGGGAGAGGGCACGGTGATGAAATATGTAGCCGAGAAGGGCGGTAAGGCGGCTTACCAGTATGTGGAGCATGGGCACCGCTGTGAGGAGCACCTTCATCTGAAGTGTGTCGGCTGTGGCAGGATCATCCATCTGGAGTGCGCTTTTATGGATGAGATCTCTTCCCATATCAGGGAGGATCATGGATTTGAACTCCAGTGCAAAAATTCTGTCCTGTACGGCACGTGCAGAAAATGTCAAAAATCAATATCAAAATAAAAAAGAAAAGGAGAGAGAAACATGAGATTAGCAGTTACTTACGAAAAAGAGACAGGCGATGTATTCCAGCATTTCGGGCACACCGAGACATTTAAGGTGTACGATATCGCCGAGGGAGAGATCCGCGGCGAGCAGGTGATCGACACCAATGGCACCGGACACGGCGCGCTGGCAGGACTTCTGGCAATGGAGAAGGTCGATGCGCTGATCTGCGGCGGCATCGGCGGCGGTGCGAGAAATGCGCTGGCGGAAGCGAAGATCGTGGTCTATCCGGGAGCCTTGGGTAATGCGGACGAGAATGTGAAGGCATTCCTGGCGGGAGAGCTTTCCTACGATCCGGATACCATGTGCAGTCATCACGGGGAGGATCACACCTGCGGTGACCACGAGGAAGATCATAGCTGCGGTGGTCATGAGGGTGGAAACTGCGGCGGCGGATGTCACTGATGGAATAAGAATCACAAGCCCTGAAAGAGAAAGGATGAATAGTCCTTTCTCTTTTGCTATATAATGAAGAGAAACTATGCGGCGGGCAGGCTATGAGAGACGGGAAGAGACAGAGCGAGTGGGTGATCCGTTTGAAAGCGGCGATCCTTTTGGAGGCGGCGATGCTGTTTGCGGTGGTCATGATCTGGGCGGAGGACGGGCGTTTTGCGGAGCACGACACGGTCACTGCGTCCGGCAGCAATATTCAGTGGGTGGATTTTAATGTGTCCTACGAAGCGCTTTGCCGGGCGTATGAGTATGATGTAGACACTTATGGGACGAAAATACATCTGAACTGGATCGAACTGCTTTCCTATGCGGCGGCAAAGTGCGGCGGCGACTTTGGCGTCGGAGCCGTGGAGGATATCCGCACAATTGCGGAAAAAATCAAGAGCGGCGAGACGACAATGGAGGAAGCCGCAAAGGACATGAAATATTTTTCTTATTATAAGGAGGCATATACGGCGGTGCTCGGGGGACTGGTGGGGGAGTACGAGATCCAGGAGAGCCCAGGGGGAGCCTATGTGAAAAAGTATGGACTCAAGGGATTTTCCCCGATCGCGAAGGGATTTGAATACAGTGATTATGACGATTTCGGAGTGTCGCGCAGCTACGGTTACCGCAGGCAGCATCTCGGGCATGACATGATGGGGCAAGTGGGAACGCCTATTATCGCGGCTGAGTCCGGCTATGTGGAGGCGCTCGGCTGGAACCAGTACGGCGGCTGGCGTATCGGCATCCGCAGCTTTGACGGCAAGCGTTATTACTATTACGCCCATCTGCGTCAGAATTATCCGTATCAGGGAAAATTAAAGGAAGGCGACATTGTCACGGCGGGGGAGGTCATCGGCTATATGGGGCACACCGGGTACAGCACCAGGGAAAATGTCAACAATATTGACGAGGTGCATCTGCATATGGGGCTGCAGCTTATTTTTGACGACTCGCAGAGAGAAGGAAACAATGAAATCTGGGTGGACTGTTATGATCTGACGCGCTTCCTCTATAAAAACCGGTCGGAGGTCTATAAGGTGGAGGGAACGAAGGAGTGGAAAAGGCGGATGGAGATGCGTGATCCGGCTGTGGAACATTACAGAAAAGAACAGAAAACACAAAAAAATATATAAAAATGTGATTATAAACACGAAAATTATTATAATTATGTGATTGTATTTTGACTTTGATTTGTATACAATAAGGATGTAAAGAAAAAACACAAAACTCCGGGAAAAGAGTGGGGGATGGAAGTATGGAACGATTGATTTTGAAGAAACTGCTGCAATGGAAGAATTCTCCCTACCGCAAGCCTCTGATTTTAAAAGGTGTACGTCAGGTAGGCAAGACATGGATCCTCAAAGAGTTCGGCAGGCGTTATTATGAAAATACCGCTTATTTTAACTTTGATGAAAATGGGGAGTATCAACAGTTCTTTGAGACAACGAAGGACGTTGACCGCATCCTGCAAAATTTGATGTTAGCCAGTGGGCAGAAGATCGAACCGGAAAATACGCTGATTATTTTTGACGAGGTGCAGGACTGCCCCAAAGTTATTAACTCCATGAAGTATTTTTGCGAGAATGCGCCGCAGTATCACATTGCCTGCGCGGGTTCTCTGCTGGGTATCGCTCTGGCAAAACCATCGTCTTTCCCGGTGGGCAAGGTGAACTTTATGCAGATTGACCCGATGACCTTCTCGGAATTTCTGATCGCCAACGGCGATGCAAACCTTGCTGCATATCTGGAGAGTGTAGATGTCATTGAGCCGGTTCCCGATGCGTTCTTCAATCCATTGTATGAGAAACTGAAGATGTACTATGTCACCGGAGGGATGCCGGAGCCTGTGCTGATGTGGACGGAAGCCCGCGACGTTTCCGCTATGCAGGAAGCCTTGTCCGGTATTATCGAAGCCTATGAGCGGGATTTTGCAAAACACCCCGACACCAGCGAGTTTCCGAAGATCTCTATGATCTGGAAGTCCATTCCCTCCCAGCTGGCAAAGGAAAACAAAAAGTTTATTTACAAGGTTGTCAAAGAAGGTGCAAGAGCGCGCGAATACGAGGACGCGCTGCAATGGCTGGCAGACGCGCGTCTGGTGCACAAAATCTACCGCAGCACTGCTCCCGGTCTGCCGGTATCTGCCTACGACGATCTGTCCGCATTTAAGATTTATCTGGTGGACGTGGGTCTGCTTCGCCGTCTGGCACAGCTGGCGCCCACCGCCTTCGGCGAGGGCAATCGTCTGTTCACCGAGTTCAAGGGGGCATTGACAGAGAACTTTGTCCTGCAGACCTTAATTACGCAATTTGAGGTGGTTCCCCGTTACTGGACGCAGAGTAATCCTCCGTACGAGGTGGATTTTCTGGTTCAGCGGGAAAATGATATTTTTCCGGTGGAGGTCAAATCGGAAGCCAATCTATCCGGCAAGAGCCTTAAGAAATTCAAGGAACTGTTCCCGGACAAAGTAAAGCTTCGTGTCCGTTTTTCCCTTGAAAATCTGAAACTGGATGATGATGTGCTGAACATTCCGCTGTTTATGGCAGATCAAACGGACCGGCTGATCGGACTGGCATTGGCAGGGAAGCAGGCAGACCGTTTATGACCGATATACGGCAGGCTTTTTAAGAGTGTAATATTAAGGCGATATGCTGTGAATTTTGTAAAAAATTGTCGTCAATACAGGCAGAATGATTGTAAAATTTTGTATATTTGAGATAGAGAGGTGTCCGAAGCAAGGGTGGAGGACGAGTTGAAAAAAGGGCTCAATGCTTTTCCAAAAGCATTTAAACGTCCGCCGAGAGGTGATGTGAAACCGGCGGTAGCCAGTCATTAGGAGAGAAAAGAGGTGATTGTCCCGGGGAGTTTTAGACAAAGAGTTTCGTGCATGGTTGGAGCAGGGAAATGAAAGGAGAGAATGGGGATGAATAAAAAGATTACATCATTAGTATCCGCGGCGATGAGTGCCGGTATGATTTTACCGCTTTTATCAACAACTACTGTTGCCACAAACTTAAGTGACGGGGAGATTTTCGGTGATCCTGATGCAAACAGAGTAGCGTACTACTCGTTTGACCAGCAAAACACCAATAGCCAGTGGGGAGGTGAAGACAAGAATGCAGTTGCTGATGTGCCGGTTACCTATGAGGAGGGACTTTCCGGCATGGCTGCAAGGCTATCGCAGGAGACGCCTATTCGCCTGCCCTATGAGGCTTTTGGTTTGATGGACAAGGGTCCCTGGACGGTGAGTTACTGGGTGAAGCAGAAGGCTCCCTGAATGATCGCTGCAGCGTTCTTGCCACAGAGGATGACTTGTTTGGGTTTGACTTGAAGCTTACATCAGAACCGGACAGTGTGGGAGGCGTTCATGTCGGAGCCACGGATGAGGACATACTGTCAGCGGTATATCCTTTTACATCAAATGAATGGTATCATATTACATGGACACAGGATCCGGCGGTCGGTATCACCATGTATGTCAATGGAGAGAAAGCGGATGATGCGAATGCATGGACGATCGGGGCAGAAAATACGTTCCATGCACCGGTACAAAAAATTGGCGGAGTTGGTTTTGACGGTCTGGTCGATGAGGTGAAGATTTACAGCAAGGTATTATCCAAGGAAGAAATTGCGCAGGATGCCCTGACAGATGAGGGCGGTCAGCCGCAGGCATTAAATATGTATAATGAGCTATGGAATGAAAACTACCAGATGAATGAGAAGTATCTGACGGACATGGAAAAGAATGCAGATTATGATCACCCGCGGCATTATCTCGGACAGCCGGATATGGTGCGGACCCGTACCGGAAAGCTCATCACAGCTTATCCCATCGGGCATGGCGTAGGACCGTTGGTCATGCGGACCAGTACGGATAACGGCGAGACATGGGTGGAGAAGGAGGATACACCGGAGTCGTGGAAAAACTCTCAGGAGACGCCTACCTTGTATACGCTTACTTTGCCGGATGGCAGAGAACGGATCATGCTGATCACCGCGTGTCCGACCAGTTGAGGAAAGAAACAGGGCGGCTGGGAGACCTCATATTCCGATGATGACGGCGAGACATGGACGCCTTATCAGTCATGGCACGCGACCGATGCTTCCGGAAACAAGAGACAGGCTATCGTGGCGATGGCAAGTCTGGTACAGATGAGAGACCCGCAAACGGGCGAGTTCATACCGAAGTGGATGGGTGTATACCATGATGACAGTAATGGAAAATTTGTGAATTATAAGACTTACCTGACGTTTGAGCAGCAGGGAGATAAATGGGTGGAGAAATGGAGTGAGCCAATTGAGCTTCTGCCCAATTATCATGAAATTGAAACGCAAAAGGGTATGTGTGAGATCGGAATGTTCCGTTCACCGGATGGAAATCGTATTGTTGCACTGGCAAGAAACCAAAATCACAACGGCCATTCGACTATGACGTATTCCGATGATGAGGGCGAAACATGGAGTCAGCCGGTGGATCTTCCGGGAACACTTGCAGGGGAACGTCATAAGGCTGTCTATGATCCGGTCAGCGGACGGCTGCTCATAACCTTCCGCCGCGTCAACTATGACCTGAACAAAAATGGTGTTCATGACGGTGCAGATGACTGGCGCTGTGGCGGCTGGGAAGCGTGGGTCGGCACATATGAAGACCTTATGGCGCAAAAGCCGGGTGATTTTACCTTTGTTTTGGATATGGATTATGCCCCGAACCGCTATGGCGGCGACACCGGCTATACGGGGATCACGGTGCTTGAGGATGGCACGTTTATCATGAATTCCTATGGTCATTTTGATGAGGAAATCTCAAAAAATTCTTTGAATCATAACATTGGTGTTTATGATGATATTTGCTATATCCGACAGGCGAAGTTTAAGCTCGGTGAGATCGAAAATGATTTTGGACGGATTGACCGTGCAAAAATTAACGAGGTGATCCAGGAGGCAGAGGGATTGCTGACAAAAGAAGGAGAGTATACAGCAGACAGCTTTGCGGCATTTAAGAATGAATTGGAAACCGCAAGGGCAGCCGAATCGGATCATGCGTCACAGCAGGTTCAGTTGGATCAAAGAGCGGCTGCATTGGAGGAGGCAATGGCAGGGCTTGTAAAATCTTCGTGATTTGCTATTTGACACAAAATATAATCGCAGCGACCGATTGTAAGTTTTCGGCGCTGCGATTTTATCCTATTTGTGCGGAAACCCTTTTAGAGCAGCTAAAAAATCGGTGCTGTACCTTATTTCGGCGAATCCTGCACACAGTTGTCATTTACATAACCGCTACTTATTTCTGATCGCCGCACGTTTACGCATGGTCGGATCCAGAATCCGCTTGCGGATACGCAGGCTTTCCGGAGTGACCTCGAGAAGCTCGTCCACGTCGATGAAGTCAAGTGCCTGCTCAAGACTTAGGATCCTCGGAGGCACGAGCGTCAGTGCCTCGTCTGCGGAGGAGGAGCGCGTGTTGGTCAGATGCTTCTTTTTGCAGACGTTCAGCTCGATATCCTCGGCGCGGGAGGAGGAGCCGATCACCATGCCGGCGTAGACTCTCTGTCCCGGTCCGATAAAGAGCGTTCCGCGCTCCTGCGCGGAGAAAAGTCCATAGGTCACGGATTCTCCGGTCTCAAAGGCGATCAGGGAGCCAAGCTTGCGGTAGGCGATCTCACCGCGGTACGGCGCGTAGCCGTTGAAGATCGTATTGATGATGCCGTTGCCCTTTGTGTCCGTCATGAACTCGCCGCGGTAACCGATCAGACCACGGGAAGGAATGTTGAATTCCAGACGGGTGTAGCCTCCGGTGATCGGCTTCATGTTCAGAAGTTCGCCCTTGCGCTGGCTGAGCTTCTCAATGACGGAACCTGTGAACTCGTCCGGCACATCGACATAGGCGAGTTCCATCGGCTCCAGCTTTTTGCCGTTTTCGTCGGTGTGGTAGAGCACCTCCGCCTTGCTGACGGCAAACTCAAAGCCCTCGCGTCTCATGTTTTCGATGAGGACGGACAGATGCAGCTCTCCGCGGCCGGAAACCTTGTAGGAATCCGGGCTGTCGGTCTCCTCGACGCGGAGGGAAACGTCTGTATTCAGCTCCTTGAACAGACGCTCCCTGATATGGCGGGAGGTAACGAATTTGCCCTCCTGACCGGCGAGCGGGCTGTCATTGACGATGAAATTCATTGACAGCGTCGGCTCGGAGATCTTCTGGAAGGGGATCGCCACCGGATCCTCCGGCGCACAGATCGTATCTCCGATATGGATATCTGCGATACCGGAAATTGCCACGATGGAACCGATTTTTGCCTCGGTGACGTCAACTTTGTTTAAACCGTCAAATTCGTAAAGTTTGCTGATGCGGACTTTTTTCATCTTGTCCGGCTCGTGGTGATTGACAACGACAGCCTCCTGGTTGATCTTCAGGCAGCCATTGTCGACCTTGCCGATGCCGATGCGTCCGACATACTCGTTGTAGTCGATCGTGCTGATCAGCACCTGCGTGTTTGCATCCGGATCGCCCTCAGGAGCGGGGATATAGTCTAAAATCGTCTCAAACAGAGGCGTCATGTCTTTTTTACCATTGATCAGATCGCGAATCTCACGCACGGCATAGCCGTCTCTTGCGGATGCAAAGAGGAACGGGCAGTCAAGCTGCTCGTCGGAAGCGTCCAGATCCATAAAAAGCTCTAAAACCTCATCCACAACCTCATTCGGGCGAGCCTCCGGGCGGTCCACCTTGTTGACGCAGACGATGACCGGAAGTGCCAGCTCAAGCGCCTTCATCAGAACGAATTTGGTCTGCGGCATCACGCCCTCGAAAGCGTCCACGACGAGGATGACGCCGTTTACCATTTTCAGTACACGCTCCACCTCACCGCCGAAATCGGCGTGTCCCGGCGTATCGATGACGTTGATCTTTGTGCCTTTGTAAGAGATGGCTGTATTTTTGGAAAGAATGGTGATACCACGCTCTCTCTCAATATCATTGGAGTCCATGACACGCTCCTGCACGGCCTGGTTTTCACGGAACACGCCGCTCTGTTTTAAGAGTTCGTCCACCAGCGTGGTCTTCCCGTGGTCTACATGGGCGATAATTGCGATGTTACGGACATCTTCGCGTTTCATTTTCATAATAACCGATACCTTTCTTGCGATTGCTGTTTGTTCCTTAATATATGTGTCTGAAAAAACTAACTTATACATTTTATCATATTTTTTTAAATGCGCAAGTCTTATACGACAAAAACTGCCATTTCATTCTTTTCCTTATCGACAGGTTCCATCCAAATTCTGCCGCGGGTTCATGGTAAAAATAGGGTGTCAGGCAGGCCGCACCAGAAAACAGACAGAGAAAACAAAAATACAACGAAGGTGCAGGACCTAGAGGAAGGGAGAAAGATTCATGGCAGATAAAATTTTTGAAAACAACCAGGTATCGATCGTGGGGGAGATTGTGTCGGATTTCAGATTCAGTCACGAGGTTTACGGAGAGGGATTTTACATGGTGGATGTGGCAGTGAACCGCCTGAGCAATTATATGGACTATATTCCGCTGATGGTTTCCGAACGGTTGATCGATGTGACGGGAAATTACATAGGAGAGTATATCTATGTGACGGGGCAGTTCCGCTCCTTTAACCGTCACGAGGAGAAAAAGAACCGTCTCGTGCTCTCGGTCTTTGTCCGGGAGCTGGAATTTATCTCCGAGCTTTCCGAGGACATGAAAAGCAACCAGATTTTTCTGGACGGCTACATCTGCAAGGAGCCGATTTACCGGAAAACGCCGCTCGGCAGGGAGATCGCGGATCTTCTGATCGCAGTCAACCGCTCCTACGGCAAATCCGATTACATACCCTGTATCTGCTGGGGCAGAAACGCGAGATTCGCCTCGGGATTCGAGGTCGGCGGGCACGTGCAGGTCTGGGGGCGTATCCAGAGCAGGGAGTATGTCAAAAAGCTGTCCGAGACGGAGACGGAAAAGCGCGTGGCGTATGAGGTTTCTGTCAGCAAGGTGGATTTTTTGGAGGAGTGAAAGAGATATTTGTCATGGCAGATACAGCACCGGCTATTTGAGCCGGTGTGTTTTTGTATCATTTTGTAAGTATGCTATTACAGAAAAAAATAAAATTACAAACGAAGAAACTTGTATTAGCTTATTGAAAGTACTACAAAGTTTTTTTATAATAAACGGTATAGAAAGTATAATTAACTATTGGAATACACTATTACACGTAGTCAGATAAAGTTTTGAGGGTAATAAAGCTATGGATAACATTGTTAGAAAATACACTCAGGAAGTTCCGATCATCGCATTTATTTCAGATTTGCATTTTGACTTTACGAAAGGGGAGTATTGCGAGACAAAGAGCGAGATAAATAAAAGAGATTTTTTGAATTTTGTAAAGGAACATTATTGTGATACCGTTTTGTGTATAGCGGGCGATTGTTTTAATGATTATAAAAGAACACTGGAGTTTATAAAAGAATTAGAAAAAGAAGAAGTACTGGGTTTTTTTGTTTTGGGAAATCATGATTATTGGAATGAGGAATGGAAGTCCTATGATGAAATAATTTCTATTTTTGAAAATGAAACCCGAAATCACAAGCATTTTAGATTATTGACATATGGGCGTAAATATTACATAGGAGAACTATGTTTTATTGGTGACACGGGATGGACAAGTTTTCGGAGGAATGGGAAATTAGTAGATACAAAAATGTTTGCATCAATTCTTCCAGAGGAAGATTTGATAAGGAATTTTTCATGTGAGGATATTATTAAAAGACATGATCAATGGATAGAATATGCGAATCAAATCATACAGGAAGAAGATAAAACGATAATATTAACACATTTTCCAATGATTGATTTTTCAAAAGAACCAAAGGATTGCTGGTGGAGTTCTGAAACTCGACTGATAAAAAATCATAAATATTGGAATATATTTGGACACACTCATAGAAGAAAGCAAAAACAATATAATTTTATATCCGCACAAAGAGGATATAATAATTTAAGTCGTGAAGAAAATTTTTGCTCGCAGTATAGGGAAGAGGATGTTGGCATATTGGTAAAAACGGATGAAACAGATTTGTCGACAGAACTTGATGTAAGCGGTAGAATTTTGAAAAAATTTTATGAGCCCATGAAGTTAGAAACAGTAGATTATAGTATAGTAAAAAATATACAAAGAGTTGGGTATAAGAGGTGCTCTGCGAATAAAGAAATTTTGTCATCTTTGGCAATGAAACCGGATCAATATTTGCAAAAAGTAAAAGAGCGCATGAGAGCGTATGAAGTAGATACATTTATAGGCTATCAGTTTACAAAGGAGTTAAAGGAAAAGACCATACAAGGAATTTATGCCTCAATTAGACTGTTGGAACAAGGATTGCGTATGGGAAATTTAGGCAACCCAAGAGAGTTTATAACAGCGGCAATAATAACGGGCTATGTTTATAATGGTTATACGTGGGCACTAGGTGATATGCGACCAGTAAATGATTATGATGTTATTCGGTTTTACCTGGTATTTCTGACAATGAAACGGTATGGAATGGAAAAAGGATATATCCAGACAGTAAGAGGACATCAGAGCCGCTATGTTTTAGTTGGAAATGTCAAAATCAGATTGCCAATCGTAAATGAGCAATGTATGACTCTAAAGGAGGTATCAGAGCATTTTGAGGGAATTTCAAATTTAATGAGTGGAGAAGTTTTGCCACGAATACCTCAGAAAGGGAGGGAAAAGAAAACAGATACGGAGAGAACTCCATCATATGGGAAGAAAAAGTTAAGAGACTTGAAAGCGGACATCTACTCTTTGTTGAACGAGAAAGAAGGTGATTTGGAGGAAATAAGGAATCGATTGGAAGAATTGAGACGGATTAGTGAGAAAAAGTATGAGGCGTTAAAAGATCGGTACCCAAAATACGATGTAGATCAAATACTTTTTTAAATTGTTGGAAACTATAGGAAGAAAAGTTGAAACACATTGACAATCAGAATTGATAGTGTTATGGTAGAAAAAATAAGATACATAGTTGATAGAGGTTGCGTACTTTAAGAGTAGCTTTCCGGATGTGGCAGGCGCAGAGGATGGGGAGTGAAAGGGGAGCACGCCGAAAGCGTACAGATCTGCGGCTGTATCGCTTGGGCATGGGGTTAAGAACTCTATGACTGTCATCTTTTTGGATGGGGCGCTATCGGTTTCTACGTGATTATCAGGTGAATGGATTTTATTCGCGGTATAGGGAAGCAGACCGGCTCATCAGAGCCGGTTTTTTGACATTAGGAAATCACTGCGCAATCCTATGTCAAAAAATACACTTCGTGTGAGAAAGCGCACTTTGAACCGGCGGAGCATATAATAGTTTTAGGAGGAATTGGAAGGTCTATATTTAAAGGTGCGGGTGTGGCGATCGTCACACCGATGAAAGAAAATGAAGAGGTCAATTACGAGAAGCTTGAGGAGCTGATCGACTGGCAGATCGCGGAGGGGACGGACTGCATTGTCATCGCGGGAACGACCGGAGAGAGCTCGACGCTTACGACGGAGGAGCACACGAAGGTCATCGAGGCGGCGGTAAGGTTTACTGCACACCGCGTTCCGGTGGTGGCGGGCACGGGATCAAACTGTACGAGAGAGGCGGTTCATCTTTCACAGGAGGCGGAGCGCGTGGGCGCGGACGGGTTGCTCGCGGTGACGCCGTACTACAACAAGGCGACGCAGGGCGGACTGATCCGGTACTATACGGAGATCGCCGACGCGGTGAAGTTGCCGATCATTATGTACAACGTGCCGGGCAGAACGGGATGCAATATTCTGCCTGAGACAGCGGCGAAGCTGTTCCATGACGTGGAGAATATCGTCGGCATCAAGGAAGCGACAGGAAACGTGGCGCAGGCGGTAAAGACGATGTACCTGACCGACGGAAAACTGGATCTGTATTCGGGCGAGGACGGGATCGTCGTGCCGCTTCTGGCGATCGGCGCGGTGGGCGTGATCTCTGTCTGGTCCAATATTGCCCCGAAAAATGTGCACGAGATGTGCGCGGCATATGCGGCGGGCGACGCAGCGAAGGCGAGGAAGCTTCAGTTGGAGGCGCAGCCGTTAGTGGACGCCCTCTTTAGCGAGGTGAATCCGATCCCGGTCAAGAAGGCATTGAACCTGATGGGAAAAGAGGTCGGACCGCTTCGCTCCCCGCTGACAGAAATGACAACAGAAAATGCGGCAAAGCTTGCGGAGGCAATGCGAGGCTACGGTATCAAGCTGGCGTAACGCCGGCTTGAAGCCGTATGAGGGAGGAGAACAAAATGATAAAAGCGATTATGAATGGATGTAACGGTAAAATGGGACAGGTTATCACGGGTATCTGCAGGGAGGATCCGGAAATTGAGATCGTGGCGGGGATAGACCTCTACGACGGGATCGCAAATGATTACCCGGTATTTCCAAATATTTCCGTCTGTGACGTGAAGGCGGACGTTATCATTGACTTTTCCAATGCAGGGGCGGTGGATGATCTGCTGATTTACAGTGAGGAAAAGCAGATTCCGGTCGTGCTGTGTACCACGGGACTTTCCGATGCGCAGCTTGTCCGTGTCAGGGAAGCGTCAGAAAAGACAGCGGTTTTGAAATCGGCAAATATGTCCCTTGGTATCAATCTGCTGCTGGAACTGTTGCAGCAGGCGGCACAGACGCTTGCTCCTGCCGGATTTGATATGGAGATCATCGAGAAACACCACAATCAGAAGCTGGACGCGCCAAGCGGCACGGCGCTGGCGCTGGCAGACGCGATGAACGGCGCGCTTTCGGACGCATACGAATACAAGTATGACAGAAGCGCCGAGCGCAAAAAGCGTGACAAATACGAGATCGGGATCTCTGCGGTGCGCGGCGGCAATATCGTCGGGGAGCACGAGGTTTTATTTGCGGGGCTCGACGAGGTGATCACCTTTTCACACACCGCGTATTCCAGAAGCGTGTTCGGTAAGGGTGCGGTGGAGGCAGCCAAGTTTCTCGCCAGAAAGCCGGCGGGCTTTTATGATATGCAGGATGTGATCAGAGCAGGACATTAAGTGGAGAATGTGATGGAAAACGGAGAACTCAGATATTTAAAAAGTCTGGCGAAGCAGTATCCGACCGTGGCTTCCGCGGCGACGGAAATCATCAATTTGCAGGCCATTCTGAGCCTGCCAAAGGGAACCGAGCATTTTATCACCGATATTCACGGGGAGTATGACCAGTTCCGTCATATCATTAAGAATGGCTCCGGCGCCATCCGGCGCAAGATCGAGGACGAATTTGGCAATGCCATCAGTGCGGCGGAGAAAAAGGCGATCGCGGCGCTGATCTACTATCCGGAGCAGAAGTTAGAGCTGGTATTGAAGAATGAGGAAAACATGGAGGACTGGTACAAGGTGACGCTTTACCGTCTCATCCGTATCTGTAAGAGTGCATCCTCCAAGTATACCCGCTCCAAGGTGCGCAAGGCGCTGCCAAAAGACTTTGCCTACGTGATCGAGGAACTTTTGACCGGGAGACCGGATATCTCGGATCAGGAGGCATACTATAATGAGATCATCAATTCGGTCATTGGCACGGGCAGGGCGGGTGAGCTTGTCATTTCTCTCTGCAACGTGATCCGTCGTCTGGTCGTGGATCATCTGCACGTTTTGGGGGATATATTCGACCGGGGACCGTACCCGAATCTTGTCATGGACACGCTGATGCGCCATCATTCAGTCGATATCCAGTGGGGAAACCATGATGTTTACTGGATGGGTGCGGCTGCGGGGAATCAGGCTTGTATCTGCAATGTCATCCGTATCTCTGCCAGGTACGGCAATCTGAATTTGCTTGAGGACGGCTATGGCATCAATCTGGTCCCGCTTGCACGTTTTGCGATGAGCCGCTACGAGAAAGATCCGTGTACCTGTTTTAAGCTGGATTATAGAGAGGACGAGTACGACGTCCATGACGCGATGCTGGATGAGAAGATGCACAAGGCGATCGCGGTGATGCAGTTTAAGCTCGAGGGACAGATGATAAAGAGACATCCGGAATTTCATATGGACGGGCGGCTGCTTTTGGACAAGATCGATCCGCAAAAGGGAACGGTTTGCATCGAGGGTGTGGAATATCCGATGAAGGACATCAGTTTTCCGACCATTGACTGGGCGCATCCGTACGAACTCTCACAGGAGGAGGCAGATGTGATGGAGCGCATCACGCTCGCATTTTTGAACTGCGAGAAGCTTCAGAGACACGTGCGTTTTCTGTTCACAAAGGGGAGTCTCTACAAGGTGTACAATGGCAATCTGCTCTACCACGGCTGCGTGCCGATGAATGAGGACGGCAGCTTTACAAGCGTGGAGATCTACGGGAAAAAATATGCCGGAAAAGAACTCTATGACGTCCTTGAGAGCTACGCGAGAAAGGGTTACTATGCGATCGATCCCGGGGAGAAAAAAAGAGGGCAGGATATTCTCTGGTTTATCTGGGAAAACCAGAATTCCCCGGTGTTTGGAAAAGCGAAAATGACGACGTTTGAGCGCTATTTTGTGGCGGATAAGAGGACGCATGAGGAGCCGAAAAATCCTTACTACCGTCTGTTGGACGATGAGGAGACCGTCAGCCGTATTCTGGCGGAATTTGGTCTGGGCGGCGCGGAGTCGCATATCATCAACGGTCACATCCCGGTGGAGGCAAAGCGCGGGGAATCTCCGGTTCGGTGTGGTGGAAGATTGCTGATCATCGACGGCGGTTTTTCCAAAGCCTATCAGCCAAAGACGGGGATCGCGGGCTATACGCTGATCTACAACTCCTACGGTCTGCTGCTCGCTGCACATGAGCCGTTTGAGTCGGTGGAAAAGGCGGTGAGGGATGGAAGCGACGTCGCATCGCATACGGTTCTGGTGCAGCACGTGACGCGCCGCAAGCTGGTGGCGGACACCGACATCGGCAGAGAACTGCGGGAGTCCATACAGGATTTGCAGGCGCTGCTCGCCGCCTACCGCTCGGGTGTGCTGGCGGAGCAACTGTCAGAAAAAAATGAGAATTGAAAGGAATCAAAATGTATATAGGAAATCACTTATCGACGACAAAGGGCTATACCGCGATGGGGAAGGCGGCGGTAAAGCTCGGAGCAAATACATTTGCGTTTTTTACAAGAAACCCGCGCGGCGGAAAGGCGAAAGAGATCATTCCGTCCGATGTGGAGGGAATGCTTGCGATCACAAAGGAGCGGCAGTTTGGCACGCTCGTGGCGCACGCGCCGTACACCATGAATCTGTGTGCGGCAAAGGAGGACGTCCGGCAGTTTTCAAAGGATATGATCGCCGATGATCTAAAGAGAATGGAGTACACGCCGGGGAACTACTATAATTTTCATCCGGGCTCCCATGTGGGGCAGGGCGCAGAGGAGGGGATCCGGCTGATCGCGGAGACGTTAAACGAGGTGCTCACGCCGGACATGACGACGACGGTGCTGCTTGAGACGATGGCGGGCAAGGGCACGGAGGTCGGAAGAAGTTTCGAGGAGCTGCGCGCTATCATCGACCGGGTGGATCTCTCCGAAAAGCTTGGGATCTGTCTGGATACCTGCCATATCTGGGACGGGGGCTATGACATTGTAAACCGTCTGGACGAGGTGCTGGAGGAGTTCGACGCGGTCATTGGGCTGGAGCGTCTGCACGCGGTACACTTTAATGACAGCATGAATGAGTGCGGCGCGCACAAGGACAGACACGCCCGTATCGGGGAGGGGCATATCGGATTAGAGGGAATGAAGCGCGTTGCGACCCATCCGCTGCTCGCCGGAAAGCCGTTTATCTTAGAGACCCCGAACGACGATGATGGCTATCAGCGTGAGATCGCACTGGTGCGCTCCTGGACGGAGTAAATTTTATTTGCATTTTTTAGCGGGGTGTGCTACAATCAAGCTTACATGAATGCGAAAGAGTTTTCATGCAAATATTTGCCCACCAAGGAATTGGTTAAGCCCATACGGACAGGCGGGGCAGCTGCCGATTGTGGCGATGAGCCACGTTATTGATTGAGTTAGAAGCTCAAATTTTATAAGTATCACTTGTGAAACGGTCAATAAAGCGTAGGATTAGCAAATATTTGCTGGCGGAATTGCTGGGTAAGACTCTAAAGGGTGTGTGATGGAGCATCATGCACAGATAAGACGAGACTGGATAGAGATAAGGCAGGTGATAGTGTGACTACTATTACCTGCTTTTTGTTTTACTTGTAAAACAAAAAACATTTTGCCAAATCGCACTGCGGCGGAATGGCATTGTGTCGCTGAAGCGACCCGCCGCAGGCGCAGCGTTTCACAAGCGCAGCATTGCGCCGCGAAACGAATTGAAATTATGGAGGTTTATGATGGAAAAGAATCCACAGATGCGTGCCCCGGTGTACGAGGCGCTGGAAAAATTAAAAAAGCGGCGCGTCGTGCCGTTTGATGTGCCGGGACACAAGAGAGGGCGCGGAAACCCCGAACTGGCAGAGCTTTTGGGGGAGAAGTGCATGAGTCTTGACGTCAATTCCATGAAGCCTCTCGACAATCTCTGCCATCCGGTCTCAGTCATCAAGGAGGCGGAGGAGCTGGCGGCGGAGGCGTTCCGCGCGGAGCACGCGTTTTTTATGGTCGGAGGGACGACCTCCTCGGTGCAGAGCATGGTGCTCTCGGTCTGCCGTGCGGGCGATAAGATCATCCTGCCGCGCAATGTGCACAAGAGTGTGATCAACGCGCTGGTGCTCTGCGGAGCGATCCCGGTCTATGTCAATCCGGAGGTGGATAAGAAGCTTGGGATCTCGCTCGGCATGGAGGTTTCCGAGGTGGAGCGCGCGATACTGGACAATCCGGGCGCGGTGGCGGTGCTGGTCAACAATCCGACCTACTACGGTATCTGCTCGGATCTGCGCTCAATCGTAAAGCTGGCGCACGAGCATGAGATGCTCGTGCTCGTCGACGAGGCGCACGGGACGCACCTGTATTTCGGGGAGAATCTTCCGGTTGCGGCGATGGACGCCGGGGCGGATATGGCGTCCGTCTCGATGCACAAGTCGGGAGGAAGTCTGACACAGAGCTCCCTGCTTTTGACCGGGAAAAATGTCAACTGGGAATACGTCAGCCAGATCATCAATCTGATGCAGACGACGAGCGCATCTTATCTTCTGATGTCAAGCCTCGACATTTCCAGGAGAAATCTGGCGCTGCGAGGGCGGGAATCTTTCGCAAAGGTGGCGCAGATGGCGGAGTACGCCAGAGAGGAGATCAACAATATCGGCGGTTATTACGCATATGGAAAGGATCTCGTGAATGGCGGCAGCGTCTACGATTTTGACGTGACAAAGATGTCGGTCTACACCAGAGATATTGGACTTGCGGGGATCGAGGTCTATGATCTGCTGCGTGATGAGTATGATATACAGATCGAGCTTGGAGACATTGCAAACATCCTTGCCTACATCTCTATCGGCGACCGGATCCAGGACATTGAGCGGCTGGTGGGGGCGCTTGCGGATATCAAGCGGCTCTACTCCAAAGACCCGGCGACCATGCTGAATACGGAATACATCAACCCGACGGTGCTCGTATCCCCGCAGGCGGCGTTTTATTCCGAGAAGAAATGTATGCCGATCCGGGAGACGGCGGGCAGGGTCTGCGGGGAGTTCGTGATGTGCTATCCGCCGGGGATCCCGATCCTGGCGCCGGGTGAAATGATCACGCCGGAGATTATCGATTATATTGTGTATGCAAAAGAAAAGGGCTGTTCTATGCAGGGAACGGAAGACCCGGACGTGGAGTACCTGAATGTGCTGGTGGATGACAGGCAGGTATGGAAATAGAGGAGGAAGGGCAGTGGAGCTTTGGTTTTCAGATTATCATACGGATCAGGTTCAGGTGTCCGTGAAGGTGGAAAAGCAGTTATTTGGGCAGGAGACGGATTTTCAGCGCATTGACGTGTTCGATTCTAAGGAATTCGGACGTTTCCTAAGCTCGGACGGCAGCATCGTTTTTTCGGAAAAGGATGAGTTTGTCTATGATGAAATGATCGTGCATGTACCGATGGCAGTACATCCGCAGGTAAAGAGGGTGCTTGTCATCGGCGGCGGGGACGGCGGCGTGGCGCGTGAGCTTTCCTATTATAAAGAGATTGCGCAGATTGACGTGGTTGAGCCGGATCGCGTTTTTGTGGAGGTCTGTAAGGAGTTTTTTCCCGACAACGCGTGCGGACTGATGGATGAACGCGTCAATATTTATTATGAGGACGGACTTCGGTTTCTTCGTACCAAGCATGACGCATATGATCTGATCATCAACGATGCGATCGATCCGCTGGGACACACGGCAGGACTTTTCACAAAGGAATTTTATGGAAATTGCTACCGTGCCTTAAAAGAGGACGGGATCATGGTGTACCAGCACGGAAGCCCTTTTTATGACGAGGATGAGGAGTCCTGCCGTGTCATGCATCGGAAGGCAAGCCATAGTTTTCCGATCAGCCGTGTCTATCAGGCGCACATTCCGACCTGCTCGTCGGGGTACTGGCTGTTTGGCTTTGCATCAAAGAAGTATCATCCGCTTACGGATCTGGATACCGGGCGCTGGAAGGAGCGCGGGATAAAGACGTGGTATTACACGACAAATCTTCACAAGGGAGCATTTATGCTGCCGAAATATGTGGAGGATATGCTGGAGGAAGAAGAAGGAAGAAGATAGGAGGAAAAAACAGTGGGAAAATTATTGATTATCGGATGCGGCGGAGTCGCAGGAGTTGCCATTCACAAGTGCTGCCAGAACAGCAAAACATTTTCGAAAATCTGCATTGCGAGCCGCACGAAGGAAAAATGCGATGCGCTCAAGGAGAAGCTTGAGAAGACAACAGATACGGTGATCACCACAGCAAAGGTGGACGCGGACAATGTCGATGAGCTGATCGCGCTGATCAAGGAGTATCAGCCGGATGCCGTCTTAAACGTTGCGCTTCCTTATCAGGATCTGACGATCATGGACGCGTGCCTTGCCTGCAAGGTGGACTATATCGACACCGCAAACTATGAGCCGGAGGACACGGACGACCCCAAGTGGCGTGAAATCTATGAAAAACGCTGCAAGGAGGAGGGCTTTACGGCATACTTTGACTATTCCTGGCAGTGGGCATATCAGGAGCGCTTCAGGGAGGCAGGCATCACAGCGCTGCTCGGAAGCGGCTTTGACCCGGGTGTGACGAGCGTGTTTACCGCGTATGCCCTAAAGCATTACTTTGACGAGATCGACTACATTGACATCTTGGACTGCAACGGCGGCGACCACGGCTATCCGTTCGCGACGAACTTCAACCCGGAGATCAACCTGCGCGAGGTGTCGGCAAACGGTTCTTACTGGGAGAACGGTCACTGGGTGGAGACCGAGCCGATGGAGATCAAGAGAGAGTACGATTTCCCGCAGGTGGGACAGAAAGATATGTATCTCCTTCACCACGAGGAGATCGAATCTCTGGCAAAAAATGTGCCGGGCGTGAAACGCATCCGTTTCTTTATGACCTTCGGACAGAGCTACTTAACACATATGAAATGTCTGGAGAATGTCGGAATGTTATCCACCTCCCCGATTTCTTATGAGGGAAGGGAGATCGTTCCGATCCAGTTTTTGCGTGCGCTGCTGCCGGACCCGGCTTCGCTTGGCCCGAGAACGGTCGGCAAGACAAATATCGGCTGCATTTTTACCGGAAAGAAGGATGGAAAGGAAAAGACTGTCTACATCTATAACGTATGCGATCATCAGGAGTGCTACAAGGAGGTCGGCTCTCAGGCGATTTCCTACACCACGGGTGTGCCGGCGATGATCGGCGCGGCGCTTGTCGTAAACAAGGTATGGGATAAGGACGGCGTCTTTAATATCGAGGAGTTCGATCCGGATCCGTTTATGGAGATGTTAAATGAATACGGCTTGCCGTGGGTAGTCGACGAGAACCCGCAAATCGTAGAATAAGAAAGAAAAGAGGTTTCGTGCATGACATGGAACGATTTACCGACCCCGTGCTATTGCGTGGATGAGAAAAAGCTAAAAGAAAATTTAAAAATCCTGCGGAAGCTGGAGCGGGAGACGGGCTGTCATGTGCTGCTTGCACAGAAGGCGTTTTCGATGTATGCGCTCTATCCGCTGATCGGAGCATATATCAGCGGAACGACGGCAAGCGGTCTGTATGAGGCGCGTCTCGGATATGAGGAGATGGGAAAAGAAAACCATGTCTTTTCTCCTGCCTATAAGGATGCCGATATGGCGGAGCTGGTAAACATCTGCGACCATGTCGTGTTCAATTCGATCGCACAGTACGAAAAGCATAGAGGAACGATCGAGGAACACAATAAGCAGGCGGTGACGTGCGGCAGGCAGCGTGGGCATTCGGTGAGCATCGGCATCCGCATCAATCCCGAATATTCTACGCAGGAAGGGCACGCCATTTACGACCCGTGCGCGCCCGGCTCAAGGCTTGGCGTTACGTTTCGGCAGCTCCAGCAGGATTTGGCGGGGCTTGGCATGGCGTGCGGAGCGGACGGGGTGCATGAGCTGCCTGAGGATATTGAGGGGCTTCATTTTCATACGCTTTGCGAGCAGGATGCCGACGATCTGGTGCGCACCTTCACGGCGTTTGAGGAGAAATTTCAGCCGTATCTGACGAAAGTAAAATGGTTGAATCTGGGCGGAGGTCATCATATCACCAGAGAGGGCTATCAGCTGGACAAGCTTATGGAGCTGATCGGCTACATCAAAAAGACATATCAGCTTGAGGTATATCTGGAGCCGGGGGAGGCAGTTGCGTTAAATGCCGGGTATTTCGTGACGGAGGTGCTCGACGTCGTGCACAACGGCATGGATATTTTAATCATGGACGCGTCGGCGACCTGCCATATGCCGGATGTGCTGGAGATGCCTTACCGTCCGCCGCTGCGTGACGGTTATGCGGCGGGAGAGCAGCCGTATACCTATCGGCTGTCATCCATGACCTGCCTTGCGGGGGACGTCATCGGCGATTACAGCTTTAAGGAGAAAATCTCGGTCGGCGACCGTCTTGTCTTTGAGGATATGGCGATCTATTCTATGGTGAAGAATAATACATTTAACGGAATGCCGCTTCCGACGATCGCACTCCTGCACGAGGACGGTACGGCGGAGCTGGTAAAGGAATTTGGCTACGAGGACTTTAAGGGGCGGTTGTCATAATGAAAAAAAAGAACAGTAGGGAATCCGGATTTTTGATGCCGGGAGAGTTTGAGCCGCATGAGGGCTGTATCATGATCTGGCCGGAGCGTCCGGGATCGTGGAGGAACGGCGCCAGGGAGGCGCGCAGGGCATTTCGTGATGTGATCGCCGCGATCGCTGAGAGCGAGCATGTCTATGTGGCAGTCAGCGAGACTTCAAGGGCGTCGGCAAAGGAGCTTTTGTGCGGGGAACAGCAGTGGCAGAAGAATGTCACACTTTTTGCGGTGGAGACGGACGACGCATGGGCGCGCGACGTCGCGCCCACCTTTGTACGAAAAGAGGACGGCAAAAACCCGCCGCAGATCTGCGCGGTCAATTGGGAATTTAACGCATGGGGCGGTACGGTGGACGGGCTGTACGCATCATGGGAAAAGGACAATGCCTTTGCCGGATGCTTCGCGGACAGATTCGGATATGAATTGATCGACGCAGCGCCGTTTGTGCTGGAGGGCGGCTCCGTGCACAGCGACGGTGAGGGGACGGTTCTTGTGACGGAGGCGTGCCTTTTGAGCGCGGGACGCAATCCGAAGCTTTCCAGAGAGGAGATCGAGGAGCGCTTAAGGCGGTATCTTGGAGCAGAGAAGGTCTTGTGGCTGCCGCGCGGCATCTATATGGATGAGACAAACGAGCACGTCGACAACGTCTGTGCATTTTTAAAGCCGGGCGAGGTCGTGCTGGCGTGGACGGATGATACGAGCGATCCGCAGTATGAACTCTCGAAGCAGTGTCTGGACTATCTGGAAGGTGTGCGGGATGCAAAGGGAAGGAAGATCACTGTGCACAAACTCCCGATCCCCGACCATCCGGTCTGTCTGACGGAGACGGAGGTAGAAGGCTATGCGTTTGAGGAGGGTGAGGATACGCGCGAGACCGGAGAGCGTCTGGCGGCGTCCTACGTGAATTTTTATTTTTCCAACGGGGCGGTCGTGATGCCCGTCTTTGGCGGAGAGAATGAGGAGAGCGATATGCGCGCGGTGGCGCTGATGCAGCAGTGGAATCCCGGGCGAAAAGTCATTCCGGTCTATGCGAGAGACATTTTGACCGGAGGAGGGAATATCCACTGCATCACACAGCAGATCCCGGCGGGAAGAAAATAAGGAGCATGGTGTTATGAGCGAAAAAGTCAGGGTGGCAGCCATTCAGATGCGCTGCGCGGATACAGTGGAAGAAAATTTAAAGAGTGCAGAAGAAAAGGTGCGCCTTGCAGCGGCGGAGGGAGCGAAGATCATCCTTTTGCCGGAGCTGTTTGAGCGCCCCTATTTTTGTCAGCAGAGACGTTATGATTTTTATCATTACGCGAAGCCGGTGGAGGAAAATGACGCAGTGCAGATGGGGATGCGCCTTGCGAGGGAGCTTGGCGTTGTGCTTCCGGTCAGCTTTTATGAGCGCGAGCAGAATAATCTCTACAATTCCATTGCCTGCATCGATGCGGACGGAAGCCTGCTTGGCATATACCGAAAGACGCATATCCCGGACGATCACTACTATCAGGAAAAGTTTTATTTTACGCCGGGAAACACGGGATTCCGTGTGTTTCGGACACGCTATGGAACGATTGGCGTGGGAATCTGCTGGGATCAGTGGTTTCCGGAGACCGCGCGCTGTATGGCGCTCATGGGAGCGGAGCTTTTGTTCTATCCTACGGCGATCGGGTCTGAGCCGATTTTAGAATGTGACAGTATGCCGCACTGGCGGCGTTGTATGCAGGGACACGCGGCAGCCAACCTGATGCCCGTGATCGCAGCGAACCGGATCGGCAGGGAGAGCGTTTCCCCGTGTGAGGAAAACGGCGGGCAGACCTCGGAGCTTGTGTTTTACGGTTCTTCCTTTTTGACGGATGAGACGGGAGAGCTTATCGCGTCAGCGGGGCGCGAGCAGGAGGAGATCCTCTACGCCGAGTACGACTTGCAGGAGCTGTTTGCAAAACGTCTGGAATGGGGGCTGTTCCGTGACCGCAGACCGGAATGTTACGGGAAGATCACCGAGTAAACCGACGCTTGACAGCGCAGCGTGTTTGCGCTATATTAAATCATATAATGTTTACAAGGAAACAAAAGGAGAGGCGTTATGAAAAGACAGGAGCTGCTGCTAAAGGAGATCGCGCTCATGCTGGAACGGCAGGATATGCTGTCCCGGCTGACGGAAAGCCAGTGCCTGGATGAGTACGGTTATTCGGAGACACACTGCATCGACTTTATCGGCAGGCTGGAGCTGCCAAATGTCACGAAGATCGCGGAGCATATGCGCATGACGCGCGGGGCGATCAGCAAGATGACGAAAAAGCTTCTTGCAAGGGGACTGATCGAGAAGTACACGCTGGAGACGAATAAGAAGGAGATTTATTTCCGACTGACTGCGGAGGGGCAGACGCTGTTTGACGAGCACGCGAAGCGTCACAGACTCTGGGAAAAGCGCGACATGGAATTTCTGGCGCGCTATCCGAAGGAGAAGCTCGACACAGTCTATACCTTTATGCAGGAATTTAACGCGTATCTGGAGACCCAGATCCGGACGCTTGCAGAATAGGCTTTCGTCAATATAAGCCCGGCACAGCCGGGCTTAAACTGTAATCTTTAAAGAACGGTCACGGTGATCACGGGAGTTTCCTCCGTGGCGTCGGCAGGTTTTGCAGACGCATCATTCGCAGTCTCACCGGAAACGGAGTCCGACCGGGTGAGCAGATCGACAAATGCCCGCAGGGCGTCTGTGCTGGCTGTGCCGGATGAGAGAAGGCTGCTTAGGGATTCCTTTACAT
>SAMEA3387474__coassemble_1177_pt1 | contig 24480 bp, 23 predicted proteins | sample SAMEA3387474__metabat2_low_PE_013 | metagenome-assembled genome bin SAMEA3387474 (sample SAMEA3387474) | Felis catus | biome: Faeces | place: United Kingdom | collected 2012 | reverse complement strand
GAATATGATGTTTTTCAGATAATACAGACCGCCAATCCAGCCGCGGTTCCCCAAGCCGTTAAATAATATCTTTTTTTTCATCTTTTCTCTCTCTATTCACCTAACACATACCGGAGCGCTCCGATACAGCCTTCTGCCACGTGCGCAAAGGAAAATGCCTGCGCGCGCTCATAGCTGCGCGCGCCCATCTGCGCAAGCCTTCCCTCCGCAAACATCCGGTCGATCGTCTCCGCAAACGCCTCCGTGTCCTCCGGGTCAACGATATAGCCGTTTTCCCCGTCCGCCAGCAGATCCTTTGCTCCATCGGCATACTTCGACGAGATCACCGGGAGGGACGCGCACATCGCCTCCAGGATCACAAGCCCGAAACAGTCCTCCCGTGTCGGGAGGATAAACGCGTCCGACGCACAGTAAAGCTCACGCAGCGCCTCGCCCTCCACAAAGCCTTTGAACTCTATCCGCTCCGCGATCCCAAGCTTCTTTGCCTGCTGCTTAAGCGCCTGCTCCTCCTGCCCCTCTCCGACGATCACAAGACGGATATCCTCCGCCGTCCGGGCGAGCGCCGGAAGCAGCAGATCCAGACCCTTGCGTTGGATCAGGCTTCCCACATAGATCAACCGGCGCGCCTCATAGGAATCCTTTTTTGCCAGATATTTTTCGATATCAACGGTCAGATAGGACAGAAAGCACTTCGACGGGTCTGCGCCATACGCCACCTGCGCCTCCCTTGACGCGGTGCTGCTCGCGACAAACGCCGCCGCTCGCTTTATGATGTAGCTTCTGGAAAGACGCTGCACCCTGCCGATCTGACGCTCGGAATGAAGCGTTCCATCCGTCCAGCTCACAAACGGGATCCCGTGCTTTCTGCACCAGTGCACCGCGCGCAGGATCGTCGGATTGTACTCCATCGCAAATACCAGATCCGGCGCGATCCTTTCAAGCGCCTTCTCCACGCCGACCGGCAGGAAGATATAGCGGTCGTCAAACCGCTTGCGGATGATGACGGTGCGCGATTTCAAAAAGACCGTATGCTTAAGTCCCTCCATCTCAACGCTCCACTTCCGGTTTTCCATCCCCGCCCCGGAAAAAATCACATGAAACTCATACTCCGGGAAATTTTTCTGCAGATAGACAAAAAAGTCCACCCGATACGGCGACGGAATATTTGTAATAAAGACTGCTTTCTTCATCGTCTGCTCCTGCCCTTCTGTAACTACCCCTGCTTTTGCAAAATATCCTCGTAAATTTCGAGCAATTTCTTATAATTATCCTCCGGTCTCAAGCGCTTCTGGTAAAAATCCCTCGCGTTCTCCTTGAGCCGTGTAATATCCAGAGTCTCAAACTCCTCCACCTTCTTCGCCAGCTCCTCCGCCGAATTGTACTGGAATTTTACTCCCGTGATCCCTTCCTTCACCATGCCCGCCATGTTGCCGACACTCCCGGCGATCACCGGAACGCCGTAGGAATACGCCTCCGCGATCGTCATCGCAAACGCCTCATAACACTGCGACGTCATGATCACCGCCTTGGCGTGGTAGAACCGTCTGGACATTTCCTCCTTCTGCAGATATCCCAGAAACCGGACATTTGTCAGGTGATGCTCCCGCACATACGCCTGCATCTCCTCCATCATCGGACCCGTGCCCGCGATATAGAGCTTTTTCTCCGGAAGCCGCTCGAACGCCCGGATCGCAATGTCGATGCCCTTTAACGCCTCAACACGCCCCGCAAACAGAAAATACTCCTCGTCCTCCGGCTCCCTGCTCGGCGCAAGCCCCTCGGCAAACGTAAAATTCGGTTTGATATACACGCGGGAGGCGTCCACCACCCGCTTATGCTCCGGCACAGAAGGGTTGTTCAGGGAATCCAGAAGCTTGTTGCGGTTAAATTCCGTCAGACAGATAAAATTCACCTTTCGGTATGTTCCAAGCATCCGGTGGATCTTTAAGATCAGCGCGCTCACGATCGTCTGCGCCGTGCTGCCGCGGTAGCACTTGTGCCGCACCGCACAGCCCAGCCCGCCGGAAACGCACTCCTCGCAGATCACATTGTCGCGGAAAAAAGACCCTGCCGGACAGAGCATCCGGAAATTGTGCAGCGTCTGCACAACCGGCACATGACACTGGAACGCCGCATAGAATACGGACGGACTGACCATCGTGAGCGTGTTGTGCACGTGCACGATGTCAATTTTCTCTTCCCGGATGATACGCCTGACCTCCCGCACGGTCTTTCTCGAATAGACCGCCGTAAAGGGAAGCAGCAGCTTTCCGAAAATCCCCTTTTCCCCCAGCTCCTTATTGGTTCTGTAATAGGTGTACACCGTATGCCCATGCTCCTCAAGCAGGCGTTTCTCGTTGCGGACAACGACGTCCTCCCCGCCCGGAATCTGGTAAAAATTATGCACCTGTAGAATTCGATACTGCCTCATACGTCTCCTCGTCTCTCTCCTGCTTTTTCCCGCACGGTTTTTCAAGAATACCCGGATACAGTAACACGGCTCCCAGCAGGATAAACGGATTCATAAATCCATTCATCACAAACTGCTCCAGCACACCGTAGAGTGCAAGCGTTCCGATCATCACCAGCTCCTTGAAATGCCCCTGCTTATAAAGACGGAACAGCGTCATGCACATCAGCGCCAGGAAAAAGATCGCCACGATCCACCCACAGTAGAGGAGCACAAACATATAGGAATTGTCGATCAGACCGTAATAGCTCGCATAGAAAGATTCCTGCGTGCGTGGGTAGAGCGCAAGCCCCTGATCCCTGAAATAACTGCTCATAATATAGATCCTGCCGGATACATAGTGGTTTAACAGCTTTAACACCGGATTGTCCGCATTGTAGATCACCATCGTGCAGAAACTGAAAAGCGCTCCCACCGGCACGGACAGCGCCAGTATAAACTTGGCTTTTTTGTTTTTCACACACTTTTCAAAGACGATCAGACCCCAGCAGAAGAAGAACACCGCGATCCCCGTCCGGCAGAACGTCAGCTCGTAGAACAGAAACGCAACTGCACTCGTCCCCAAAAACCACCATTTATTCAACCTCTCATAATTATAGTAGAGAAGAAGCATCATGGTCAAAAAGACGCACAAAAATGCGTAGTTCGGCTCGCCCATCGCAAAGCTGTAAACCGGGATCTCCACATATGCCGTGTCCGGCGTCGTCTTATACCCGATGTCATAGACACCAAAAGTCGATCCGAGCACCAGCACAGAGACGCTGAACACACGGATATACAGCGCTATTTTTATCAGGATCCGGTAACTGCAGTTCTTCATTCCGATGATCGTCAGAAACAGCAGCAGCCAGGTATTTGACTTTGTGATAATGGACAACGGAAGCGCCACACCGATCAAAATCGCCGCCCAGAGTACCTCGCGCAGCGTGTATTTCGTCGTGACCAGCTTGACGGCAAGAAAGAACATCCCAAAGATAAAAAAGTATTTGTAAATGTCGTCGCCATGGTCATATGCAAATGCCTTCATCAATATATTCACTGCAAAATATCCATAATATGCGGCTGTTCCGATTCTGCTCCAGTCCGTTTCCTCATAGATTCTCTTTATTCTGTCCATTCGTTTTCTCCAAAAACACTATTCCGGGATCCTGCGGTAAACCGCATAATCCTCCTGAACCACCGTCAGCTTCTCATAACCGTATCCGCTCAGATCCTCCGGGATCCGGTGAAACGACGTGTTGAATACAATATATCTGCAATTCCTGTTTTTTGCAATCCCGGTGACAATCTCCAGATCCGGTTCCTCCCTGCTCATTTCCTCATAGACCGCCCTCTCGTCATCCTCGATATCCGTTATGAAGCCTCCGGCATTTCTGCCGTAGAGCAGTCCCACTGAGCAGGAGTACTGTCTGACGTCACAGAGCAGCTCGTTCGGAACGATAATATTCTCTTTCCAGTCCATCAGGCTGCCCATCACAACATCCGATATCTCGATCGCAGCCTGCGAGATCTCATACGCATTTTCTTTTTCCTGGTAAGTCTCTTTTGAAAATTCCCGCTCTCCGGTCACCGCGATGCAGACGCACGCCACCACGACCACCGCGACACGCACCACATTCTTCTTCCACTTGAAAGTAAACTGTGTCAGCGCATAGGCTATCACAAAGGACACCGGAAGCATCCACAGAAGACGCCAGTAGATACCGGACAAGAATCTGGTCCCGATCGTCGCGTAAAACACCGGGTTGAAGAAAAAGAGGAGCACCAGCACCGACGGCCAGAACAGCCGCTTTCTGTCCCCCTTCCCCAGAAACGCACAAAAAACAAGCGCCGCGCAGAAGAGGATCCAGTGCAAAAGCCCGCTTCTTCCCCCTATAAAATTGACAAACTCATCCCAGACTGCATAACAATAAGTAATCATGAATCTCCTATCTTATCAGATAATATAACAAAAACGCAGCGTTTGGCACTGCTGCCATAAGGATCGTCACCGTCTTTTTCCTGTCGCGGTAGACAACAAAATCTACGATCCCATACAAAAGTAAAATGACCGGCACCGTAATGATCCCGATTCCCGACAGCAGACACGCCCCGGTTGCAGCCACGTACAAAAAGCCCAGCCAGACCTTGTGATACTCCCTGTGCATCAGGCGGTACATCAGATAGAAAAACAGCGGTATCATAAAGCTCGCGCAGACCGCCTTGCCCTGCCAGATGCGCAGAAGAAGCATCGACGCCAGCGTGTGCGTGGAAGTATACCCCCACAGATGGACGACAGACAGAAAGACCAGAAACAGAAAGGTCTTTTCCCAGTCGCCCCGCATCAGCACATGACCGATCAGAAGATAGACCGCATAGCAGAGTAAGATCAGAAAAAACGGCGCGTAGGTATGGGAGAGCACCGCCGGAGGAATGTCACTGATCCTCGCGCACATCGCCATGTACATCGCCCACGGGGACGTGAGATCCTTTTTGACCTCCCCCTGGTTCCAGTACATCAGCTCCCCGGCAATCGGGTCGTCAATGTACATCGTATCGTGTACCACTGCCGACACCTCCTCCGCGATAAAGCGCGCGTCGTCGTCATCGCCGTGCTCATAGCGCGCCGGTATATATGCCTGGATCAGGATCATGACCGCTGCAAGCACGCCAAACACGATACTCCATATCTGCCATTTCTTCTTTTCTGCCCGTCTCCCAAACAGTTTCCCGCTCTTTAAACGGCGCAGCAAAAGAAAAAACGAACACACGGAAAGTGCACTCAGCGCCGTCTGCCACAGAATCATTGCCAGTGTCAGCGTCGCCTTAAGCGCCACCAGCGGCACCAGAATGACCTGCGCCACAGCCAGCATGGTTCCAAAGCCCATCACCCACGCATGAACCAGCCGGCTCCATCCATCTTTCAGTTTTAACAGCTCCACCCACAGATACCCGATCCACATGGGCAAAAGGACAAATAAAACTGTTGTATACAGGATGTCTCTACAATTCATATACTAAAACCCCATCAATTTGGATATGGTTTACATCCGCCGTATTCTTCGCACGGTACAGCGTCTCATTTTTTACACTCTTTCTGCCGCATACGACAAACGTTTTGTTGCAGAGCTTTGCGGCGGCGTATGCCTCAGGACTCTTCACCGCATCCGGTGTATTCATGACGATACACTCATATCTTTCGCCCATCTCCTCGATGAACTTCTGGAATTTCTTATTTCCGACAATATCCATTCCCTCTTCTTCCGCTAGGTTTCTGCATACCGCATCCAGATATTCATTCATCGGCGCCGGCTGTACGCCCTCCTTCTCCCCGAGCACATATGCGCTGATGGAGTTTGTCGTCTCGCTGCCGCTGTTCTCGCTCAGATCCACATAGAGTGTCTTTTTCTGCTCATTTGCGTAGCTCATCGCAAGCTTTAACGCAACGTCTTTTTTCTGGCACTGCAGGGTCATGCAGCTTATTTTATTGCAGGAAACCTCGTCATCCTTCAGATAAAGCGCTACTTTCTTAAAGGCGTTTTCATTGTCCTCGCCCGCTTTTAGCACATCGATGATATTGGTGTCCAAAAACTCCCTGACTTCCTCTGCATTTTTCGGCTTCTTGTAGAGGAGCATCCAGAAGGTATAGAACACAACCTCCACAATAATTCCAAGCAGCACGCCCGCCGTAAGCGCCTTCATCACACCTTTTCTAAAATCATCCTCTGTGATCGTGTAGGTCTTGAGTTTTACGACCTCGCTCGTCACATACGGCTTATCCAGAATACTTACTCCCGAGATTCCGATGACTTCCTCACAGGTCTGGATGGTCGCCTCGAGAATCCCCATGGTAAATTCTGCGGCGATCGTCTCATCGACAAGCGCAGCGTCTCCCGCGGATGCCGGGAACGTCACATAAAAACTTGCAACGCCGGACGCCTCGCCCTGCTGTACGTCAAACAACTGTGTGTACTCGTCCATGGTGATATCGTAACCCGTATTCTTACAGAACCGCTCGTAAGTACGGCTGCTCTTTGCAATCTTCATCACGTTTCCCACACGCTCCACCACGCTCACCTCGCTGTAATCGCTGACAAACAGCGACGCCACGATCTGCTGCTTGTTCTCATACATCTCGTTTTCCACATACTGGTGCGTCGACAGATACTTGTAACCGCCAAGAGCCGCCGCGCACACGACCGCCATGATCACCGCCAGCCACCACATACGCAGATTATAGCGCAAAATCTCCACAAAACTATATTCCTTGTCCACCTTATACTCTCTGCTCATATTGATCTCCTTCCTTATTCTCCGCCTTTTTCAAATACGACCCGGATCGTCTTACATATGATTTTGATATCAAGCCCGATGCTCCAGTTGTCAATATACTGTACATCCAGCCGCACCACATCCTCAAAATCCCTGATATTGTTGCGTCCGCTCACCTGCCAGAGCCCCGTGATGCCCGGCTTCGCGCTCAAGCGTCTTTTCTGGTGCGCCTCATACTGCCGGAACTCGTCCACCGTCGGGGGTCTCGTTCCCACCAGACTCATATCACCCTTTAACACATTAAAAAACTGCGGGAGTTCGTCGATGCTCGTCTTTCGGATAAATTTTCCCACCTTTGTGATGCGCGGGTCATCCTTCATTTTAAACATCAGACCTTTCATCTCATTTTGATCCTCGAGTTCCTTCTTGCGCGCTTCCGCATCCCGGTACATGGAGCGGAATTTATATATCTGAAAGAACCTGCCGTTTTTGCCTACCCGCTTCTGCGAGAAAAACAGCGGTCCTGGTGATTCGATCAGCAGCGGGGGCGCGAGAAATACCGTGACAACCGCCGTGATCGCCAGTCCGACGAGCGCCCCTGTAATATCCATCAGACGCTTCACAAACAAAAGCTTCCAGTCGTACTGCTGGTTGGAAAAAGTTACCACCGGTATGTTTCCCATCATATTAAAACTTTTATAGTAATCGTCAAACTGGTTTAAGATCTCGATGCTGACGTGCACGGTTGCGCCCATATTCTCAAACGTGTTCACGACCTTTGCAAGGGATTCCCCCGCATCGTACGGAACATTGATAAACACCTCGTCCACGATCTGCTCCTTCGCATACTGGAACATATTGTCGTAGGTCGCCACGACCGGAACTCCTCCGTACCATTTGCCGACCTGGTTGTCGTCAATGATCGCAATGCTCGCCAGACGGTGCGCCCATTCTGCCGAACCGCCCGCCTCCGCGATGATATCCTCCACGCGATCGGCGGTCGTCACCAGAAAGACCTGGTTGGTCGCGCGCTTATTGCGGTAAATCTTTAACAGATAATACTTGATCCCCGCGTGCGCCAGAAAGAACAGCGCGAGATTGACCCCGGCAATACAGAAATAAACGCCGCGGGACGCATCCGCATTATTGTGCAGCAAAAAAATTGTCAGCGACGTCACAAAGATAAGAACCACGCTCGCTTTTACCGCCGCCCAGAGATCCCGGTAAAGATTTCTTTTGATAAAATTCTTTTCGATGTCCGAGAACACCATGACCAGCATATAGATCATCAGCACAATCCCGAAGCTGTCGAGAAGCTCCGTCTTCATATTCTCGACAGACACATTGCGGTAACCCACCAGCCACAGATATCCGCCGGCAGTGTAGCTTATGATAAAACATATCATATCCGCCAGCAGCAGAATCACATCCTGAATCCTTTGTCTTGATTGATACATATCAATTCCTCTCTCATCCTCACCGGTCGCAGCCCGCATCCAGCGTGCCGCCCCGGTATGTACACTCTTTTCTTCCAAGAGAAAGCTTAAGCTCCCAGTCCGCCTCCTTCGGCGCGACCCACACACAGTCAAATCCCCATGCCGGGCGGCTCACCCGCCGGATGCGAAACGCCTGCGCCACGTCCTGCCGTTCCCGTCTGGAAATCTCCGCAGAAACCTTATTTCCATTCCCGCTGTCCACCCGGATATTCACCGGAAGATATCTGCCGTCCCACGTCTCGGCAAACGCCCATCCCGAACAGACATGGCTGCCGTCCTGGTATTCCTCCCGGTCGATCTGGAAACGGATCTTCCGCACGCGCAGCCACTCCTCCTCCAAAACCCCGGCGCTGCCCGGATCGTTCCCGCTCCCTGAGCCGTCAAGCAGCTCTTCAAGCGGGATCACTCTTGTTCCGAGCAGCCGCTGCATATTGCGGACCGGCAGCGCCCCGCTTCCCAGCCAGTTCTGGAAATGCTCTTCCATGCGCCGGTATATCCCCGCCTCGTCCTCCCCGATGTCTGCCAGTGCAAGCAGCTCCTCCGGGCTTTTCCCGGTACGGTAGAGGACCTGGTAATATGCAAAATAAAGTCCTCTGTATATCAAAAATCCCTTTGGTATGGGAAATGTAAATGTCCACTCATAATCGATCGCCTGCCACGGCGTCTCCTCTGCCGCAGCGTCCTCCCCCTCTGCAAAAAGGTTCGGCAGGATCATGTCAATATCGCTGATCTGCGCAGACGTGTGCGCCCATTCTCCGGCATTGGCAAGAATCTCGGCGTCCTGCGCGGACAGCGCGCCAAACACCTGCGCAAACTCCGCCGTCACAGTGAAAGGAATCCTTCCGCCCTCCGCGCGAAGCCTGCGGATATATTCGCCCAGGATCCGCGTGATCTGTCCGTCATCCACGCTCTCGACCGCCCGCTCCAGCGTCTCCTGAAGCGGCGTGCCGCCAAGAAACGGAAAAACTGCGGCGACGTCCTCTCCCCTGGCACGGATCCTGCACGGGCAGAATGTGATCCCGCCCGGACGGTATGCCTCGTTTAATCTGTGGCAATATTCCGCGAGATTTTCAATGTGCGACCGCCCGGATGGCGTCAGCGCGTGCTTTACGACGCTTCGCTCACCATCGTCCCCTGCCACAATATCTGTGCGGATACAAAACTGTTCCGCCCGCTCATTGGAATATTTGGAATATAACGTCCGCTCCAACGCCCTGCTCCTCCTGTCTTACACCACTCCGGCTATCGCTGCTCTCTGACTGCCTCGATCAGATAGGAATTGGAAAACGATGCAAACAATCCCTCTGCCAGCAGTGTGTCATAGACCCTGCCCTCGTCAAAAAGCTGCAGCCGGTCACTCTCAAAATTTCTTCGGTTCTCCATGAGCTCGCCCGGTTTTGGGAGCCATTCATCCGAATAGATGCAGGATGGGAACTTGTAGTCTGGATACGGGTAGTAAAACGTCAGCTTTCCAAAACCGGCCTCCCTCAGATACCGCTCATACTCACCCTTCGTGTAACAACGCGGCAGATCTCCCACATCCGGCGCGCCGCCATAATTCTCAACACCTGAAAAACAGTTGCCGCCATACTCCTCCCTGCATCCCGCAAAATACCGCAGTCCCATTCGGTTGGCGTCCGCGACAAACAGTCTGCCATCTGCCGCCAGCTTCTCCCGCAGCATGGGGAGCGCCCTCCGGCAACGGTAAAATGCGCCGACCAGAAGGATCAGATCAAATCCATCCCCCTCCGCATCCCCGTAGGAGAGAACGCTGCCCGGCTCACCGATGCAGATATGCAGCCGGCTCCCGGCATCCTTGCAGCGCGCCCGGATGATCTCGACGTGTACCTCATCCTCTGCCAGACAGGTCACGCTTTCTGCTTTTTCCAAAAGCTTCCCCGTCAGCGCGCCGCACTCCGGGCGGCACTCCAGTACCCGCGCGCCCTCCTTCACCGGAATCCAGTCCACCAGATTCTGCCGGATCTCTGACAGATGATAGAGGTACGGGTAGGAAGCCTCCCTCTCGATCACCGCCCGGTAATCTTCTCTGTCCTGTTTTATGATGATGTCATGCAGTTTTGTCAAAAACTGTGCGTCCTCCATACCGTTCCTCCTGCCGCCTATGCCTCGACACGCTCCACGGTCGTCTCAGAATTCATATCGTAAAAGCCCACGGTGTTCTTATCCGAGATCACCGTGACGCCCACCACGTCATACAGTCTGTGGTAGGCGCGGAACTCTCCGCCGACATACCCGGTACAGCTTAAGGAGAGCAGATACTCCCCTCCCTGCAGATCCATATTCTGCCGGAAGGTGGCGACATAAACCTCGCCCTCCTTCGCCAGACCGACTCCCACCTTCTCGTACATCGTGTTGGTTCCGGTCACCGCCGTCCCCTGCACCGTCTTAAAGGTATAGGTAAAAATCGGATCCATGATGTCTGTCAGAAACCGCACCTTTGACCTGATCTCAAAGGAAGTTCCCTTCTGAATACAGTTCGTGTAGCTTCCATATTCATCCACCACTGCAAAATCAATGATTTCCGCTTCTCCCGTCCCGTATTCATTAACGTCGGGATTCAGCTCATAATTGTTCTTCCAGAGCGCGGTATCCGGCGCGTTCTTCGCCCCGTCCAACACCTGACCGCTCGGGATATTCTGCGACTGGTTCAGCAGAACCTTCTTATACAGATCGATGATCTCCTTCGGTCCCCCCTCTGCAAGCTTCACGCCCTTGTTCAGAAGGATCACCCGGTCGCAGTATTTCGCAACGCTGCTGATATCGTGGCTGACAAAAATGATCGTCTTGCCCTGCGCCTTGAAATCATCGAACTTCTTATAACACTTCGCCTGAAAAAACGCGTCTCCCACCGAGAGAGCCTCGTCCACGATCAGAATCTCCGGATCAATGTTGATGGCAACCGCGAATGCGAGACGCACGAACATTCCGCTCGAATATGTCTTGCACGGCTGGTTGACAAAGTCCCCGATATCCGCAAACCGCAGGATCTCCGGCAGACGCTCGTCCATCTCCTCCCTGCTAAAACCCATCATCATACCGTTTAGGTAGACGTTCTCGATCCCGGTGTACTCCATGTTAAAACCCGCGCCAAGCTCCAGAAGCGCGGAAATCCTGCCCGAGATCTCAACGTTTCCCTCCGTCGGGGAGAGCACCCCGGTAATGATCTTTAAGATCGTTGATTTTCCCGAGCCGTTGGTGCCGATAATACCGATCGTCTCGCCTCTCTTCACCTCAAACGAGACATGGTCCAGCGCCCTATGCTCCTTAAAGCGGTTTTTCCCCGCAACTCCCAGGGCATCCAGCAGACGCTCGGAGGGCTTGTGATACAATTTGTAGACCTTGCTGACGTCCTCTGCCCTGATTGCTATCCTCTCATCCATCTAAGCTGTCTTTTCCTCTCTCATTCCCCGTCTCTTACAGCACATCTGCAAAATGCGGACGCAGCCGTCTAAATACGGAAGTTCCCAATAATAATATCGCGACTGTGACGATCCAGAAATATGCGGTCAGTCCCCAGTTCTCCCAGAAGCCGATTTTGTGGATCAGCGCATTCCGGTATCCCGACACCACATAATACATCGGGTTCAGCTTTAAAAGCGCCGCCGCCCATCCCGGTATCTGCGTCATCGCCTCAAAGTTCCACATGATCGGTGTGACCCACATACCAATCTGGAGCAGGATCGCCACAACCTCTTTCATATCGCGGAAAAATACGGTGACTGCGCTGGTCGCATACACGATCCCCGTCGTGAGCACGATCATGCAGACCGAATAATAAATCACCAGCAGCGTGTACAGATCGGGCGGATACCCCATGATCCAGAATACCACGATCGCAAACACCACAAAAAACAGATGCGTAAACAGCGCCGATATCATCTTCACAACCGGAAGCGTATCGATCTGAAAGACGACCTTCTTCACGAGATAGCTGTACTCCACCAGCACACCCGTCCCTCCGTTCATCGCCTCCTGAAAATAAAACCACGGCACCAGACCCGCCATCAGCCACATCACAAACGGGATCTCGATCCCCGTCCGCAGGTCGCTCGCCTTCTGGTGAAGCCCAAACTCAAACACAAACCAGTAGAGCAACACCGTGATGACCGGCTGTACAAACGCCCAGACGATTCCGAAATAAGAGCCTGCAAACTTTTTCTTGACGTCATTTTTTGCAAGATTCCATATCAGCTTTCTGCTGCCGACAAGATGCGCGGGCAGCGATGTCTTACTTTTCTTTCCTGACATTCTTTTCTCCTAATCCCGGACGCCGTGCGCCAGCTTGTATTCTGCAAAGCTCTTCTGCACCTTATCCTTGTCCGACAGGATCAGATCCCCTGCGCCCATGCCCTCCGGCATCGGCCACTCAACACCGAGTTCCTCGTCGTTCCAGAGGATCCCGCCCTCGTCGTTCGGATGGTAAAAATCTGTGACCTTGTAGCAGAACTCCGCACGATCGGACAGCACGATAAAGCCATGTGCAAAATTCTTCGGCACGAAAAACTGCTTTTTATTCTCCGCCGTAAGGAGCACGCCATACCATTTTCCAAAGGTCCTGGAGCCCTCGCGCAGATCGACCGCGACGTCAAACACCTCGCCGCTTATCACGCGCACAAGCTTATCCTGCGGATAGTCGATCTGAAAATGCAATCCCCGCAGCACGCCCTTTTTCGACGCCGACTGGTTGTCCTGCACAAACGTACAGTCAATGCCCGCCTCCGCAAAATCCTGATAATTATATGTCTCCATAAAATAGCCTCTCGCGTCCCCGAACACCGCAGGCTCGATGACCTTAAGACCCTCGATTCCATTACAATTCTCTGTTACTTTAATCTTTCCCATACCGGTTACCTTTCCTTACAGGCCTTCTGCAATCTCCATCAAATATTTTCCGTAGTCCGTCTTCAAAAGCGGCTGCGCCAGCCGGATCAACTGTTCCCTGTCGATAAATCCGCGCTTATAGGCGATCTCCTCGATACAGGAAATGTAAAGTCCCTGACGTTTCTGGAATGCAGACACAAAATCAGCGGCGGCAAGCAGCATATCGTGATTTCCAGTATCCAGCCATGCAAACCCGCGTCCAAGCGTCTCCACGCTGAGTGTTCCGCGCTTTAAATACTCATTGTTGACAGAGGTGATCTCGATCTCCCCGCGTGCGGACGGTTTTACATTTTTTGCGATCTCCACAACGTCGTTGTCATAAAAATAGAGTCCCGGCACTGCATAATTGGACTTCGGCTCCGCCGGCTTCTCCTCGATGGAGAGCGCCTTGCCGTTTGCATCGAACTCGACAACGCCGTACTCGCGCGGGTCTCTCACATAGTAGCCAAAAATGGTCGCTCCCGGATTCTGCTGTGTGCGCTCCGCCGCATTTCTTAACACCTTTGAAAAACTCTGTCCATAGAAGATATTATCCCCGAGCACCAGCGCCACCGCATCATTTCCGATAAACTGCTCACCGATGATGAACGCGTCGGCAAGTCCTCTTGGCTCCTCCTGCACGGCATAGGAAAAACTCATGCCAAGCTGGCTGCCGTCGCCAAACAGCTCTTCAAACACCGGAAGATCGCGCGGCGTGGATATGATGAGCACCTCACGGATCCCCGCCAGCATCAGCGTGGATAACGGATAATAGATCATCGGCTTGTCATAAACCGGCATGATCTGCTTGGAAATCGCTTTTGTCAGCGGATAAAGTCTGGTACCGGAACCCCCGGCGAGAATAATTCCTTTCATAGTAACCTCCATTTTTAACAATATATGGCACGTATCTTAATATTTCCGTCTGTCTGCATTTAATTTTTTCTTAAAATTGTCCTCTGATAAAAACGCAAACAAGCAGTATCACCAAATGGCGGTACTGCTGTCTGCATCACTTATCTGTTCTGATACATATCCTCATAATACTTCTGATAATCACCGCTTGTCACGTTCTTCATCCAGTCCTCATGCTCAAAGAACCACGCGATCGTCTTTTTGATGCCCTCCGCAAACATGGTTTCCGGCTCCCAGCCAATCTCCGCCCTGATCTTGTCCGGAGCGATGGCATAGCGTCTGTCGTGTCCCTTTCGGTCCTCGACATAGGTGATGAGATCTTTGCTGACCAGCGCCCTTCTCGGGTCATCCGCCGGAAGCATCTCCTGTAAGGTATCGATGATAATATGGATGATCTCAATATTCTGCTTCTCATTGTGACCGCCGATATTGTAAGTCTCTCCGAGACGTCCTTTCTCCTGCACCATGTCGATCCCCTTCGCATGATCGTCCACATACAGCCAGTCGCGGACATTCTTGCCGTCCCCATATACCGGAAGCTTCTTGCCCTGCAGCGCGTTGTTGATGATCAGCGGGATCAGCTTCTCCGGGAACTGGTACGGACCGTAATTGTTCGAGCAGTTCGTGATATTCGCCGGGAACTTGTAGGTGTCAATATACGCCTTCACCAGCATATCGGAGGACGCCTTGCTCGCAGAATACGGGCTGTGCGGCGCATACGGCGTCGTCTCATAGAAATAGGTACCATCCTCCTCTAAGGAACCGTACACCTCATCCGTCGACACGTGCAAAAAGCGCTTGTCCGCTTTGAATGTGCCGTCCGGCAGCTCCCATGCCGCCTTGGCACAGTTTAACATGACAGCCGTTCCCAGCACGTTCGTCTTGACAAAGACCTCCGGATTCTTAATGCTGCGGTCCACATGACTCTCCGCCGCAAAATGCACGACGCGGTCGATATCGTTCTCTGCAAAAATCTTCTCGATCGCCTCCTTGTCCGTGATGTCCGCTTTCACAAACGTATAATTATCTCTGTCCTCGATGTCCTTTAAATTCTCCAGATTGCCCGCATAGGTCAGCGCATCCACATTGATGATGCGGATCTCATCCCCATACTTGCGAAACATGTAGTGAATGTAATTCGAGCCGATAAACCCGGCTCCTCCGGTTACCAAATAAGTTCTCATGTATTCTCCATCTTCCTTTCTGGCACGCATTTGCATACCATTTTGACCAAATCTTGTCATAATTATTATGATTCTACCACATATTTTCTGTCAGCACAAGGTCAAGACTTCTTTTCCAATATCTCTGACTCTCCCCTCCCGTCAGCCTCCGTCTCTTTGACAATATAAACCGGGCGGTGCTTCACCTCCAGATACGCCTTTGACAGATACAGCCCGAGAATACCGATACAGAGAAGCTGCAAGCCCCCGATCAGTATCACAATGCACGCCATGGACGGCCATCCGTACGCGGAACCGCCGAAGAGAAGCTGACGCACAATGATAAACACGATCGCAAGCATCGCGACACCGCACATCCCCGCTCCAATAATCGACGACAGGTAAAGCGGCGTGGAGGAAAATGCCACGATACCGTCCAGCGAATATTTAAACAGTTTCCAGAACGACCACTTCGTCTCCCCTGCAATGCGCTCCACATTCTCAAACTCGATCCATTTCGTGCGGAAACCGACCCAGCCGAACAGCCCCTTGGAAAAACGGTTGTACTCCTGCAGACTCAAAAGCGCATCGACATATTTCCGGTTCATCAGCCGGTAATCCCGCGCCCCGTCCATCAGCTCCACATCGCTGATCCGGTTCATCAGCGTATAGAATCGCCGCGCAAAAAAAGAGCGTATCGGCGGCTCGCCCTTTCTGGTCACACGTCTGGTCGCCGCAGAATCATATCCCTCCTCGGTCACTGCCCGGTACATCTCGGGAAGCAGCGAAGGGGGATCCTGAAGATCGGCGTCCATGATCGCCACATAATCCCCCGTCGCGTGTGTCAGTCCCGCATAGATTGCAGCCTCCTTGCCAAAATTGCGGGAAAACGACACATATCTGACGCGCGCATCCTTCGCGCACAGCTCCCGCATGACAGCGAGCGTTCCGTCCCTCGAGCCATCGTCCACAAACAGATATTCAAATGTATTCTCCGGCATCTGCGCCGCGACCCGCTCCATCTCCTCATAAAAATAATGGAGTGCCTGCTCCTCGTTATAGCAGGGCACAATCACGGTTATTTTCTTCATCACTTACTCCTTCCCTACCACCAGTCCGTCGCAGGCGCTTCCCCTGTCTCCGACAGCCGCACGACGATAAGATCCTCCGTGACTGCCATACACCCGTCCGCCGGAAAATCGGAAAGCTCCCCGGCAAGCTCTGCGGCAAGCCGCTTTTGCTCCTCGTCCGCCGTCTCATTTAACACATTCCCCGTATATGCCTGCACAAAGCCCGCGATCCGGTGCGTTGCTCCGGTCGGCTGCGCGCTGCTGTAATCCCACTCATAGAACGACCATCCATACATCTCCGTGCGCCTGCACCACTCCGGCATTTCTGCCTGCTGGTATCCGACAAAGACGACCGGCTGCGTCGGCAGGGTCCCTCCGTTTTCCTCGCACAGCATGGCAACCAACTGCTCTGTCTTCCCTGCATCGCTGGCAAATCTCTGCACATCCGTGTAGGCGAGACGCAGGTTATAGCCGCACTGCACGGCGAGCGCAAGCATTACAGACACGCTGCACAGCCGTCCGCACCACCGCAGACTTATGCCGTCCGCCGCGTACATTCCAAAAAACGCCGCCGCCACCGGAAGCGCAAACTGTGCGCGCGTCACCAGCATCTCCCCCATATAGATTGTCATCAGAAACGGGGATGCCGCAAGCCCCAGAAGTGCGAGGAACCGGAGCCAGAAGCGCAGACCTCTCTGCATTCTCTCTGTCTTTCTCCACCGCCGCAGGACAAGCGCCGCCGTCACAAGAACGCCGACCGCATAGAAAGAAAAGTTGCGCGGTCCGATGCCGGTCAGCACGTTTTTCACCGTCCGCAGCACATTTTTCAGACAGTCTGTGACGGGGTATCTGCCCCATCCGAGCTGTCCTTCCATATAATCCGCCGTCGCCATAAACCAGGTGTCCGCGATCACACGGTAAGCCACGTATGACACCACGAACAAGAGCAGAATCCCCGCACAGCCCCGGAGAAGCTTTCTGTTCTGCGCGCGCCGCTCCTGTCCTGCCCCGGCATCTGTCCCGGACCGCTCACTGTTTTCAAGCCATGCCAGAAAGAACACCAGACACACCGCAATATAGTATGCCGCAAGCGCCTGATACGCGCCGAAGCCCAGTACCAGAAGCGGGAGGGACACCGCTGCCCCGATGACGTGCGCCGCTCCTTTTGCCGCAAAGCACGCCCACACGGTAAGCCACGCCGCCGCCACGAGCAGAAACATTGCACACGCAACCTCCGCCTGCTGCACGGAAAAGTAGATCTGATAGCTCCAGATATTGGATGTTCCATAGAGCAAAAGAAAAATCCAGTACGGATACGCTCTTTTTCCGGAAAAGTGATAGATGCCGAAGGTCAGAAGATTCCCGCCCAGCCAGAAAAGCAGAAAAAACAGAATCCCGCTTTTTAAGGCGCTGTGCGTGGCAAGTCCGAGAAGATCCTTCAAAAACGCAAGTCCAAATCTGCCGATCGTCAGCCATCCCAGCTTAGACCCCGGATGGTTGAGAAGCTCCTCCGTATCGATGCGGATCGTCCCCGAAAAAACAAGAAAGCCGTAGCACAGGAGGGCTGCTGCCAGCGATACCGGTATCAGTATTCCATATTGCTTCACATAATCCCGTATCTCTTCTCTCATCACAGCTCTCCATTGCCTCGGCTTTTCCATCTCTCACAGCTCCAATATTTACAGTGTTTTCATATACTCATCAAGTGCGCTCTCCCAGTCCGCCATCCGATAGCCGTCTGTCAGGCGCATCATGTAATTGTCCAGAATCGAGTATGCCGGACGCTTCGCTGATGCCGGATTCATACGCGCATACTCCTCGCTCGTCACATGGCGAACCTTCGTCCCTTTCCCTGCGCGCGCAAAAACTGCCTCCGCAAAATCCGCCCAGTTCGTGTCCCCCTCGCAGGTTGCGTGAAACACACCGTAGTTCTCGGTCGGCTCAAAATGGCGGATGGCTCTCGCAAGCTCCACCGCGCTCGTGGGCGATCCCTGCTGGTCGCACACCACGCTCACCTCGTCATGGCTCTCCGATAACCGCAGCATCGTCTTCACAAAATTCTTTCCGTCTCCATACAGCCACGCCGTGCGGAAGATAAAATATTTTCCTGCAAACTCCTTTACAAACCGCTCGCCCTCCAGCTTTGTCTTGCCGTAAGCGCTGACCGGATCCGGAGCATCAAATTCCGTATACGGCTGCGTGCCGTCTCCGGCAAAAACATAATCTGTGGACACATGGATCATTTTCGCATCCGTCTTTGCCGCCGCAATACTCAAATTACGCGGTCCGATGGCATTGATGCGGTACGCCGCGTCCCATTCCTTTTCACAGGCGTCCACATTCGTGTGCACCGCACAGTTGATGATGACATCGGGCTTTGTCTGTTCCACAAGCGCCAGCACCTCGTCAATCTTTGTGATATCAAGAGCTGTCACACCCTCGCCCGCCACAACGTCTGTAAGGATAAATTCCACCGCATCCCCGGCATATTCTGCGCGGATGGCGCGGCCAAGCTGTCCGTTACAGCCCGTCACCAAAATCTTCTTCATTCCAAAAATCCTCCCGTCTATTCTCCAAGTCCGCCTTCGATCGCTGCCACCAGTGTGTCAAGCGCCTCCTGCTCGTCCTCGCCGTCACACACCAGTTCAATCTCATCTCCCGACTTGATACAGGCGCCAAGCACACTCAGCACACTCTTGGCATTCGCCGTGTTCTCCCGGTAATGAAATATGATGTGTGCCTTAAACTGCATCGCTTCTTTGCACAAAATTCCTGCCGGTCTCAAATGTAGTCCCGTAGGATTCTTAATCCTGACCTTCTTGCTAACCATAGTTCCTCCCCTTTCATCCTCGATACTCTGTATATACCCCTGCCATAATTTACAGCATAATTTTCGTGATCAGCTCTGCCAGACTGTTTGCTTCCTCCTCGATCACCTGCTGATCCTTTCCCTCGATCATCACGCGCACCAAAGGCTCCGTGCCTGACGGACGGATCAACACTCTTCCCTCTCCGTTAAACTTCTTCTCAACTGCGGCGATCGCATCCGCGATCTCCTGATACTCCATGAAGCTTTCTTTCTTGTGGTTTGGAACCCTGGCATTGACCAGCGCCTGCGGAAGCACCTCCATGACGGAAGCAAGCTCCGACAACGGCTTCCCGGTCTTCACCAGCACCTCAAGTAAATGCAATGCGCTAAGGAGTCCGTCTCCGGTCGTATTTTCGTCGAGGAAGATCACGTGCCCCGACTGTTCTCCGCCGAGATTGTAGCCGTTCGCCAGCATATGCTCCAGCACATAGCGGTCGCCGACCTTCGTCTTTTCCACCTGGATCTTCTCCCGCTCTCCCATCAGTGAAAAGCCGAGATTCGTCATGACCGTCACCACGATCGTATCCTTTTTCAGCGTTCCCCGGTCTTTCATATAAGCGCCGCAGATCGCCATGATCTGGTCACCGTCCACCAGCTCGCCCTTTTCATCCACCGCCAGCATACGGTCGGCGTCCCCGTCAAACGCGATACCGATATCTGCCTTCTCATACACGACGCGCGCTTTCAGTTCATCCATATGCGTCGAGCCACAGTTTGCATTGATGTTCGTGCCATCCGGCTCTGTATGAATGGCGACAAGCTCTGCGCCGAGATCGCCGAGCGTCTTCACAGACGTGTAGTAGGAGGCGCCCTCCGCGCAGTCCACCACGATCTTCATTCCGGTCAGATCTACCGGAACACACTTTTCCATAAATTTTACATATTCATCCCTCAGGTCAAAACGGTAATCGATCTTGCCGACCCCTGAGCCGATCGGCAGTACCACATCCTTCATCTCGTTGCAGATCAGATCCTCGATCTCATCCTCAAGGGCATCCGAAAGCTTGTAACCCTCACCGTTGAAAAATTTGATCCCATTGAACTCCATCGGATTGTGGGACGCCGAAATGACAACTCCCGCGTCCACTTTATGCTTTCTCGTCAGATACGCGATCGCCGGCGTCGGCATCACGCCGACGAAAATAGCGTTCGCCCCGACCGAGCAGATTCCTGCCATCAGGGCGCTTGCGAGCATCCCTCCCGAAATCCTGGTATCGCATCCGACAATGATCGTCGCCTGATGCTCTTGTTCCTTCGTGAGCACATAAGCGCCTGCCTGACCAAGTTTTGTCGCAAGCTCTATCGTAAGCTCTGAACCCGCCACGCCGCGCACACCATCTGTTCCAAACATTCTAGCCATTCTTTGTTCCTCCACGTGATTCATTCTATGTTACGGAGCCGCAGGAGCTGTCTCTCCCTCCGGTCCAGTGATCTCTGTCATTTCTTGTGTCCCGGTATTCTGTCCGGGTGAGGGAGCCACTCCTTCCGCCGGGTTCTGGTCTGTGCCTTCCGCCGGATTCTCCCCCGCAGCACCACCTGCCTCTGTTGCATTGCCCGTGATTGTCACCGGCACTCTCACATTTTCTGTCAGCCAGCAGTACTGTTCCAGAAAAAGTTCCACGGTCAGACGGTGGCTGCCGGATCCCATACCGTTCGCATTGACCGCTCCCTGGATCCCCTTTGCCTTGAGCGCTCCGATAATACTCTCCGGTCCGCTGATCTCGACTGCAACCGTATCTTCATCAAATTCCAGCTCATACCCGTCACGCAGGTTTTCCACCGTGAGGTTCGTCACCGGCACTTCAAAACTCTTCTTCTGTACCGGTTCGATCCGCACAGTCACCTCCACCTTCGCATCAGACGCCAGCACCAGAGCAGTTTCCTCCGGCAGGTAGGACGTGATATCCACAACCGTCTCAAAATCCTCCGACATATCCGTCACATCGAGCACCTCTTTGGGGATCGATATTCTGTTTACCGTATTCAGGACGGCGCTCTCTCCCTTGATACGAACCGTATCAAGCGCATACTCGATACCCGTCACCATATAGCCGTCCATCGGCTTTCCTGTCGTGTCAAATTCAAGGGACACATCCCTCGTGCTCAGGATCTGCGCGGAAACCGTCACCGTGCTGAGACTTAGTTTCAGTCTCGTCGTATCGATCACATTGCCGTCGGCATCATACAAGACCGGAACCACGCTGTCCGTGACATCCGTGGAGACACCGTCCACATTAATCGTTGCAACCGCATGGTCAATCCGGCTGATGATCGACGCCGGTCCTGAAATCTTGAGCAGGTTCGATCCGGTGATCTCCAGCTTTCCAAGCGCGCAGCCGTCTGCCACCGTTCCCCTTGTGGTCGCAGAGATCACCTTCTGGGTCGTCCCCAGATCCTCCAGTGCGACCTCCAGATACAACTGCTTTGACGTCACCGTCACCTTATTCGTATAGCGCTTCGGCGTGATCGTCACCGGCACGCGGTAATTTCCCGTATTCTCATTATATTCAATGCGTTCCATGTCCGCCGTCGCGGAAAAGTCCGAGTTTGACATCTCCGTCAAAACGCTCCGCTCTGCAGACGCGTTGAAGGTGACGGTATTCTTGCCGTCCAGCACTTCAAAATACTTATTCTGCGCCGTCAGATAATCTGTGTTCTCCGCCGTCACACTCGTAGTAAACTGGAGAACGATCGTCGGATCGTCAATGTTGATCACAACAACCCAGAGTACCACTGCAAACAGTGTGGCGAGAAGCTTGAGGCCGAAATTGTTTGTTATCTTTTTACCGAGTTTTTTTAACATTTTTCAGCCTCCTCTTCAATGATTCAATTTTCGAAACCTGCTGCTCACGGTGCTGTAAGTAGGCAAGCTTATTTTTCAGAAATTCCGCATCCACATTGCGGTAGAGCTCTCCGCCCAGCGCGATCGACACTCTTCCCGTCTCCTCGGACACAACAATCGTCAGCGAATCGCTCACCTCGCTGATGCCGACAGCCGCACGATGTCTCGTGCCCAGATCCTTGCTGATCGAGAGCGAGTCTGTCAGCGGCAGATAGCAGGTCGCCGCCACGACGCGGTCGCCGCGCACGATCACCGCGCCGTCGTGCAGAGGCGTATTCTTCTCAAAAATATTGATCAGAAGCTGACTCGTCAAAATACCGTCGACGGCAATTCCCGTCCTCTCGTATTCCGAGAGAACGATCTCAACCTCGACAACGATCAGCGCTCCGGTCTTTACCTTTCCCATCTCATAGCACGCCTTTACCAGCTCGGCGATGGTGCGGTCAGAAAACTTCCCCGTCTCATTCTTGGAAAAATCAAACGGAAAAATGGAAGTCAGAATATTCTTCCGTCCGAGATTCTCCAGCGCCTTGCGCATCTCCGGCTGGAAAATGATCACCAGCGCGATCAACAGGATATTGAGCGTATTTTTCGCGATCCATATGATGGTGTTCATCTGGAACACCGCCGCAAGCAGCACAAACAGCAGGATCACCATCAGTCCCCGCAGCAGCACCCATGCTCTGGTGTTTTTGATCCAGACCAGCATATAATAAAACAAAAACGCAATTATGATAATTTCCACAATATCTGTGGTTGTTATTTTGGGCAAATTCATGTACACGGATACCTTTTCCCAGAAAGCATCCAATGTTACCAGCATACTCTGCACGTTCCCACTTCCTTAATCAAGTAAATCCTCGTCAATGTCCATCTCTCTTGCAAACTGCTTCTTGGTCAGGCGCTCCTGCTCTTTCTCCCTGCCGCTAAAACGCTTCACGCGCTTATCCGTTCCGGAGATAAAGACCTTCGGCACTGCCTTCACATAATAATAATACTCATCATCCTCAAACTGTGTCCGCTCCGTCCGCGAATAATCCAGATTGAAGAACAAAAACTGCAGCACCAACGCCACCGCAGCCGAGATCACGCTTCCTATCAGCACGCCGATGATCTTCCCGGAAATGCCAAGCAGCATATACCCCGCGATCAGTCCAACCGCCTCAAACAGCGTGCCGGAAATGATCGCCACGCGCCACGCGTTCTCAATCGACATTCTGCGGATGATGTACACGATGACCAGTGTCGCCGACAGCACGCCGAGCACCAGATACATCTCCTTGTTGCCGTAGAGCTGGTTTAACGCCACCGAGATCGTCGATACTCCCTCGCCTTCCACCTCTGCCGCGCCGCTTAACACCTTGGCATTATTCTTTACCCCGTCGAGGAAAAAATACACGACAGTTCCGCAGATCATCGCAAACACCGCGTATACCTCGCGCAGAAGTCCCATGCCAAGCGGCATCACATACGGGATCCTAAACTGGCAGCAGACGGCTGTCAGCAGCACGTCGCAGCCGTGCTTCGGCGCAAACCGGAAATACAAAAAATAGACCAGTGCAAACAGGATCACCGCCACCAGACACACCTCCAGCGACAGCGCGTACATATCAAGCAGGATCACCACCGTGGCGATCAGCATCAGCGCGCGAACCGGAAGTATCGCACACAAAAGCGCCAGGATCAGCGCGACCGGAATGCTGCTGACTGCCTCCATATACCCGATATTCAGATTGATCATCAAAAATACGGTAAGCGCCAGCACAAAACGCATCACCGGTACAAGGTACACCTCATTCTTCCCGTAAAAGCGCACCAGTTTCTCTTTCAGTTCCAATATGGCTGTCATAATTTCCTCCTGCCTATTCCCATTCTGTATTGTCCGTCTTTAAACGGTCTTCCCTCTCATACATCTGGTTGACCTTCTTCAGGCTCGCATAATACTGCTTCACCTTCCTGCGCCCGTCCGTATACTTTATCTGAAAAACAATGTAGGTCGCCCCGAGATAAAATACCAGAAACACCAGATAGGAGAGCACTAAAAGCATGACCATCGTCCGGATCTCCATCGTGTTTATCATCTCAAACACACGGTCTATGGAAGACAGCATCCAAAGCCCGAGTATCAGCCCGTAGCTGATGGTTCCCGTGACAAAGCTGATCAGCATCTGGAGCGCCACATAATCCCTTCTCGCATACTGGGTCATCGGCTTACAACGCTTGCCGTCGTTCTCGTCAAACTGCGCCAGCTTTATCATATGCCGTAAACGTTCCTCATTTACCATACAGCAGTTTATCCTTTCCGCTTCCCGCAACCGCGCCGCCATTTTCTGATTTTGCACGCAATTACGCATTCTTGTTTCTCATTATATCACAGTACCTCTCATTTTCAAAGAACAAAAGAGTTTCGCTTATAAGATTCAGGTGTCAAAATGTACCAATGATATTCTTTTTGTTCGGGATTCCGAAGCTAAGAACTTCTAAAATGTTCCGGGTCAGGTATGTGCATGGACGCACCCGCCC